>Ga0209367_1002794_pt1 | contig 23338 bp, 19 predicted proteins | sample WorMetLIZISLAND2_FD_187412 | JGI IMG/M metagenome (GOLD analysis project Ga0209367, IMG submission 187412) | Marine gutless worms symbiont microbial communities from Max Planck institute for Marine Microbiology, Germany - Olavius geniculatus... ... | reverse complement strand
AGATGAGGTGGGAAATGAAACCACCATTCGATGACATATAGTCTCATTAATAAGTGTGCCAAAAATTATTATAATCGGACATTCATTGTTCCAGTTATTGCAAAAAATGTAGTCACATGCTTTTTTGAGACACAGTGTAGAGTCTGTTTCATAACGCTGTCTGCTAGCACCTGATGTCTCTTCCGACATCAGGTCAAAATACCGACTACTCGTCTGCACGTTAAAGCCAAGGCTGGAAAATTGGTCCGAAAAAAACCTAGGTTTTAAAGGTTTTTAATTTGTTGTAAAATTTATTATTTATAATATTTTAATTTATACTTTAATCGTGATTCTTGAGTTATGACTTTAATCACGTCAGTATGTCGTTCATTCATAAGAGTGCGTATAACACGTTTTTCAAGACTTGTATTTTGTGCACGGTATTCATTGGACAAAAAAACCTAAAAATTTAAATAACCTTAAAAAGCCTCTTAGAAACCTTAAAAACATAAATAATCTTAAAAACACTAAAAACCCAAAAACCTAAAAAATCTCACATTTTTTAAATAAAAACCTAGGTTTTATTCCAGCTCAGTTTAAAGCGGTTCGTTTATAAGACTGCAAATTTTTTAACGTTTTAATCTCAAATAAATTCTTAAGCAATGCATCGTTAGATCGTCGAAATATCCTCTGTTACTTTATTTTAGTTTTTTCTGTAAACTTGTAACTGATTGGATCCATTGCCAGCTGCATTTTCACGTTCACTGAACTGAAACGGAACCTTGTTAAACCTACGGGTCTTTAGAAGAAGTTAACTTCCTTCATAGGTCTGCTCGTTGCGCCCGAATGCCTTTAAGATCGTTAAATATGACACTGCATTTCTGCGCGTCAACAAATTTGCCGGTTAATGGTGCACTACATTTTCTTGGTCACAGACCACTAAACCTGTAGTCCGATAGCCACTGCGACACGCATCTGTGCAACGGCCAGGGAATATTAACTTTGAGCTGCGTCTGCTTGTAATGTTAGTCGATATTCTGTTAGGTATTATAGCATTTTATTGCAGTTTTTATGTGGAATGGCTCTTGCAGCACAAACGATTCTGCTTATTTCTACACATTTCTCCGTCGCGTGGTCTGTCTGTCTGTCTGTCTGTGTGTCGTCTGTCACATTTGCACTCTTACTTCAACCGCACGACATGAATGCATTAATGTAGATAGCATATTTTAGTAACATGTTCCTGCTGTTTATTTTTGATCAGTCATTTATTTAATGTTGATAGTATGGTATCTTTTAACCTTGCGTAACAAAGTAATGATCGATTAATTGATAAACAACGAAAACAACCACGTGATCATTATGTTGTTATACACCGTTGTAATAGCAACCCAATAATGATGACAATTATTATACTTGATAATTTCATTACATAAAAAAATTTTAAAAATGCAAAATACATCAGCTCTGTCTCAAATAATGTGCAGAATGCAGATATAATATTTTTTTTAAATCGACAGTAGCCTTAATATGCCATGCAATAGCGTAAAACGATAGTGTGATGAAAGATACATAGTATATAGCCCAAGTTATATAGTTATATAAGTTGATTTGATTCGATTGTTATCATATCGCGTTTCTGCGCCTGGGGCTTTACTCTACACGTAGATTTTTGCCGCTAGCACCCAACGTTCGTTCAATACTATACGATTACGAGAACAACGTCAGCACCATAAGTGATGGACGAACTGACAGTAACGTATTGATTACATCCGATAGCTATTTTCTTGGACTAACATCTCTGAAGACGGAATTAAGCTGCTGCGAGAATCTGCTGATGCGTTCTAACAGCGGGCTAGGTTCGATACATTTTATACAGGACAGTATGAGGCTTTTAGCGAGCATATCGACTAAATGCCTGTACTCGATATACCCTGACGACAGTCACGAAAGGCGTGCATATAGATTTAGGCAGATGTTTACTCAGCGGTTTCCATCTATATTCAACATTGGGGACGAAGAGCAGCGACGAGAATGGGGGTCTTCTCAGCCAACTATCTATCGGTTCCGCTCGCTCAGCGGGGTCCGCAGCAGATCCCCATGAAATCACGTACGATTTTTACGCGCGACAGCATGTAATGCTTCGCTCGTTTTAACCATCGTTGATGCGTCCGTCCGTCCGTCTGTTTGTCTGTAACACTCGTGATCTGTATTAAAACGGTGCAGACTAGGATCACGAAATCTTCACTGTGGGCTGCCCCAAGGACTCTAGTTATTAGTGACAAAACTTCATGCCACTGGGTAAAAGGGTTCCCTTCGAACGAGGGCTTCAAAGAGAGGTAGTTATTGGTTAGTTTAATGTGAAAATGGTTGCAGATAGGTACAGACATGCTGCACATAATTACATGCACTGGTGACGGGTTGTTTAGATTTATCAACATCGATGACCTTGAATGACCATAAACCCCCAAAAGAGGGTTTTAAAAATGTATTTTTCGCGATTTCGGCTTGCGACACACATTTCAAGAGTGAATTGCACCGAAATGGCTGGAGATAGACCTGGACAACCTGGGAAGAGGAACTGCTATGGCTGTCGCGCCTCTCATGAGCTTTGCTTAAATTACTTGTATTGATGCATTGTTGCCACGAACTGTTGGCTTAAAACGGCTTTCATGGTAATAACATGTACCTTTTATTTACGTAAAACAGTAATTCCTTTTCAAGTCATAGTTTCTTCATTTTAAAAAGGAGTGGGCACAGTTATTGGTGTCGACTGTTTCTTGCCAAATATTGAGGGGCGTGTCCCCCTGTTCCAGATGGACTGACGTTCTTATCTTTACTGCGTGTGTTTGGCGGTGCTTTTCGGACTCGCTGTTTGCCAGTTTTTTACCAAACGAATATATCAATTGAATGTGAAGTGAATTGCAAATAATAGTAAAACGTGGTAAATAAGTTTTTTGCACTTGATTACGATTGACAACAGAATGATTCTGGCATTCAGTTCAGAAATTACTTTCTTTTTTCTTTACTTGCTTACTTATTTTGCGGTCAGCCGTACAAGGCCTACAGACAGACGAACAGAGAAAGGGTAATAGTACACGTAAATAGGACTCGCATTGGGGAGGGAAAGATTACGGTCGATTGATGTGGTACCGTATTGATTATTGGATTATCGCTATGGGTAGTCCGATTCTCGATCACCATGAAAGATGCCACGAAAGCATTGCATGCATCCACGGACATTTATCGCGTTAAATATGATACTGTTACAAACAGTTTTGCTATCCGTTTGGGTTTGTTACAGACTCGCAATGTTTAATATTTTAGTCATTCTTGAAGCTACAATTTTGTTTATATATCGTATTACATTCCGCAGTCACAATGATCTTCTTGTTTACTTTTGTGACAAGTCGACGAACGAGACCTGGGGTCCTACCAGTGTTCAGTACTAAAGGCCGGTTCACGCAAGCCGTGTTCACGGACCGTGTTCACGACTCGTGAAACGGCCCGTGAACACGGGCCGTGTGAACAGAGCACCAGTGTTCACGGCCCGTGTAGGCGGTATGTCAGCCAATCAGAAAATTCATTTAATTACCGCAGCATTGCGGATAACGCAACGTCACCGTAAGTGTTTATTATCAAAATATTATTTTCTGTTTGGGTATTCTGCATTATTGTGCGTACGCTTTGTTGCAAAAACGTCTACTGACACGTCTATCTCTGTGAAAAAGTCAGCTGTTTCAAACGCCTTCAATAGACATACTTTGCACCGGTATATTGCTCGTCTCGATAGCCAATGATCGTGCATTTTCGTCTTATGCCGTAGTCGATTGAAACGTAACCAAAAACAACACTTTTTGTTACATTTGTTTATTTTGTTTGTAAAATAGCATCTAAAATACTATATCTAGCGTTGCAATGACACGGCTTATGTGCACGGCTCGTGGACACGGTCCGTGTTCACGGGGCACAAAACCAACAGTAAACACGGGCCGTGAACAAGGGCGTAAAATTTAGTCGCCCGTGTTCACGGACCGTATTCACGGCTCGTGGGAACCGTTCTTAACACCCAAATTTCCAATAATTTTCTTCCTTCCACTGCAGCTTTATATTTTTTTTATTGCAATATCACCCTGCGTTTCTTTCACTAGCACATTTATCGTAATCTGTTGGCATGCCGTACAATGTGTGTATTTTATCATTTTGTTGTTTTGCATATAGTCGTATTTATATTTTATATTTTATTGTAGGATACTGCACAAGCGTTATTATTGCATTGTCTTTTAACATTATGTAATCTATAGCTATCAATCCGCTTCTGAAACAATACAGCATACGAATTACTTACACAGCGACATCTGGCGATGAACAGCAATCACTCCGAAAAAGACAACAGCGGTTACGAAAACGCCAGCAAGCTAATCACTGTAGATTGTAATTTAATAAAATGAATCTACACGGCTTATTAGTCCGCCTGAAAACGATAGTTTTCGGGAGGACTTGAGTTTTACTGCAGATGTTTATTCATTTTTTAAAATTTTCGACGCGAAATCTCCGAGATGCGTCGGCCGATCGGCCGAAATTTTGCACGGTGGTCAGTACTAGGCCGAATTTTACGTATAATGCCGGTCCAAAATTTCGGGGGCCCACCCCAGAAAAATTTAAGGGGCCAAAAACATGCAAAATTTGGCCCGATTTCGGACGACTTTGAAGTTCGGCGGCGAATATCTCCGGAACGAATAAAGATATTCAAAATCAGATAAATATTTTATCTACGGCGATTCTTCTCGCGTTAGGCGAAACACGTCCGGCGAAGTTTGATTCAGTAACCTTAAAGATCTCGCTGTGAAATCGTACCCACCTAAAGCGCCTTTTTCGGAAGACCATATTTTGGCCGCTAGGGGGTGATGCGTCCCCCCAATTTTTACACAGGCTAGAGAATGACAAAGTCTTACTCGCGCACCCCCTACTGGGGACGGGCCCCTTTACAATTTTTTTTGAAAGAGGGTCAATAATTGGCTTAAAATGTAGTAAATGCACCTCTATGACTTTGACGGTAATGGGTATAGCCCCACAACACTTTATCACGTGACGTGCCGCTATATGGGGGTGATAACACGTGTACAACTTTTAAAGGGGCACCACGCCCTTAAAATTTAGAAGGCCGAAAATGTCCAAAATTTTGTGCGATTTAGGACAATTTTCGACCTTGACCGCAAAAATCTCTAAAAGGCATAGAGATATTGACAGGCGGTTAACGGCGTTGTTAAGGGCGATTCATCCCTCGTTGAACACAAAAAATTATTGAACTGCGGTTTACAAACAAAAAAGTTATAGATGTGCAAGTTGACCCTTTCTAAGTCGACATTGCGCGTTCTGCGTATGCCAATGCATTGGAGTTCGGGCCATGTGACTTTGCTGCCGCGGAAATCCCCCCCTTAGTTTTTCCTCCCAATCGGACTTAGGGCGCCGGGCGGACTCACGTTGGGCTTTGCCCCAAATTTCTAGTTAGTTACTATTTCAACCAACGAGTTTATTGAAAGAAATGCTAAAAGTAGCCGATTCGTAACTCTCATCGCATTGTTAGTAAATAGTGATACAACGAGTATTACTTTTCAATCTTCATGGAAGCAGTGTAACTTCCGGTTAGCGGACGTCAGAATGACGATCCAGGAACGCTGTTACCATCAGTGTTCATCACCATTACAGCTACCACTAGACTACTCTATCCTACTGCTGGTACTGCTGCTGCTACTCCATTCGGCTAATTTGTGGTCGTGCTCAGCAAGGCGTAAAATGTCGTTTCGCTGCTCTGTCGCACCTGGCTGTGACGTAACGTAATAAGCGTTCGGTCACGTGATCGTGTGACCATCACAGCGATACGTTACGTTACGTTACGTTAAGCCCAAATTCCATTACGCCGACTTTGCGACAAAGTCCATGACAAGTTCCCGACAAAGTCGCGAACTTGTCGCGGACACAAATCATGAAAGTCTGCGACACAAATCACGTAGCCGACTTTCAAGACTTTGTCGCGAAGTTTATCGCCAACTTTCCCCGTTTATTGTAACAGACCAAATTCCATTACAGCGACACAAACGGGTTTGTGGCGGACTTGTCACGGACTTTGTCGCAAACATCTCGACATGTCGAGATGGTTTGTGTCCGTGACTTTCATGATTTGCGTCCACGACTTTCTCCTCGGGGAAGTTTCGGTGAAAGTCGGCGTAATGGAATTTGGGTTAAACACGGCACAACCGGACAGCGATAAACAGGCCTTGTGTGTGCCCTGACTCTGACGATAGCCGCAGGGTTACGGGATGCTAGTCGACCTGCGTTTAGTAGCTACGTATAATCTGAGGTCACAAACGTGCAAGGGCCAAGCGAATAATAATTTAGGCCCATCCGTAAACAGGTCGAATCCGTGCTAAGTCAAAGGGCAAACGCGTCCGATATGAAACGGCAGACAATACGGTATCGACAGCCATAAACATGAGCAAAGCTTAGGCTCCATCTGCTTCGAGTTGTTGCGGACTTGTGGTGCAACATTTCGTACAATGTGCTGTGCGACGTTTGTACAGCAAGTCCAAAGTTCACAGTAAATCCACTGTACACGTTTTATCACGTGAGTCCATGAGAAATCTAGAGTTAGAAACAAATCCACAAAACATATTGTACGACTTGTCGTCTACAACAACTCAAAGTAGTGAAGTTTGGGCCGTGCCTAAAACAGTCGTCGCCAGTGGCTTTTGTTTTAATTCTCCATGTAGGCTTACTTTCTAGTTGTAATAATTATTTACTTTTGTATTTTCGCATTTTTAATCTTTCGTTTACTAATTTTGTCTCTTAATGCCTATTTTCGTGACTATGATTATCGAACGTTGTGAGGACGCGATATGCAAAGCAGACGTCTCGGTGATGTTTATGCGCTCCAAACGCTTCTTATAATTATGTTGCTATGAGAAGCATCTCACAATCGGTAGAGCTTCAGATCGACGTACGATCATATATAGGCCTAATACACGATTTGCACTGCAAAACTAAAAGGCCAGTTTAATGTAGCACACAAACTAAAAATAACTAAAAATGTTTAAAAAAATAATGTGGTAAATCCTAGTATACAGCAGCTGAATCAGTTGAATGTATGCTGGAATAATGTGTATAGAAAATTTTTTAGAATGCATCAGTGGGAGTCGGTTAAGGAAATCCAATGGTTTTGTGATAAATTGGATTTTAAACGTATTGTCGATAAACGTAAATTAAAATTTTTTAGTTGTGTTGCTAAATCTAGAAATTCTGTTTTACAGGTATGCTATGCATTGTGTAGACACTCTCAAAAATACATAAGCCTATGCGCCTTGATTCTTTCCGAGACTTTGGCTCTTTATAAATCATTTACTTACTTATTTAAATATAGTGTTGATGTTGGTTCTTGTTCCGTAAGTGCTATTTGTTCTGCAGTTGTGAGTAATTCTGATTTAGTTGTCAAAGTGCCTGGTGCTTGCTGATGTGTCTGTTTTTTTTTCTTTTTGTTTGTTTTTTTTGTTAAGTTTGTCATATTGTCTGTCTGTCTGTCTCACTGTCCGTTTCTGTCTGTCTCTGTATGTATGGCATGTAGTGTTGCCTTGATTGGCGAATAAACGTACCTAAATAAAAATAAAATAGAAAAAAACTAAAATAGAAATACTGTTATATTATATGTAAAAAAATCCAGATATGGAGGGAAGCTATCGAAAAACCTTGAGATCAGAAGAAAACTAGAAATGAAAGAAATAAAAATAATTAAAACTAAAAAAAACTAAAACGAAAAAAAAAAACTGCAAGCAAGTCCTAAAATCAGTGGAAAGAGGTGTTAGATGTCTGCGAAGGGTAGAATTTTAAAAAATTGTGGTTTGTCGTAGTTTTGTAATTTTTCGTAGTTTTTGCAGTTTTTCGTAATTTCGTAGTTAAAAGGGTGATGGATAACAAGAGTGGTGACGATGCTACTGGTGAAATTAGATGAACATGGAAAAGTAATAAATCAGGAAGAGACAGATCAAGACGTGGCTGAAGAAGTGAGTGAGGAAGTTGATTTCGGAGGTGAGGTGATGCATAAAAACGACCGATAATTTAAAGAACGAGTAAGTAAGCCTAAGTGGGCAAGCGAGAGTAACGACGGATGAGTATATCGAGCATTAGACCTACGCCGAGTTTGGCGAAAAATCAAGTCGTACAGGTTGGAAAGTTGAGTGGTACAGACCTAAAAAAAGTCTGAAGGTAATCAAAGCGAGAGGATTTTAGATATTCAATATGTTTATTTGTTTTAAGCCAGTGAGCTGATTTCAGAACAGAAATCTGGGAGCTTTGACGGAAAGTTGCCTCTAGCCAGACAGTGAATGCGAACCTGTGTGGGCCGCAAGTGGACGTAGGCCTAACTACAAATCAGAAACTAAGTAAGAACTAGGTCTTAGTAGTCCTATGCCCAAGGCATGATAGCTTTTTCTTAAGGACAAACGCCACTACTTCGATTTTTTTGTGGAACCGGGTGACAAACAACAATTCGCTCAACCAGTACGTAAATATCATCCTGGATATGTTTCAATTTTTTAAAAATTTTTTAGTTTGATGTGGTTTTGCCAGCCGGCTTATCGTAAAGCATGTTACACAAACAAGAAGTTCACCTGTCGCTAGGATAGCAGACCGTACTGGTTGTCAGTGAACTTTGAGGTCATCCAAGGTCAATGATCTTTATTTTAACTTTAGGAGCGTATGCGATTTCCTGTTAGTGATCAATAGCAACCTTGGCTTTATCTCTCACCGTTTTTGAAATGCGGCCACTTAAAGCTTAAAAATCTCAGAGACAGCGCCATATTTGATGGTACCATCGCCGACCCCTTACAACTTACCGTTTAGCCACAATATATCGGTTTTACAGTTGACGACGACGGACGGGCGACGTCAGACGACAACTGTATCAACGTTGAACGTTACTTGAGTAGGCTATATGTACGGTCGTGAAAAATTTGACACAAATCGAATCAAGTGGAGTTTGTATTGAAGTAGGCCTATTTGTTTTTGGCCTGTCGCCGTCGCTTCTCTAGTTGATTCACTGTCCGGCGTGGCGTTTATTTATTGATGTGACAACACTCTTCCCATGTTGCACCAGCCTCAGGCCACTTCCCGTCAGTAAAATGTTGTCATCCGGTTCGAGACGAATAGCAGCCATTCGACAAAACCGGAAATAGACTTACTTACTTTCTGATTTGTAGTTACGTGTGCACCTGCGAAGCTCACGCTCACGAACCGGTTGTAGGAAACCTTTAGACAGTATTTCGTGTTTGCGTACTGCGTTAAAATGCAAACGTTGAAATAAAGCAGCATCTAGACTTTCTCCTTTTACGTTTGTCCTTGCCGCTTCAAAGTTGTTTGTCATCCGTTGTGACTTAGTACAATCTTCTATAACACTGCAATGGAGTTCTATAAATTTTATGTAAGCCATGATATGACACACTGATATCGACAAAAGTTTATGTTCTTCGCGGGTGATTCTATAGTTTCATTGTTGACGGCACAGATTGGAAAGCAGGCGGGCGGCACAACTAAAAACGCACATACGAATTGTGCCAATTGGATCTCCGTGGCAATGGTATTTTTTTCTGTATGATTCTCATCAAATGGAAATAAAAAGCACATTTTTATTAGAATAAGAATAAGAATAAGAATGGAAAAAAGTTTGGGTGCCGACGACAATGGCGAAGAATATATTTCTATAAGTTTTTATTGCTATCATAGTCATCATACTTCGAGCTCAGACGTGATCGAGAAACAGTGAGTTTATCGGTTTGTGTAAATTTACGTTAGTGTTAGATAAAGCTTGATTTGGCTTCAGCTGTTGTCAGTCCCTGTGTTTTTATTTAAACGATTGGACGGTAAATTAAAATATCAAATGCATAAAAGCCGAGTTTTTGCATTCAATGCAAAATTTGTACGTTTTGTGGAAATTACGGTAAATGGAAATAAAAATGGGAGAGAAATGGAATGGGATTACGGAAACAATACGGAAACGGGAAACGATTTGCCAGTACATAAATGTCGGGAATAGGAATGACTCTAGTTACTGTAGGCCTACTAGCGTCAACTGAATACAAGAAATGCTCGCGTGTGAGGAAACGTCGTGAACGTTTTGTGGTCGAATTAAGTCATGTATCTCGTAGTATCATCTGATACCATACCTACTGTAATACCGACACTCGTCGGCGCCGGAAATTTACCAAATCTGTTTTGAACTTTTGAACTGATAGATAAAACCACGACGAAGGTCAAGCACACATAAAAATGCACACTCATGTGGGACGAGACGATTTTGTCGTAGTTTTAATACCTGACGGGTAAGCTAATCAAAAATCATTTCTGTGTTTGTGAATCATTCAGTCACGCATTTGTGATAGATCGAGTAACAAAGCGCAGAAAAAACCTGACAAACACGACAGTAATTCTTAATCTGTCCAGGCATAGCATAGCCGCGACTTCGTTGAATTCAAGGGACCGGAATCCAGAGGTGGAGCCCATGGTGAGGGTCTGTAGCGATTTGAGATGAATTTTCTGCTCTATGCGTAACATTTTGGCCATTGTCGCAATGTTGCGTGTTGTACTTTATATTATATCATATATCATATCATATGACCGTTACGGGTGCTGTAGTTGTCTGAAAATATTAAGGAGGAAGGAAATGGTAATCGTATGCAAGCATATTTATTGAAGGGCGACTGCACACCCAGGTACCTCCAGTCTGGTCGAATCCTACATGTGTCTTTTTGTTTCATTATTGTGTAACTTAGAATTGGCTTATATGGCTAGGCCAGAATTATAGCTGATCTCCGATTGCCGCTAATTCACAAAAGTTTAAGTGCGTTACGGAGCAGAGCCGCTAGTCAGCTATTAAACGCAACTAATTGCTGTATAATGCGTACAAGAACGAATCGACTTACTCGACCCGACTCGCAGGTTTAGGCTTGGTATGGCACAATAAGTTGAAAAGTGGCTAGATTTTGATGTCAGTCGGGATTCCTTTTTGTCGATTTTAAATCATTTAAGACTGACTGAGACACGTCGAAACTAAGACTTCACTGCGTTCGCCAGATGACAGCACCGCCAGGGTTTGAGATCTCTGATCGCTTTTATACAGTGCTATGGCTGTACATTGTTAAATGAAGATGATTGTGATTTGTCCAGAGAGAAGACAACGATATGACGTCATACGAGCAACCACCCAATAAGGCGGGCGGTATGGCGCACGATGACGCTGATTGGTTGTCGCTGAGCGTGACGTCACCGTTGCCATGGAACACTACCGACAACAACCACATGGCGTCACTGCTAGCGGCCACGTACGCCTGTTATCGTACCATGGGTTTTGGCTTCAGTACAACAACTACAACAACAGCAACTACTACTACTACTACTACTATTACTACTACTACTGCTACTACTACTGCCACTACAACTACAAGTACTACAACAACCACAGCGTTTGCTATCGTACCATGGGTTTTGTCATCTACACTCTAGTGGCCGGGACGCTGTGTGTACTGGGTCTGGCGGGTAACACTGTGGCGTACGTCGTGTTGGGTGGAGACCGTGAAATGCTCCCAGTGGCTAAGTTTCTGCTCAGATCTCTGGCAGTCGCCGACAACTTTTTTCTGCTCGTGTTCCTGCTAAACTTCTCCGTCGCTCAGTTGTTCTCCTAAAATGGAGTGAATAGTAGTAGTAGTAGTAGTAGTAGTAGTAGTAGTAGTAGTAGTAGTTGCTATAGTAGTTACGCAAGTCCGTATGGTGGCTAGTATCAGGAATTTCGATACACCGCAGTGCATGAGAACACTGGTGGATAGAGTGTGAACAAAAGATCATTAGCTGGGCTCACTGTTTCAATTAATTCAACAAAACTATCACTAGTAATAGTAGTAGTAGTAGTAGTAGTAGTAATGGTTGTTGTTGTTGTTGTTGTTGTTGTTCAGTTGTTCTCGTATACGGGAATGGATCGTGAAGTGTTTGATGCAACAGCGTGGAATAGATCTCGCCTGGTCATGTACCCTCTGTCGTTTGTTTCTTATAATATCTAGAACAACTTGTGCAGCAACTACTACTACTATCTTCAACAACATACCACTTTCCTGACCTTTGTCCGACGCTTTGTTCTGAAACTACAAGCACCCTGGGACGTCGACGAAGAGCTTCGGTAGGCCTACCTGGATAGGCCAATGTATTAACTGCTACCACAACAACAACAACTACTACTACTAATACTACTACAACATTACTACAAGATGTCGGCTGGTAGTGTACCCTTTGTCGTTTGTGGCACAGACAGCTGCTATATGGCTGAACGTTCTGATCGCCGCAAGTCGTTGTCTGGCTGTCTGTTGGCCTCAGAAGTCGGCCGTCTACTGCTCGCTACAAGCCACACACATAGGTACGTGCTCCGCTTGCTAGCTAGAATGGTCTGGCCAGGTTGGCCTGGGTTTTTAGTAGTACTGGGTTCAGAACAAGAAGCTCGGCTAGCGCTCAATAAACGGGGCGTCATCTTCGCGGATTTTGTCTCATCATAATGCTATTTTTAAAACTGGCTTTTAGGGATTTACCGGTTTAGTTGTGTCTTGCGTTTGGAGGAGTTTCAGCAAAAAAATGAAAAACCCATAGCAACGGATGTACAGAAGTGTAACGCGCGTGCTGCACACTACACGCATAACCTTCACAATTAGTTGTTTGGTGAGATCAGTGGGGTCGCGGCAAAAGAGACACTTACTCTGGGCTGTCGGGAAAATCTTTTTCTTGTCGGAAAATTGTTTGTTTAATAATGCAAATTTTGGGGCTGACAGTCTTTATTTTGAAAAATGTAGGCGCAAAATTAAAATTTTGAGCACACGTAATCTCCTCTTTTCGAAATTTGCAGCTGTCTTTCAGAATTCTGTGGGAAAATTGTAACTTTTTGTTTTGCCTACTTTTTCAACCAACGACGCCAGGCTAGTTTTATCATAGACCTATGTACGAGCACATATTCTAAAATCAAGCAAAACTATTTTCGTCGAACTGAAATGACAAAAAAGAAAATGGAACAGTTTATTTATTGTATATGACACCTTTCTTTTCTACAACCGCCTGTTTCTGAATTTTTTTTATGTTTTACACTACATGTTTTCACTGAACAAACCGCTTCAATTATTTTTTAAATTTTATTTCTATTTAAAATGGTTTTCGTTCCTTCAGTTTATGTGGTAAATTAAACTGACAGCTTGCCTGCTAGTTTTTCAGAGCAAATCATTCATTGTTAACATTTTACTGACTGACCGTTTTATTGAAATGCTACAAACGTGCAGCAACACTGTATAAAACAACGACGAAGAAAAATACACAGTTACAAAATTAGTTTTATACATATGATATAAGCAGAAAACACAACCAAACTAATCTAATCTAACCTAAAATAAACTAAACAAACAAATGAAAATATATCATATCATATCATAATGTTGTCGTGTGCGTGCAGGCGTGGCGGCGGTGGGTGTGTTTTCTCTGCTGTTCAACGTTCCTCGTTGGATGGAGTCAACTCTGGTCAGTGAACCGATCGCCAATACGACCCGTGTCAGTCACAGGCTTCAGCGCACCGAGCTCGGAAACAGCTTCGCATACCAACTCATCTACTTCGACGCGCTCTACTACATCTTTATGATCGTACTGCGTGATGCTTAGTAGTAATAGCTGTAGTAGTAGTAATAATGGTATAGTTTTTGTTGTTGTTGTTGTTGTCGTCGTCGTCGTTGTTGTTGTACATTTACTACTACATCTTCATGTACTTCGTGATGTTGAGTAGTACTAGTAACAGCAGCAACAGTAAGCCTATTAGTAGTCGTCGTCGTTACTGTCATTGCTGTGGGCGGCCTACATCCACTAGGGCCTACTACATCTTCATCTACTGCATGATGCTGAATAGTAGTAGTAGCAATAGTAGTACTTGTTGTTGTTGTTGTTGTTGTTGTACCCGTTACTACTACATCTTCATGTTCGTGCTGCCGCTACTGCTGCTGACGGTGTTCAACACAAGGCTGATCATCGTCTATCATGTTATATAACAATCACAATAAATCATGTTATAAGCTTATAACGATGTCGTGTGGATCATCGTCTATCAACGCTTTCGCAGCAAGCGCATAGCTCTACACGGCTTCGCCGGATCAACCACGGAGTACGCACAGTATTTTTACAGAATTTTCAGGGATTATTCCCGACGCAATTTGCACTTATTACTGCAAACGTTATTATCTTAACTTTCGCTGTTCGCAGATTTTAAATATAAAAGACGATTTTCAGCTGCACTTGTACTCCTATAGTAATCAGTTGGGGATCCGAAAATCTCTCTCGCGTTTAGTTTTGGCTTTCAGGGCTTTGCGTTCGTTGGTTCGGCAACATAATGCCACATTTTTGCTACACCAAAAACAAAGAATGGTCGCCTCCAATGGTTGCAAAGTGCAGTCGACAGAGCCAAAAAAAAACATCTCGAAATTACGAAAACAGTCGATTATTTTCTCTAACAAACACAAATTAGCGCAATATTTATCAACCACGGTTTACAGCATCTTACTTATTGTCAGCGGTTGAATAAGCTCGAGTTGGAAAGTTTGGAACTTCGCCGACTTCGACTGGACTTGATATTTGCTTACAAACTAGTATTTGGATTGACTGATCTTAACCTAAATTAATTTTTTAAACTACGTACTGACTATAGACATTGTGGACATAAATATAAATTATTCCTACCAGGCTGCAAATCCAGCACCAGACATAATTTTTTACTTACCGTACAGGAAGAATATGGAATAACTTGCCAGCTGACAATACTGATTTTTTAAAAATTTAAATAATTTTAAACGACCTATTACTTCCACATTCTTGGCTAGTTATTGCAAAGTTTATTTTTTTCTAGTAGACCTATTGTTGTATTGTGTTATAAGTGACATTTATTGATGTATACTGTTATTTTATTGTGGCATGTTAGTGGCTGCGGCCCTTTGTCATTAAATGAAATAAATAAAAATAAAAACATACAAAGACCATAACCTTTAATTGAAAAAAATGCGGTAACAACGTGATTAAATCTCGTCCATGCCGAGTGGCTTTGCCAAGTTGAAAGCCTGCGCTATTGATATGCAAGCCGAGAAGCCGTTCACGTAAGTTGCGTAATGAGAAAAAACGCCGACTGCCGAGTGCCGACTTGATATGCGGCCGTCCTTCCAGTTGCCGGGCGTCTCAGTAAATAAGGCCACCGCCATGCCACGCTGGACAAGCTGCCTGCAAATAAGATTACCGCAATAGCCAAGATTACCTGAAAACTAAGTTATTTTTTGTGATTTTTTGACGTCTAATGATTCTGATCTTTGATTTTTTGAACTGAAAATTGGCTCACCGGTTATTCTAATTTACATTGATTTTGTTTTTTTTGTTCTTGTTTTTTTGGAGAAAGGAGAGGTGATAAGCTTGTACAGGACGGACGCACAGACGAACGGGCAAGACGTGTGATGTGGTCTATAGTACGGCTGTGTGAAGACGCAAAAGCGACTTAACTGTTTTATTTTGAAAGATAGAGCTACACGTCATATCTGGATACAAAAACGTCATATAGTAACTTAAGCATTTTCCAGAACCCAATGACGGCTTACTGTCGATTCTGCGCCGTTATTCCTTTCAGGGGTTTGTTGCTTGTTTGAGTACATTATAAAAATATTCATGTTTCGGCAACCACTTTTCGAAACGGCTGTCCAACGTCAACATACTGTTTAAATAAAGGCTCTAGTTTGACGAATTTTTAATATGCCGTAACATATTACAAAGTGGGCCATAAAAACGGTCCCCTATATTATTCTGCTTAAAATGCTACTGCATTTGTTTATATGAACAAAATGACACACCATATAAATTGCTAGTTTGTTTTGCACATATTGATATCAAAACCTAATGAGGATGTCGAAATGTTATTAAAAAATAATACGATAGAATCAAAGCACCCCAACTGTATTATAGGCCTATCACAATGGTGAAACACAAATAGAAATACGTGTTTGCTTATATATGTCTAAATAAAACAGCGAAAACTTTATACAACAACAAGACAGTCAAGTAAACAACTCTTCAATGTGCCCTTCTGAATCTCTCTCGGAATTTTGCTAAAGCCAGAGTTCCCTTCCTGGCTGCATATCAGCTCCGCTACACACTCGATATTCTGTGTTGTTCGGACAGTCCGCTTCCGTCCACTGCCGACCTTTCGAGAAATCGAGTTCGTCTTGTCATTTTTGCGCAAAAGATCTTTAACAGAACTGACCGCCCAATTCTTGTTAGGAAACTCTTTACAAATGCGTTTAGCGCTCCATCACTTTTGTTGGCAAACAAGTTTGATCGACGCTTTATAAATCTCTGTACGTTAAATGACGTTAACTGTTTTCCCCAATGTGTTTCTTGTACAGTTGGGTTGCTTTCATTTATTTTATCCCATTACAAAATTATTGAAAATATTTGCACGAAATTTGCACATGTTACTCAAAATTGATTATATTTCAACGTGCGTTATTCACTTTAAATTTACATTAATACTGGAAGACATAATTAGCTGACATGTAGGGGGACGGTTTTTTATGGCCCACTCTGTAGTTACCGTATCAATCTACGGACGTATTTTTGAAGACAATATATTTTCGCTGTTTTCGTAGTTCAATGTTCAATAAGCCTAACGACATTTGGCATTGTGTTGGCCCGCGGCTCATAATATGTATGTACACAGCCTATAGCTGACGATGACCTTGAGACGTCCTTGACGCTTTGACGTTGCGGTGTGCAGAAGTCGTCGACGTCGTCGGCAGGAGTGCAGCGAGCAGAATGTCACCCTGATTATGATCGTCGTCATTTTGACCTTCATCCTGTGACTTTGACCTTGACCTTTGACCTTCATACTGTGCAACGTGCCAGCCAAGGTCGTGCAGGCGGTCTGGCGTTACGAGACACAGCCGTGCATGTCAGCTCAGTTCTTCCTCAGCGAACTCAGCAACGTGGTGGAAGTACTCAGCTCAGTAAGTAAGTAAGTAAGTATGCAAGTAACTAAACAAGCGAATGAGTAAGTAAATAAGTAAGAAAGGAAGCAAGGAAAAAATAAAACAGAAAGTATTTAATAATTTACCAGCTCAGTTCTTCCTAAGCGAGCTGAGCAGCGTGCTCGAAGTGTTCAGTTCGGCTGTCAACTTTGTCGTCTACTGCGCGTTCTTGCGACGCTTTCGCCGACATCTGGCTGCCGTGCTCTGCTGCCTGGAGGGCGTGGCGTCTACGTCACGTGACACCAGAGCACTTCCGGTTCACGTGGTACGTTCCCGTGTCACGTGACGTGTTATCACTATGTTCGGGGTTTAAGGTAACCTATTTCAAGAACTACGGGTCAGTTTTCCTAATTGTCTGGAGGGCGTGGCGTCCACGTTAGGTGACGAAAGTCAGGTGAGATCGACGGCTGGATCTAACCTACAGCTACCGATCACCATCATCACGTCGTCATGACGTCATCATCGCACAATCACAAATTGTGTGATATGTAGGCTCTAACCTACAGCCGTTGACCAACGCAGTCAGAACCGATGGTGCAGGCGCAGAGGCTGGCGGAAAAACTGTGGAAATCGGCATCGAAACTACTGTTCAATTGTAGTCACGTGATATTCATAACTACTGGTAAAGACAGTGGCATATCCAAAGCTGGGCAGTAATGTAATTGGGCCTACATGTTTGTTGTAAATGAACTACGTAATTGAACTACGTAGTTCAATTACAAATTACAATTTTAATTTGTATTTCAATTACGTGGATATATAATTTGTAATTTCAAAATGCATTACGGTTACTTCTGAAAGTTTTAAGTTGCAACATCTATTAGTTTTATATTAGCCATCATGTCCATGTTTTTTACTTATTTACACCCTATTTACACGACGAAGCAAACATAAAGCAAGAACGTGAAGCAAACATGAAGCAAACTTACAGCACATGTCGTGCACGTGTATTTTGCTTCATGTTAATTGCTTCATCGTGTAAACGGGGTAGCCTATTAATGTAGATACCCACTTGTAAAAAAACTCTTTGTGCAACATAATGCAGATCTGCCATTTTCAGCTACAGTCAAGCGACTTCAGTTGTGCTAGGATGATCACATCCCCTTATTGCCGATCCTTGTCAGATATGTCTCAACGTTCGAGCAGTTACTGCTTCTTAACCACCCACCGTGACTGACGGCAGATGTTCAGTTTCGTTAATTCTGTAATGAACAGTTTGCATCGCCGATTTTTGTCGGATAAAAAAAACATTTCTGCAGTTGCTTCTCCTGTACGCTTTTAATGTGACATAGGCCTTCACTTTGTGCCATGTGATTTACACTTTCAGTTATAACTTTTTCTGAACAAGTTTAAAACAAGTTTTAAAACAAGTTTAAAACGCACATTAGTGTGTTGCTGCTTGTTGCTGGTGTTGTTTTGGTCTGATCCTAAAATATTGACTGTATTGATAGGCCTATTGTTAAACTTACGATTGTATTTATTACTTAGGCCTAAAACTGGGAGACAAGATCAACAGTTACGTGTAATTTGTAATTAAAGTAGTTTGAAATTACTTATTTGTAATTTGTATTTTGGCATTCGATTTCAAAGTAATTTGTAATTTGTAATTTAAATTACATTGATGTTAGCAACTTGTAATTTGTAATAAAATTACGTGCGAACCAGTAATTTACCCAGCTATGAGCATATCCGGAATTTCCCACAGTCATAGAGGAAGGAAAACACGTAGGTCTGTTTTTATGTTCCGAAGGTTTGGGGAAAATTTCATAAGACGACGGTATGGGGGTCTTTTGCGGTAGCCTACTCCGCCAAATGGCTGCTAGGTACTATGACAATTTTTTTTCTGCCAGTGCCAGTTCGTTCATAAGAATATGTAGGCCTACACAACACTGTACAATATCAAGTTCTATGCTTATGATATAAAGTTTCAGATAATGTATACTATTTTAATTTATTATTTGTTTACATAAATCAGTGCGTGCTAATATCAATGCGCGTTCCAGGGGTCGACAAAAAGCTTTCTGTTTACCACTTTATTAGAAGAAGCCACCAAAACCCTTTATTAAAACAAAAATAATTTTTATTAACTATTTTGGATTGTTTCGCTATGTTGCATCGTCAGTTGTGTCTTACTTTAGGCTTAGAGGCCTACCTGAAAAATCGACACGCCGTAGAAAATGCGCGTTAGTTACAGTTACTTTCCCTTTCCCCAAAGTAACTAATAACATTTGTGCAATCACAACCTATTTCATCGTCTATTAATAATGCTAAAATGTTGGAAATTGATTAAAAATTATTTTAAAACGCCTTATGGCCATCTTTTGGGCCGACGCACGGTACCCCTTTCTCGCCGAACCTCAAGGCGGTTGAAATATTTTCGTGTCATCACAGACTTGCGCTATAGTGAATTATTATCGACGATACGATAACTTTATCGTGTTTTCTTCGTTCATTGCGATATGCTGTTGTGTTTGTGATTTTGTGACTTTCTTCTTTCTCTGAATGGCGCGCCTGTAGATACATACAGATACATGATCGACAGTGATTTGAGCTGAAACGAGAGAAAAGATTGTTCAATGACCAATGTCTTGGTATTATAGGCTACGTACCATCTTTTAATCGTGCTACGTACTGGGTGACGCATAAAAAGTAAAACGTACACGCTTTACGTAAGCCAGCGCACTATCCCACGGTGCAATCGCCGACTCCCCACGACTTACCGTTTAGCCAATACCGCACGATTAACATACCACAATAATGTGTTATGATCATTCAAGGTCATTTAAGGTCAGTGATTTGCATGTCACTTGAAAGCCGATATGCGACTTCCTATTAGTAATCAATTGCAACCTAGGCCCTATCTTGCACTGTTTAGCCACAAGTCAGACGCCATTAACACAGGGCTGCGCTACCGCTCGCCTATGATCCGTGACAAACGAACATACAGACAGACAGACGACAACTCATGCCAATAACTCGACCGGTGTTTTGGTACGGTCGGCTAAAAATTTACGCTCACGCTGTTAGTCCTCGATAGGCTTGTTGCACGGGCAACTGAAATAGCACAGGTTAATCTGACAAGTAGGCTATCAATTAGTGTCATTTATCGACCGTTTCGACTTAATCTGTCATTAAGCCGCTATCAGGCGGAAATTCCTGTTAATCCGCCGAGTTTTGTTGCTGTGAGGTCCGCAAGACTTAGCGGCCGCGTGGGTTTAAGTTGGCTTACGGCACGTCCGACAAAGGCTGTATAACTGCCAAAAAGAAGTGGGAGACGAGAAAACAAAAGTTTGTAAAAAATGCTTGACTTTTTCGTGGTTTGAGGTGTGTTTTGAAACCTTAATATGAATAATAATAATAATAATAATAGATGAAAATTTTATACAGGAGCGTTTTTAGCCGAAAATAGAAGTCCGTTTTTAGCCAAATTTTCAACTTTGGGGGAATTTTTCAGGGGTTAGATATTAGGCTAACTTTGAATTTTCTACCTCTAAAAGGCACACCCTTACATGAGACCGCGTCGTTTGAGCCATTGCGTGTAAAAATCCAAATCCATTTATGTCATTGCCATCGTAATTTTATAACACACTTTGCATTTTGTCAGCTGCAGGAAGTACCGATATCGTAAAATACAGCGGCAGACAACTGTAAACAGAAAGACATAGAGCAAGCTTACAGACCTCATTAAAATGTTTTAATTTTTACTCCTCTCGCGCTACGTTCCTAACGTATCGAAGAACAGTATATGAAATCGGTGTAATATTGAGGACCGACCGACCTTTCTTCTTGGAAAAGCCTTCCTAGAAGAACTTCAATCGGCGATATCTTCATAACGGTGCCAGATAGACGCATAGTCAGTTGGTCACTATGGGCCACCCATAGAAAGTCGACCACCACGAGTCGAATGGTCACGTGACCGAGGACGTCACGTGACCCAGAAAGGTCAAGGTCGTGATCCCATTATCTTTGAGGCGCCATATTTTGATAACGGTGTCAGATAGACAGGGAGACAATTTCCAACAACGACCTCGACGCCAGTCCGGTCTCAAATTGACGCCGGGTTTCTAATACAAGTTAAAAGGAACGAAAAAGCACTTAGAAGAATACAGGAGAAAACTAGAAAAGCACTCAGAGAGCGCTGACCTCCGCCAAGCAGCAATGTTGATGAATATTTCAAAGTGAACCAGAATCCAGGATTCCTTCCGGGTCACCCCCAAAATTGAATCACTTGTAGTTTTTGCCATTCCCGACATTCCCTAAACTTTCAGAAAGATCCTTCCATAACTTTTGGAGTTATTTTGCTAACACGCAGGCAGACAAACAAACTCTGGCAAAAACATAACCTCCTTGGCGGAGGCAATAATGCGCAAGCGGAGTACATTAGAATAGTCGCAACGCAATAATATTTCTTGTAACACAAATGCTACCATCATAGCTGGCAGCTGAGAGCATTCTTATATGAATTATAGCAAATTAGTGGGAACATGTCCGCTCGCTGGAAAAAAGTGGGGAACGGCGTCTGCGGCGCCCCATGCAAGAGCAGAGTTGACACCCATTTTTTCCGACAGGGAAAGGGTTTAACACTATGTTTTCTGAAATAAAGACATGTAGAAAGACTAACTATAGCGTTTAAATCATTTTAACATAGATCTGTTTCACGTTTCTGTATAATTTAATCTTTGTAGTTTGTATTACGATTGTTTTTTTGCAGTTAAGAAACGTATAAATTTACAACTTTCGATGCATTATAACTCCAAAACAACGAACAAAACATGCACAAAATCGAGCAAAATTATCTCTGTTTAGCGTCACTGAGTTCCAGGCACCCGCCCCTTTTTGTAAAATACGACTATGCCCCCCAGATTGCGACAGAAATCCTAGAAGATCTGCTAACAAACACCGCTACAGCGTGGCGGCGAAATAATTTCGCCAGTGACAGAGTTGAAGATTAGCATGAATTTATCGGTAGAGTAAAAGTATTAGCAGTTCGTCGGCGACACTAAGGCGCGCTTCACACGTCGTGGCAGTGGAAGATAGCACGCGGCTTTGCCATCAATTACTCGCGACGATACAGCGCACTATTTTCACTCTACTAACGCTGGTGTAATCAGTTACAGTTCGTCGCCAAACAAACACTAGCTATCTTTCTTGTTGTCTGCTTTAAACGTATCGTCTTTATTTACGACAACCTACAAATCCAGCAACCTGCAACAACAGCAGAGCTAATGAAAAGTTATTTCAGCTGATTAATATTAAGTTGAATGTTAACGAAAAAGTTTCGTCGTCAGAGCTGTGGTACAGACCGTGGTCGGAACAAGTTGTCAGGGAATGACAGCAGTAAATTACAGGGTGGGCCAAAAAACCCGGACCTGTTTGAGTGTTGATAACTCAGCAATGGTTAGTGGTAGAAAGACGTGTGATATGTCAAAAGTTTCAGAATGCTGTAAAGAATAAACAACAAATTTGCATAGTGACGCATTTAAATATTCTTTGCCTAATTTGCGTAAATCTTCATTATCCCTGAAATTAGGCATTTACCAGCACTTCTATGTGCCCGAGTTTATTGAACTCAAAAACTCACTGCCAGAAAGTCCAGATTTAAATTCTGTGAACTATTCAGTGTAGGGGCATTGCAACAGATAGCATGGTCACAAAATTTCAGTAACTGACTAGCTAAAACGTGTGTGCTAATCGAATGCTGGGCTCAGCTGATCCTGAATACAATGATGCCAGCGATCGATCAGCTGCCTAAAAGGACTGATGACGGTTCTGAATGCAAAAGCTGGGCAACTGCCTATGTCGATTTTCATCTAAACTCAACGTATGTGTTAACGATTGTTGATATTTCACTGTATGCTGAATGAAAGTCAACTTAAATTCATGTGTTACTGCCAATTTAGCATGATTTTAGGAGTTTTAGGAGATTTTAGGAGGGTAGTTTTGTGTAAATCAGGCAAAGAATATTTAAATGAAAAAAAGACATGCAAGTTGTACAATTTTCCTGTACACAATTTTGAAACTTTTGGCATATTACACACCCTTCCATCGCTGAATTATCAACGCTCAAATACATGTATCCATGTTAAATCCATATGTTACAGTCAAATTTGGCAGAATTTCGGGGATGACGAATATTTATGCAAATCAGGCAAAGAATATTTAAATGCTTTACTATGCAAATTTGTCGTTTATTCTTTGCAGTATTCTGAAACTTTTGACGTATCACACGTCTTTCTACCACTAACCATCGC
>Ga0209367_1002793_pt1 | contig 23339 bp, 17 predicted proteins | sample WorMetLIZISLAND2_FD_187412 | JGI IMG/M metagenome (GOLD analysis project Ga0209367, IMG submission 187412) | Marine gutless worms symbiont microbial communities from Max Planck institute for Marine Microbiology, Germany - Olavius geniculatus... ... | reverse complement strand
CATTGACTGTCTTGAGTCTTGACTTAGTGTAGTAAATATTCGTTGTTCTGAAATTTCTTCGTTTGCATTAGCACAGCACCTCGAAATAACGTCTGTGTGGCCCGTGAATTTCCGAAACTCTTTCCGTAAATTTTCCGTGAAATTTGACACATTTTAAAAATTCTGCCATGAAATCGTGCATTTTTTCCAGTGAATTCGGTTGGTCCCTACCCAAATTGCATGAACGATGTTGCACATGATGAGTGTAATAACAAGCAATCAGCATAATCCTCATAACGTCTGATCGATCCATTACTATACAGCAAGAAGAAACTGTTTAATGCTCCTATAATAAGCCGACGGAGTGTATTTTGGCAGTTCATCACGGCTCAGCCAAGCATGGTCTGATATCAGTGAACTTGCTGTAACTGAACCATCCTGAAGCTGGGCCTTGAAGAAAAACACCTACGCAGAATAAAAAGCATCAAATTATCACAGTACTTTGCCACATAAAGCAGCATGCAACACTAGAAAACAACTTAAAATGTAACTTGATGGCAGTTATGACTCCATCGACTATTACGCCTTCGCTAACATGTGCCGTTGATTCAAATTCTCCCAGCTTCTGTCGCCGTCGTTCAACATCCAAAAACTTTTATCTGCTGATGTCTTCTGTTGTTGGCTGAAAACGATCTCGACGTCAGGTCATGCGATACACTTCAAGTTGTCCTGAAATTACCCAGAAATTCTCGGTTGTCGACAACACCTTACTGCCTGGTCAGTGAAGGCTCCATGTTCACACGCCCAAATGCCTGAATCGTCAGATTCGATTCAATCAGCACTTTCAACGTTCAACGTAGCCTCTCTGTTGGACTATACGACCACACTCGTGGTTTTCAGTATCACAATACTAATTCTCACGTGAGAAATATAACATTTCTCACTCAAATTCAACGTTTATGAGCCAAAACTCGACTCCTCAATGAAATCATAACTTGTTACGCTCCATTTTGTAAGTTTTTAAAACTTGTTTACAAAGTTTCTCTTAGTGATGCACGGATTCTCAGTTCTGCAAATATTTAATTCTGGCAATGTTCCAGCATTGTAGTTGATGCCCAGGAAAGCAAGCAAGCGTTACAGATGCGAATTATATTCTGTTTACTAGTATCCTATGCCGGCCTTGCTATAAAATATGGGTGTGCATATTTCACAATCTTACAGTGACAGCATCACTGCAGTCTGCATTAAAGGAACCCAGATAAAAACTAGAAAAATATAATATACAGTTGGCAGTTAACTTGAGCTAAATGGCAAACAAACTCAACGAAAATCATACCTTGGCACCTATGCAGCCAGTGTGTCGACGTACTGGTGCCGGATATTTGTACCTGTAGAACCCACATGGAGCATTACCTAGAAACGTTGCCTTCAGCTTACTGCCACACGAGCTCTCCAGAACCCTTTCTGCTGCCTATAAACAATAAAACACACAAATATTAACACTGCAGCTTCTGCATGCTACAGTAATATCACAAACAATCAATTATTTGCCATTTCAAGACGATAAACTAATAAATCAACCAGGCATTACAGTGAATATTATTGCCATTGACAAAGTCCACATAATCTTGTAGAAAATCAGTGCTGTGACTACTTATAATAAAGTAACTTCTATACCCTTCAATGTAAGAAAGATGCAAACAACTAACAATGCAATCGACCATAGCCACATGACAGCTGCAACAGTGCTGTGTTGCTACATAGCAAAAACGTATTGGTAGTGATTAACTGTCTTATAAAAAAATCACATTTTTATCTCTCTTCATCACTTTAAGGAGCAAACAACAAAATATTCAAACATATATACATGCATATGTAAACTACCTCTGAATAGTAGATTTTCAAATGTGCATTGGCAGAAAAAAAGAGAATCGTCATGTGTGATGTTCTGCCAATTTACAAATGGTAAACTCAGACTAAAAAGTTACATCAAATTATCAGACTAAACAATACAAATTTACTAAATCTGTACAGGACACTGCTCATTAACTGGAAGACATAAATAATTGTATAAATAGAAAAAGAAAACGAAGTGCAACTAGACCTGTCTCATAGTCTCGCCTTCAGTATGGAGACCCATTGGCAAAGCCCAATATTCACCAATGCCAAGCTTTTGTTTTACAAAGAGAACCAACTTGTGATCAAGCTTTCGCTGTGACGATCGAATATCATTTGAATCATCAAACACTAACACAACACACAGAAGTTGACAAGCACACTACAACATTTTCATCTGATGGGTATAAGCAATTAGGGGCCTCCCGATACATGCACTGCTTGATGGGCTCATTGCAACAACAGAGTGCACATGAAATCACCGTCTGAATTGCTAGCAGAATTCGAGGATTGAATCAGACATGCTATTTTCATGACCTCTGAAAACACACATTATACATTAGGGGGTCAGTTATACACAGCACACAATTGCGAATGAACTCCAACAGCCAAGCATTTTCAACCCACCAGCTATTTTTCTGCAACTCTGCAATTCAAGCCCTACACAAAATGTATTAATTATGTCAGTTCCGATTTCACATTAACTGAATAAATTTGCAGTTAAACACCAACAACCTGTTGTGCGACTTGCTGGCTTGAAGGAATTCAGTTCTTCTTCCCAGAGATCTTCAGCTTCCATCGCAGTCTGCAGAACAACGTCAGCATCCGTCTCTTCAAGGTCCTCTTGCTTCCGCTTCTCCGAATGTTTTCTTTACAAAATAAATATTATATACTTATTTAGCAGATCACTGTCAAATCTTTGCAAAATTCACATAGAACACAATGAAAAAAAGTTTACGCAAAGTTCACAAAGAACACATAAAGACAAGTTGTTTGTATAACTCAATGCAAATCAATATACTGGTAAGAAGTTATTTTAAATAAACATTACAGCAAATTCACAATGACGAAGACAACAGTCGACAATAATTAAGTCAAAAATAATAACTACAACCATAATTGCACGATCTCATATTACATAATACAAGTAAAAAATAACTAAAGAACCAAAAAATACTAAAGTTAAAACTAAAAATTAAATATTATTTTTCATGGAAATTGTGGATAAATGACGACATTCATAACACCATAACATTACACAATATGTGAAAAAAAATCTCTAGAAAACTTACAAATCATCTAAATGCCGAAGTTCATGATCTGAGAGTGAGCTGTGTTCCATTTCAATCTGCGCAAACATTGCGGAGACGTCAGTTTCTATACTGTTCATAGGCGTAGAGAGAACAGGCAGCCTCTCCAGGCATACAGCACTCATTAACTGCCAGCGTTTCAACGACGTTTCTCCTGACGATGACAGCAGCTCCACATCTTGGACAGCTTGTGATGAACTTAATCGACATAGTTGAGCCATTTTCACTGACACAAACCACAACACAATTGTTATTTATTTTGTTGCACATTTTCAACATCACAAGGTATCACAATCTTTTCAACATCTGTCAACACTTCTTCTCAGCAGTCATCACATCAGTACATCATTACATATGTATTTCTGATTCATGCAGTGTATAATGCACTAAGCAGTTGAAGTCAGGGTAGACAAAATATCGTTCTTGTATTAATTCAGACTCTGGATTAAAACGAAAATAACATTTCAACACTCAGCATCACTGTGACACTGTGAATGTTATCTTCCATCCATATGGACAGAAAATAGTGGTTTTATCTTCTGTCCATAGATTGATAATGAGCCGCCATAGCGAGGTTTGGACTAAAATTCACATCGACAGACGTGTCAATATGCTTTGCATTCACATTCGCCAAGGGGTGACAATTTCACGTCTAATTTAGTACGATTTTGTGCTTAATATTAAAATTACAATTTTCACTTTCAGTTACGATTAACATTAGGCTTAGGGATGGGTTTGGGTAGGCTTAGGGATGGGTTTGGGGCTAGGGTTAGGATTAGGGATCAAGTTAGGGATAGCATTTTTCAAAGATTTATGTGACAAAAATGCACACAATAAAATAGTGAACAATATAGACAAACGAATCATTACGCAACATTCACATTCACCAGGGGGTGACAATTTCACGTGTAATATAGTATGATTTTGTGTTTAGTATTAAAACTACGGTTTCTGTTTACAAAGATAAAGGTTAGGGTTAGGGTTTACGGTCAGTGTTAGGGTTAGCAATCAGGTTAAGATTAGCATTTTTGAAAGACTGATGTGACAATAATGCACACCATAAATTAGTGTAAATATAGGTAGTAAGTCCGACGGCGGTGTATGTGCCTTCAAAAATTGCCAACGGTTGCCCGTGACGGTCTACTTAGACCTGAGGAGCTAGTTGGTCGACTGGCAATCCGTGAAGCTATGGCTGAGGTCATCAGTCACGGTTGTCGGCATAGCGAACGCGGCTTTCGCTATGGCGGCCCCTCGCTATGGTGGCCTTTGCTATAGCGGACCCAAACCCATAGGTTAAGGTTGGGGTTGAAAATAGGGCTATGGAATTAAGGAATTAGGGCTAGAGTTATGGTTAGAGTTAGTGTTGGGGTTAGGTTTAGATTTAGGGTTGCAGACAGAAAATAGCTGTTTGGCGGTCTAATCAAAGACAAAAAATAACACTGTTACTGCACTGTATTATCAGGCACAAGACAGCCATAATATTTTATGTCTTATTTCTAAGCAAAAATAGTATAAAACATGCATTTTAAAAAGTCATTCACATTTTAGCCGGCGTTTGAGCTAAGCTCAGTGCTACGGTCAGTTCAGTGAACTGAAAGATTGATGACCAAAATTACTATCGTCAGTTCGCTGAACTGAGTCGAAAGAATCAGATTTTACTAAAAGCAGTTCGGCAATCTGAAGCGCAGCTAATTGGGCTAAAAAAATCAGTTCGGCCATGCTGCTATTAATTTCACACAGCCACCAATACTGCATCAGAAATGGTGAATAGATTCACTAATTCTAAAGTAAATAAAGTATTAGGAGGACGTTTAACTCGAGTTCTAGTAAACTCCTCATTACCAGCGCTGGCTGCTGAGATGAAATCTGTGCAGGTGAAGAGTGACACACTATAGATTACCGTGACTTGTGCAGAGCGACGTTCTTTCTTTATACAAAATGAACTGAAGAAATGATTAAGCGCCACAATTCTTATTCATATCGTTTCAAAATACTGAGAGGTTAAAAATCTTTTAGTTTACTCTCAGCTGGACAATGGCAGAAGTGCACCATAACGGCCTGCTCGTGTACTTACAGCATGGACCTAAAATCTTACAGCGCAACTTTATTAGGTGGTTCGTTAACTTTCTGCTACATTATAGTCCCGCCAGACCGTCGACTGCGGGGTAAGTCTGGAAGTGTCAGTGGCTGCAGGGTCGTGAGACCAGCTCAGCTCCTGACAGTGACGGCGGCAGGATGCAGGATGTCAGCGGCCCGGCGGCGACGGGCATTATCGGTTTTTCCCAAACTGAAAGTAGCAAATTTTGCGTTGTTTCTATCAGTTCGCCGAACTGAAAATAGAATTAACGTTGAGGTGAAACATGAACCCTGATGGTATTACGTCTTGTTGGCCAGTCCCATACACCGTGCACAGTCGACTTATCAATGTCACAAGATCGTAACATATGACGCAGAATGCCAGCCGCAGTTACTTAAAATACGTACCAAATCGCGCAAAACTATGTATCGTCAAATATCGCCCACATAGAGCAGCCATATTTGTTTACATACGTAAAAGGTCTGTTTAATTACCGAATTCACCGAAGCCACCAGAATTACTAGTGGCGTAAGTAAGCACAGGCAAAAGCTATATAACGTTTACTGTCCTAATAACTAAGGTTAACTGTGTGTTTCCGGTTGCAGTTCCCGTTTCAAACAATTTTAAAATTGATTAATTGTATTACTGGTTACACACACGTCAGACAGTGCATTCCAGTGATCAGTTACTCACTTACTCTGTTGCTAAATATATACTTTCTCAGATCTAATCTACTGCGTTTTCTATACAGTTTCTTTGAATGACCTCTTCTTTGACCTTCATCATATGTAAAAAATAAATCTGATTGCAAATTATAACAACCATTAATAATTTTAAATGTTTCTAGTAAATCCCCCCAATGAATTCTTTTTTCTAATGTCATTAAATCTAATTTTTAATAAGTTCTTCGTAATGTAAATTTCTTACACCGTCAATCAATTTAAGCTGCGTTTTTGATGCCTAACATGTTAGGCATTGTTCATAAATAAATATATTAAAAATACTATAGGCCTAATTAGATACTTATGTTAATGGAGCACGAAAAACAAATTTACTAGTATATTGGCTCAATACAGCATAACAAAACTTTTTCGGATTTTTCGTCTGCCGTGCCGTCAGCAGAAATTAAAAGTAGTAGCTTTGTTACCCCTTCTTTCTCCTTTATAAAAAATTACGTCATAAGTTGCTATGATACACAGCAATGCATCCCTTTTTATTAAAGAAAAGTGTCTGAAAAAAATGATTTTGACTTTTTTCAACGTGTTTTGTTTTCAAATAATTGAAAATACAGTAGAATAATGCAAGCAGTTCATAACACATTCAAGTGAATGCACAAAAAACACAACAATCTGACAAAGTCAATACACGTACAACTAACATAACTTCAACGTGCTGCAGTCATAACTGAATCTGATGGGCAACTGTACCAAACTGGTCAGAATTAATGAAAATGAATCAAACGAAATAGCTGATATGCACAATGTCTAAGCAAAACAAGCTGAGCAAGAACGTTCGGCCAAACCGGTGATTCATTGGCATGTGTACATTTTACGTTGATTTCAACCAAAAAATACAAGTAATTGAGATACACGTCTACAGTAATAGATGTTTAGCAAACTACAACAGTTAGAAGTAAACTACTTTAAAAGTCGGATAATGAGTATTCTCTAAAAAAATATTCTCTAGCCTCTAGGACAGCGTATGTGCAAATTGGACACTGATAAACCTACTCATAAAGGTTTCTGCTATATGGTGAAATTCTACAACAGTAGATAGCCCGTTTCATCTAAGAATGGACAGTTTTACCACAGTACATGCACTATACCATATACTACAGTTAAATGGTTTGGTACAAAATCAAAAAAAGAGCTGCCAGTAGTTAAACCCAAGCATTTTGACACACTACGGCCTAGATTCAAAGCTTCAGCTGTGCTAAAACAGGAATGTAACAGTTGAAGTGAAGTGAAAATGACGAATGAAACTTATAAAAATAAAAACTGCACTGAACTACTGCTAAAACTAATACGTAGTAAAGCATACATATTACACTGTATTGTTTACCACGCGGTCGTGCAGACATGATGTGCAGGCCAGATTCTACTCCATAGAGATTTTAAAACTCATTACCATGCAAAGATATCAACAAAGACTGTATTGATAACTTCTAATAAGAATAATGCTAATAATAACAAGCAAAGTTGTCGGCTCTGTGCCGACCATGGCTCAAGGTAAGAAAAAGTAAGTGCTGGTATGGTTGCTGTGCCTTCCTTCCTTTCCTCCACTCAAGGTAGCATTATTCTGGCCACTGATCGATGCAAACATCAGCGACCAGTTGCCTAAATCTCACAAATGGCCTGCAAAGCATACAGGTAAGACTTTTCTCAGAAAAGAATTGCTGGTATACTTTCCAGGCGGCCAAGGAAGTGCCGGTATGCCATACTGGTCCATACCGTCCCACTTTGAGCCCTGGTGCTGACATTATATATGGCCATACACCTACACATAGCACTATACATACTCACCCATTACAGTGTGCAATGATAACCCTAATGACCTTCTGAACTGCAACTTGGCATTACTTCTGGCCTGGGGAACGTTAATTCATACCAATTTTTGGCCAACCATACCAAATAGTCTTGCCTATGGCACAAAACTGTGCCTGTTGTCTGTCTGTAATGCATGTATTGTGGCTAAATGGAACACAATAGGGGGTCAGTGACAGTCCCGTTGGATAGGGACATGATGATAAGCTGTCAATAGTAACCATCTGCAGTTGTTTGGCTGCAATTTTTAACGCAAAGTTATTGCATGCATCCACCAGGCATGTGCACCAAATTACCATATTCTAGCGTTGATTGTAGCAGTGTTAACACAGTGAACACTGGCGTTATGGTCAGCCCACCAGCTGGGCTTCTGATGGTTTTTCTAGACCTTTTTCGTTTCGAGCCCGTAAGAGGCAGACAGACCGACGTACAGGTCGATGGGCATGACCCATAATGCAGCCTATTAAAATGGCCAAGTAATGATAAATAAGCAATAACAATCAATGCAGGGTGGGTTCAGGAGAGACCAGCTTCGACATCTCGTCTGTGTACAGAGCTTGTAACGCCGGCAGGAAGTCCCACAAGCACGCTGCTGCTGTCGTTGCCTCCGCCAGTACGAGGCTTGGCGGCCATCTGCCACCCGGCGCGACTGTATCCCGCCCTGAAACCTTCACCCAACTCCTTCGCGTGCATCGCCGACTCCAGAGCCATGGCTGTCGACACGTTGGACTGGTTGGCCAAGATCAGCTGCTCCAGGCGTAAAATGAGCTCATAGTCTGGCACGGCCAGCGCGTCCAGCGACAATCCCAGCATGCGAGCTATGACGTCACGCAGATCCACCAGCTGACGCACACACATGGGTGAACACACGTGGGTGAACACATGATCATCAGCATCAAACAATACCGTAATTAGGGGCCGGGAGTTTCGCATGTTTAAAGAGGACAGTATGTTTATTTGAATTTGCATGTTTCAAGCTGTTATTCAACTGGAATGCATTTCTCAAGCTCGCTGTATGCTCCAAAATTCTTTATCGACTGGGTTCTGCCGCTGACTAGCTGAGGGAGCTACTCCTCAAGTTACATAGAAAATATCAGAAAACAGATCTTAGTTATGAGCTTGTCATCACACTTGATCATCATTGCTGTATTGCAACACAATTGGTCAATCAACGACAGTAAGTTGTTTTAACCACGAGTTGCTTCAAGACTGACACTACTAATATTACTACAGCCATACTAGTAGTAGACGTGTGAAGCAGTATACCTGTCGTTCACGCTTCGCAGTGTCCTCCAGAGCCTGCTTGGTGGTCCTGAGCTCGCTGGTCAGTGCGTGGATGGTCTGGCCGGCCTGGTCTCGCCTACGAGTGTGTTCCTTACTGGTCCTATCAACAGTCTCATTCAGCTGCTGTATCGACGTCTGTTGCTGCAACCTCACATCTTCCAGTCGGCTCAACTCTGTCTCCAGGCGTTCTATCTCTACCTGCTGCCGCGTTGCTTCTGCCTGCATGACAGATCATCAACAACAGCTGCTTCAGAACATCTTTCACGATGCTGCCAGCAGACATACCAGGCACATATAATTGTTATGCAACTATATTTGACCGGATGGTGCCAATTTTTGTCAGAATTTATCTTAACAGTGAAAAAATAACGTTTGTGCCCTCGACCTTCTACTAGGGCACTGCCCCTGGACTCCACTGAGGGCACAGCCCCAAGACCTCCAACACAGACCCATGCTCTTGCGATCAGTCGCCATTAAACCTGAACCATTCCAAACTGCACTGCTTCTTTTCTAAGGGCCTGTATATCACCACCCCGATCACTCAGCATTTATTTCCCATCAAACTAAGGTAAAAGGTCGAGTTGACCCAAGCACACAGTAGGTTAGTAACCTGCTTAATGATGCTCTCAAATGACTTGTGTCGAGTTAGCAATTTAACACTGTGAACAAAAGTGAACAAAATTAATGCCATTCAAGTCCTGATGGGTTATCATCTAAATTACTGCACTATTTCAATCCCTGCAAGATTTTCAGGATTTTCAGGACAAATTTGTTTATTTCAGGACATTTAAGGCCAAGTTTCAATTTCAGGAAAAGACGTAGTGAAAGCCATGGGAGTCATGGCAGGGACCAGAGAGCAATTGTCCATCCTAAATTTTTGGCTGTCAAAAAATCCCCTTGTCTGAAAATTCTCATCCAAAAATGCAATGCAGCATGCAGGGGAAATTTAGTTTAAAGTTGAAATTTTGAACACCCATAATTTCCCGTGTCGAAAATGTGCAATTTTTTGTCAAAATTCTGATGGTAATTTGCGGTGTCAATCTGTCTGAAAACTGCCACTTCCAGCCCCGCCTACTTTTTTTCACCCATGACGTCGTTGGTGAAAGCTGTAGCTGCGACAATTGACCTGGATGTCGGAGGTTGTGAGACATCGTGCTCGGAGATTCCGCAGCTCCACGTGTGCCTCGTTCAGCTCAGACTTGTACTTCTCGGCCAACTTCATCAACTTCCGACTTCGCACCGATTCCTCGTCCTTCGCTCGCTCCACTTCTGACCTGTCCGAGAGCCGTTCTTCCAGCGAAACGACTTTCTTCCTGAGCAGCTCCAGGTGCACATCCTACCAGCACACCATCAAACATATAAACCGATATAAAATAGTCGGCAAACTTCGTAATAAATCGTTCGCAAAAACTACAGAAACTGAAACGCGCTGTCCGAAAATGGTACACATCTGTGTTTTCTCTGGTATGATCACTGCTGGTGACTTCTTTGGATTTTTCAAAAACTTCAAAAAGCAATGAACACGTACAATGCATCACTGCCCTCCTCTGGAATTTTTTTGAGAAGTTTTATGAGGAAGTAATGCAAGTTTGTGCTAAGTTCTCACTTGGTTACAAAAATGCACCCAATCAATAAGGGGTGTTTTACGACAAGACAACTTTCAGTCTTAAAGCTTTGGTCTTGGACTTAACATTTAAATCTTGTTTTCCATCACCGAGTCTTACCTTTCCATCGAGTTGCTCCTTCATCGTCTTGAGCTTGCGTTTGAGAGCATAGATCTGTGACTTCTGCTCGGTGACTGAGGATGCCTCGTGCTTGGCGAGCTGCTCTGTACGCACCAGTACAGCATCGACAGAGGCATCCAGACCAACATCGGCCGAGATACAGTCCACCCCAATGATACCACTCAGCTGCTCTATGAACCGCAGGAACTGCAAGCACATAGACACACACACATGCACAACCAATACACTGCTTTAGTTGAATTCCGGAGGATAATGATGTGCAAAAAATCAGCTCTAACTGAAAGACAAATGGAGTTCATAAGTGCAGGTCTCTGCCTTATCTATGTGTGCCTCTTCAGTATAATACTATGCACAATTAATATTAATAACTGAGATCTGTAACATATGTAACATGTGTTCCACTTTGGTTTCTGTTTCATTGCAATTGAGCACGTAAAGAGCATATAGAGGGTGGTCCAGAAAAACGGCATAAAGTTTATGGCACAATAATTTTGCAAACGCACATCACAGAGTCATGCAGTTTTCAGCAGAATGTTATGAAAGAAATTCTTTACATGACTAAAGTCAGTGTTTAAATACAGCAATTAAATATTCTTTGTTTTTGCCGCTGGCAAGTGAACTATTAAAAAAACAGTATTACCGTCAATGTACCTTGGTCCATAAAAAATGCCACTATTATTTATTAATAGCTCCATGAAATATTGGCCAATTTCAGTAATTTTTGGCATCGACATTAAGAAGAAACTTGACGCAAAAGTCTGTAGTTTTGGCCACCTCACCTTAACGTTATTGCTACACTACCGTGTGAAATGCAGTTTGGCCATTGACAACAATGAATTCCTATCGGGTAGTGTATGTGTCAGCTCAGAAATTGAATAGTGACAAACAAAGTTGGCAATTATTATCGCTCAAAAAGTCACATGTGTCACATCACATTATCTTCATTTCAGCATGTGCTCAAAATGTCCTCCTGCAGCACAAATGCAAGAGGTAGACATTGACACCATTTGCCAACAGCACGTTCAGTAACTGCATGACTCAAGCGGCCCACTCATTGTTAATGTATCAATTCAGTTTATCGACTTACAATTTTAAAAAAAAGATGAAGCAACAGATTTTCAATAACTTTGTGGTTGCAGTAATTTTCTGAGCTAACGCATGCACTACCCAGTATGAATTCATTGTTGTCAATGGTCAAACTACAACTTCTGCATTTCACAAGGTAGTGTAACGACAACCTTAGGGCGAGGTGGCCAAAACTGCAGACATTTACGTCAAGTTTCTTTTTAATGTCGCATGCCAAAAAGTATTAAAATTGGCCAATGTTTAGCGAAGGTATTGAAAAAATAAAAGTAGCACGTTTTATGGACTGCGGTGTCGAGGGTAATACTGTTTTTGCATAGTTCAATTGCCAGCGGCAATAACAAAAAATATTTAACTGCTGTATTCAAATACTGATATTAGTCACGTAAAAAATTTCTTTTGGAACATTTTGCTGTAAACCACATGACTCTATGATGTACGGTTGCAAAATTATGGTGTCATTAACTTTGTGCCATTTTTTGGATTACCCTGTAAAATCCCAAGTTTCCCAAAATTTTTCCAATCTATGTTTGAACACCAGCAACATCACCAGTTACTTGTCTCTTTACAGTCTACTGAGTTTACTGTGCTATAGTGCACACAGCTTTCACCTGCTTATCTGTGCTGCTAATACTAATGGCAATAACATGCAATGCATCATGTTGACAATGCTATTTAGCAACAGCTTAAGTTACCGAGTATGTACGTTTATCATTTTAACTGCAGCAGAATACTGCTAGATTCCACACACAACATAATACAAACATGCACAACACATACAATACATAGTAGACAGATATACACTGACTGGAATTATAATGGTGCTGAAACAAAACACAGCTGATTTGTGTATTGCAGACCTGTTCGCGGTTGGCTCGTAGGTTATCCCGCAGCACGTCGCCGGCTGCCAGTTCATCCTCAGCTCTGTGAAGTCTTCTTTCCAGCTGTTGCACAGCGTCCGAGCCGATCGATGCCGACTGCTGCTCCAGCTGCCGAGTCACTGCATTCAGCTCATCACTGAGACTCAACAACTGCTCCTCCAGCAATCTCACCCTCTGACCACGACGACAGTTATGCAACCAATTCAAATCTTTAATAATCAGCTGACAGACTGCAACTGACGAACATACAAAGTTCACAAATAAAACAATGATAACAAACTACAATAATCATGTTAGTAACAACAGCAACACAGGCACCATTAATGACCTAAAAGTTTTAGCGTTCGCAAGCAATAAGCTTCTGCTACAACTACTACTACTCCCATGTTTGTGCACAGTGAACTCACTTTGCGCAAAGCCATGACAGATCATCAAAAATAACAAATTTCCTATAATCATACATGTTCTGTCAAAAACAAAATGTGTAAACCCATTTTCAGTTAGAGCTCCATTTTGAACCGTACTGGAGAGTTCTCAATGCTCCCACAGACCACTTTGATCAAATAAGATGAGGGCACAATTTTCTTCATTTGCCACTCCCTTGACACCTTCGGAACACCTTTGACGTCTCTCTCTCAGTGCTTTTGTTGCCTTGCTTCCTACTGCAAGATATCCGACTGCTACATTTGTGTATCTCCAAAAATTCCCTAGAAAGGTATAATAATTCCAGGTAATAACAATGCAAACAACGTACAGCAGACTTGTCGTGCAGCGTCTGAACGAGACGTCTGACTGCGTCAATCAATCCCGATTCACTGTCAGTTGTCTGTAGGCCATCATCACTGTCCATCTCCAAGCTCGTAGCCTCAGCGTGGCACGATGTTCTCAACAGCGTGTTCAGCTGCTGCAGCAGCTGCGACCAACGTTCAGCAGCTTCCTGCAGCTGTTCGTCCCGACTGACCACTGATTGCTCTAACTCCGCAACTCTAGCGATGGATTCACAATGAGCATTCTCCGCAGCAAGCTTCTCCTTCTCCACGCCATTCAGTCGATCACTGAGACAATCTTTTTCGTTTTCTGTCTGGCATAGTAGCTGTTCCAACTGCGCAACTCTAGTGACAGATTCATGATGTCCGTTCTCCGCAGTCAACCGCTCTTTCTCTGCGTTGTCAAGGCAACCACAAAGCTGATCTTTTTCATTTTGCGCCTCCCGCAGCTCCCGTTCCACTGCAGTGTATTTCTACAATCCAACAAACATAACTGTAAAGACACGAGAATGTGAGTGATAAGGGTTTTATTCTCTGACACACACAAACTAACTAACAATACACCGTGGTCCATGAAAACGTGCCACTTTTATTTTTTAAATAGCTCCGTGCATCACTGGCCGATTTTAGTAATTTTTGATGTGCAACATCAGGAAGAAACTCGATGCAAATGACTATACTTTTGGCCACCTCACTTAAATACTGTCGCTACTTTACCTTGTGAAATGCAGGTTGTTGAGCCTGCTGTTGGAAGTCGTGTCAACATTTGCTGCTTGCATTCATGTTGGAAGAGGACATTTTAAGCACATGCTGTAATAAAGAGGACGTGATGTGACACGTGCAACTTTTTTAAATACAATAATTGCCAATCGTGTTTGTTGCTTTTCAGTTAATCATTTCTGAGCTGAGGCATACACTATCCAGTATGAATTCATTGTTATATACTGCCAAACTACAACTTCTGCATTTCACAAAATAGCGTATCAACAGTGTTAAAGTGAGGTGGCCAAAACTACAGCCATTTGCATCAAGTTCTTTCCTAATGTAGCGTGCCAAAAATTATTAGAATTGGCCAATTTTTCACAAATGAAAGTGGCACATTTTTATGGACCATGGTGTATATAACTAAAATCTGATTAAGGCACCTTTACGTCATCCAGCCAGGGAATCGACTGGGTGTATTGTAGAGCGTCCATAACCAGCACAAGGCTATAAAACACAACATCAAGTAGAATACTCCTACAATCTCCAATATTATGGAAAAAATAAACTCTTTTTTCCTGCTCGAGTCGCTTATTTTATTACATACAGTCATTCTACAGGGTGCACCAAAAAATTTGACCCCCCTAAGGTTTTCTAATAATTTTTCCGAAACAACTAAAAATTTTTAAACAAAATTTTACACGTCTATTTTCCATTCAGACTTACGCTAACCTGCAAAATTTTATTCAATTATCTCCAACTTCGACAAAGTTATGCCGTATTAAGTGCGACCACCCACCGAATTTTTACACTTCACAGCACGTCCATCACGAGTTTTACTAACTGACGATAAACAACAGGTTTAAAACAGAAATAATTGACATTTTATGAACCAGTGAAATGCCTGAAGCATTGCGCCCCACACATGGTATTCAAGTGGGTTGAGGTCTGGTGAATTTGGTGGCCATTGGTCCTTTGCAATGAAGTCGGTACAGTTTGCCATCAACCAGTCCTGCGTCTGACGGGCTATGTGCGCAGGAGCGCCGTCTTGCTGAAACACGAATCCAAATGGAAGCAACCATTTGCAGTCGTCAACGAGCATTGGCAGCAGACTTCCGACGTAATATGCCGCATTCACCCAAAGCCAAAGACAATTCCAGAGCTAAAAAGTGCATTGCAGCAGATCTGGGACGACTTGCCACAGACCACGATCAACAAAGCTATCAGCGACTTTCGCAAACGTTTGAACTCATGCGTTTCGGCCGGTGGCCGACATTTTGAGCATACAATGTGAACTTCATACTAAAATATGTTAACTGAACTGTGTGCTGGTTCATAAAATGTCAATTATTTCTGTTTTAAACCTGTTGTTTATCGTCAGTCAGTAAAACTCGTGATGAACATGTTGTGAAATGTAAAAATTCGGTGAGTGGTAGCGCTTAATATGGCATAACTTTGTCAAAGTTGGAGATAACTGAATAAAATTTTGCAGGTTAGCATAAATCTGAATGGATAATAGGCGTGTAAAATTTCGTTTTAGAAAAATTATCAAAAAACCTCAGGGGGTAAAAATTTTTGGCGCACCCTGTAGTTTGGGCCTCATCTTCAGAAATAAACTTTAGGGATTGCAGCAGGACTATTACAAAACAATGCCCAACCTATAGCATTTAATAATAAAAAGCTAAAAAAAGATAGAAGTAACATAAACTACTTTCATACAAGTCCCGTAGGGTAGGTAGTGCATATCTCCCGTTTCCTTACTCCTCAGCCGGACACCAGTTCACACTGCAAGATCACGGAGGCTAGAGCATTGTGCTGTGTGCATGTTAATACTCCAGCCTCTGCTTATAGTCATTGCATCTACCCATAAAGGGATGGCCAGGCTGTGTTGACCTGAATGGGTGGTTAGATTCCAAAATGATATAGCCATCTAGCAACAGCCACCCATCTAAATAGTAACCGGATTTGACATGATTTAGCATGTTAGGCATTACACTAATCTATCGCCATTAAAAATAGACAAAAAGGAAATAAAACAACTCATTAATTATCATCTGACAGTAAATTTGCACATTTCTGCCATGATGAGCATTCAAGTTCTTCCAACCTTTCTAAGCTCGTTCATGTCGGTGATCTGTTGATTTCGAGCCCTTTCCAGTTCGGTTCTCTGAGCTGACAGTTGTCCAATGGTCTCATAACTGGTCTTCTGTTCACTCTGCAACTCATCCACTCTGCTTCTCAGCCACTCCAGTTTTTTGACTTCCGCACCTCTCTCATCAACCACCTGTTCCACCTTTAAACATCAGTACACATTCAACTGAGAATAGCAACGTTGGACTTGCAAAGCAGACTTTGCGAGAAAATTCAGCTGCACACAAAAATATGCTACATCAGTAAGCTTTTTGACAAGCATGTATCGGTACTCAAAAATATAACATCCGATATTTATATTTCAATTTGTAAGATCTCAAGTGCATAGAGGCATCATACTTTCAATGATTTTTAGTAAACATTTCAATGATTGTCAATATAAATAAAAACATTAAACACAGAAAAATTAATGTATAAAAACTATGGAAAAATTTTTTTTATGCAAGACAAGCAAGCAGTAATGGATCAAACAAAAAATTTTGTACATAACTGCTAAGACAAAAAAAAAGAAAAAACCTTGTTGATAACATCGTCGATAGATAGTAAAACTGTATCAACACTCAGCATGCCAAGAATTCCATTCAATCGTTCTGTAAGAACTTCCAACTGCCGCTCAGCACTGCGCTTCTGCTGTTCCAACATGCTGCACTTCTCACTCTCTGCACTACAATGTGCCATGCAGTTGCAACTGTCATTCACTCAGCAATTTCTCTTGTAATGCATCTTGTAAGGCAATTTTATCAAATCACACAGGCGCTTCACAAAGCCATATAATAGCATATGAAATAAAAAAACAGTGAGAGTAATGACATCTAAAGCTAAACAACTTTGTCATCATTCATCTGCCGAAATGCAAATGCATAAAAAACTCCTGATGAAACATAACTGGCAAGACACATCAGGCCCAAAGGAACACTTACTAATATTACTACTATTACTTTTTATTGTTTTTATTCAACTGCTTTGTTTATTCACACAAGGCGGCTGGTTAAACATTAAGTCGAGTTGCTGAAGCACATCGTGGTATAACTAGCAGTTCACTCTATGAAAGTAAATATAAAAATTAAAAAATAAATGACCATTCAGACAATGCTACCATGGCCACTGTTTCAAGCTTTGTGTTATTTTAGCTTATTTTCTTACTACCAACTCGTGTCAAATTGTCAACAGTTGTGATTTGTAAGTAACGAGTATATCAATACGAATGAAGATGTCAAATATTAATTAACCTGATCTGAGTTTCTAGCTGCAGAATGTGTTGTTTCGCCTGCCTGTAGTCTGCTTGCACTGTGGCAAGCTGCTGCTTGTCGTGACTAGCGGCGCCCTCTAGTGACTGGTGCTGAGTCTCACACTCAGCAACACGTTGCCGTAGTGACGTGACAAGTGCCGAATGACGTTCTGCTTCCAGCCTCGCAATCTCATACGTCGATTTCAATCTGTCAACTTCCTCATCACGATACTCCAACTGACGGTTTAACTCCAACACCTTACCATGCAGTAAACAAACGACTCGTGCTCTGCAGAAATGCTAACAGTTTATTTAATTACTGACTTGTGTTTATTCTCTGAGAAATACTGCTGTACACAACTCAGTGTCAACTCCGTGGGGGATAAGCCATGTTACTAACTTATATACTACAAAGTTTTGTACATGTGTATTATCCAGTGCTGGCAAAGCGTTAATTTTTAATGACAATAATGCATGCGTTAATTTTTTTAACACATGCATTAACATGGTAATTAATGCATCATTATATTGCTGAAGTTGTAAGTGTAAGTTGTGGTTATAGGCATTAATTTTTTAATGTGCGTTAATTCTTTAATGCATTAACGCATTGATTCGACAGCTCTAGTATTATCCGAGTAATAATTGCCATAGCCAACAACTCTCTGAGTGCCATTGATGATTTAACATAAACAATGTTACGAGGGCTGAGAAGTTTGGGTGTACTGCACAGCAGTAGTAAAGGTAAGTATGAAAAATCAAAAGAATATAAGTTATGCCTTTACATCATCATTTTAACCACAAGAATTCAAATATAAAGTCTGCAATTCTATCAAGCAATCACAGCAGTCATAACAAACCTGTGCCTGAAGCGCATCGAGCTTGGCTTGCAATATAGTAATTCTCCTGTATTCATCTGTAGCCTCATCCACATCTGTATTCAACAGATCAACCTGATATAACACAAACAGCACAAAGCAGCATTTACATGTACCATTGTACATAGACTGGACTTCGACCGGTATTACTCACTGTCTAAACACAGCTCACATCGACCAGTGTTGCACTGTGCTGCAACTTATAATTATTTTAATGGTAAAAAAATCCTTGCAAACTTATCAGTCCATAAAAATGCATCTGGTAAGTTATATTTTTTTGACAATTCAAACGAAAGCTTTCAATGCACTTCAGTAGGTGAAATACAGTACGAGGGTCGTCCCAAAAGTTTCCGACCTCAACATATTAGACAACAATATTTTCCAAAATCTATAAATCAGTGAAACAAACATCCTTTACGAACTCTAATGAGTCGGTTGCGGATATGACGTCATTGTAACTTATGACATCACAGAGCATTAAACAGAACCGATTTCCAGCATCAACGAAAGAGGCTTGAGTCATTTATCATCATGGATAGCGGACAACATCATTATCGAATTTTAGATTTCAAAAGAGATAACAGTCACTGGAGGTAAGGTTGTTGCTGTATGCAGAGTGGTCTTGGTGTAGAAAGTCACAGTCACGAACAGCCAGCTGGGTAACTGTAGACCTTGGACTGGACTGCAGTGCTAAAATTTAGGGAAATTGTGCAGGGCTTGCTCCTGGGCCCCTCCCAGCCCCCCTGCCCATCAGGGGTCCATGTAACCAGTCACAAATTCTGACTGGGCTTTCATTAACACAACTGATATAATTAACAGTTAAATTTTTAATAAAATTTTTCTGATACCATCAGATATTGGCATTACGTCATATTTTGGCTAAAGTGCTTTGATTTGCGGCTACCATGGATTAGGCTATAGTATATTCACAGACCCAAATGAGAAGTTCATAAATGCATTTGTTAAGGCTTTCATAAAATCAGATGCCAAGGAGCCCTACTTTGGTAAATCCAGCTACAGAATAAAAAGTTTCATGCAATGATCAGCCTGATTCAAATGCTGCTTGTGTTGGCACACCAAATCGTTTCAGCTAAATGCTCTGTGACATCATAAATTATAATGATGTCATTTCCACAATCTGCTAACACGAATATGCAAGGTAGGCACCTTTTACTGATAAAAAAACAATAAAAAAAATTTTTGTCCTATATACTGAAGCTCACAACTTTTTCAATGTCCCTCGTATTTGCATGAAGTCGTAATTGACTCAAATGCTCTTATTTACACTAGCGCAAATGTAGGCTATTGCATATTCACATATGCAAATGAGAAATTCAACAAGAAATTTGAGCTAATGCTCACGAGATGCACAAAAGCTTATAGCAGTTCCGGTTCACGCAAAGTAAATATACAAATACCAAATTCTCTATCTCGATCACATAACGATAACAGTGTGGCGCCACCTTGTGAATAATATAAACTTGTGTCGCAGCCCAAAATTGCCAAAAAAATCCATAAAACCCCCTATTCTGGCGTTCAAGGTCATTCAAGGTCACTGAATTCAACGCCAATCGAGAGCCAGTATACGACTTCCTATTAGTGATAAATAGTAACCTAGGCCCTATCTCGCTCCGTTACTGAGATACAGCGACTTATTGGCCAAAAATCGCAACTTTTGCCCACCCCGCTCTCATTTAACACCCTCGTTTGGGGTGACCCTGTTCGAATTTATTGAAAAGCTTTACAGTTCCTGAAACTAGAGTTTTCCAGGCACCCGACGGTGAAGATTTGGTGATCCTAGCTTGCACTGTTTTTGACTGATCCATTCGTGTGACGGATAAACAGACAGACGGACGAACGGACGGACGAACAGAATTGCGATGTCTAAGACGCGCTGAAAGCAGTAGCTGCTTTCGCATGTAAAAACGCATTCGTTAGGGCTTTCACAAAATCAGATGCCACGGGGCTCCACTTTGGTACACCTAGCTACAGACTGGAAAATTGTCATGCAACGGTGAGCCCAATTCTGTGCTGTTTGCGTTAGCGCTCCAAATCGTCTCAGTTTAAAGCTACATGACGTTATAAATTACAACGATGTCATATCCGCAACTAATTTATTAGAGTTCGTAAAAGATGTACATTTCTCTGATGTATAGATTGTAGAAAATATTATTGTCTAATATGCCGAGGCCAGAAACTTTTGAGATGACCCTTGTATATCAAAAAACTACATTAATTTGTTGAAGTCATTTTTATAAATCTATCTTTCACAACAATCATCAAACTATAGTACACTTATGTACCACTAACAAATACTGACAAGACCGTTATATGTATTTACTAAAATAAGTTTTAAACGTATGAAAATACCTGGATATGATTGCACCCACTTGGTCTTGGAGTCTCCAGGCTGCAGAAACAAGCATAACACAAAAAGATGCAGACCAAACTGATTTACTTATCACAAACAACAGATGCATGAAACAAAACAATAACTGCATTACTGGATGTGACTGTACTTCATTACTGGCTGTGACTGTACTTCATTACAATACAAATTAATCAACCTTTGCCAAGTTTTTAATTCATTTTTTAAAATGTACAGGAATAGAAAAATAAGTCATTGCAGAATGTCGAGCGTATATTGCATAGCACTTTTGTTAAGCCGGTCACTAACTCTAGAATGTTTCACAGCCCAGTACCGCTTATGCTGGCAGTGGCCACGATACAACAAGATCTAACAAGCTCACATGTAGAACTGCAGATGTTACAACAGAGAAATAAATGTTTAGTGGTCAAGCTTTAAAAATGAAAAAAAATTAGCAATATTATATCGTACACTGTTAACTTCTCAATCAGCCTTTGCTTCTTTGCTAACTCTTCTTTGTACATTCGAAGCTGTTCTTGAGCCTAGAATAGAACAGATTACTGTTAGAAGTATTATTATGTCAATACTGTTACATAACTACACTGTATCATAACTGCTTACAGTTGCATTTTAGTGAATATATCCTTTAGTGAACAGCCAAAGAACAAAAAAAATATGTGCAGTTAGTGCCATGTAGAGTTTTATGAAATTTCCCAGGAGAAAGAAACATTTGCAATTAAAAACTGACTGACAAGCTGTCAGTTTAATCCAGCACAAAAACTAGAAAAAAAGTTTAAATGTTTTAAATGGAAATGAAGTAACAGAAAAACTGAAATAGAAATACAACTACAATGTTAAAAGTGATCAAGAAAAATTCCACCAAAACTTATAAACCTGTCCACAAATCATTGTGTTGTAAATTACTTTATTGCACACTATTCCATCTTAAGAGTCAAAAAAGGTACGTACAACACTACACATTGTACAGAATTTCATTAAAATTATTCATTACATCACACTGCCTATCAGAAGGCATATAATGCCACATTATCCGACGTATACGCTGATTCTTGCTGTTTTACTAAAAAAAATCCCGCTTAACATAAAATAAGATAAAACCCGTCAATTTTATTACAGATATTAACTCATGAAATGTAAGGGGTTTGCAAAAACGCTTTTCAAATCATAAACATTTGAGGACAGGTTGATAACATTTACCACTAGCCAAAAAGGTGATCGGACCTCGGCAAGCGGTCGACGTCCAGCAGATCCTGGTGCTGATCTGCGCCCCGGTGCAGACGACACGCGTACAAACGACTCATCCGCACTGTGCACACTGTCCGTGTCCGAATGACATGTCAGCTGCCGGCTTCTACTGACAGTCTCCCACGCCTTGGGACGCCGAATCGACGGCAAACAGTCAAACAGTCGGTCGTCCGCTGGACTGGACGACGCCATCGAAAGCAGAATTTGCAAATAATCTGATTAAACTGTTTATTTTACAAAAAAACGTCAATAGCAACGCGTAAACAAACCTCGTTTTCGTAATTGGGTCAAAAAGCACAGATTACGGGTCACAAGAAATATCAGTAAGTAAAAACAGAGCGTTCACTGGTTCTGGAGTCTGGACCAAATTCTCAATCTCAGTGTCAGTATTGAAAGATAATGGGCAAACTTCAACATTTCGAAGACAGCAAGACTTCTGATTTTTGGCCAGTAGCCAAGGGCTTACCCAAAGTGTTGAATTAATAGTGCAAGAATGTCCAGCATAAGTTGAAATCTAACTGTGATGCTGGATTGCTGATAGAGGACTTTGCTTATGTGATTTTGCTATAACAAATACTGTGCGTGATGGCATTGAAAAAATCTGAAGTATTGGCCTCAATCTACAGAGTAGTGAGTTCTGTCACCTTGAGATTCTGGTCTTGCTAACTGTGCATCACTGTTCACAAGCAATTTGTCGTAGCTAATTCAATTATACCACTGAAATTAATGCTATAAGTGGTCATCATTATTTCTCTCTAACAGTGGCTGTAGCAAATAACGATACTTATTAATTATGCTTGTCAAAAGTGACAGTAGGCTAAATTGGTCTGGGTGGTTTGGTTAAATAACTACAGCGTGCATGAAAAGCTTGAAAACACACACTCACACGTCAGTAGTATATGAAGCAGCCATAGGACAATTTTGGCCACTGCTCAGCTCTAGCTACTTATTTACTTGCTTGCCCACACACAACATCCGCGCGGCCATGTTAAGCATTTTATGCGCGCCATACGGACTAAATATTTGTTGGAAGATCGCCAACGCTGTTGGCGACCACGGGATGAGGCCTTTTACTTATTTTTAGTGGCAGGTGCCCACACTGCCCAGCTCTAGCTGCTTACTTACTTACTTACTTATTGGAGGCGCACACGCTACCGAGTTTGATATTCTGTGCGCGCCATACG
>Ga0209367_1002792_pt1 | contig 23339 bp, 11 predicted proteins | sample WorMetLIZISLAND2_FD_187412 | JGI IMG/M metagenome (GOLD analysis project Ga0209367, IMG submission 187412) | Marine gutless worms symbiont microbial communities from Max Planck institute for Marine Microbiology, Germany - Olavius geniculatus... ... | reverse complement strand
GTATTATTGACAGTATATACCCGTTCACTAGGTCACTGCGTGCGTTCGGGTACACTAAATTACATATTTGCTTACTTACTTACTTTGGGCCGAATTCATTCGAGCCGATTTTCATATGCACCTGTTATGAATTTTAGTTAGTCTTCTGTTTCTGTTGTACTTCCTGTTGCTATTGTGGATCACATTTGCGACGTCTAAGCCTTCACAGCACTGGCTAAAACCGAAATCGAAACCGACCGAAACCGCAGTTTTTCCCCCAGAATCGAACCGAAATCGACCGACTTAGGCCAATGTGAAACCGTAACAACACTACTCGCCATTCGCTGCTCTTACCACTCATCAACCAGATGATCCTACCCTACATACAGACATATAGCAGTTCTAATCTAATCAGTCTAAAAACAAGTTAATATAGCACCACTGTCATAATGTTAACTGGGAATCAGAAGCGCTGTGTTGGCAGTGACTTGTACCAGGTGTGGTAAGCGGAAATAAACAGTTTGATTTTAAGCATAGATTTAAAAGTTCCAAAAATACTGGCTTTTCTAGTGTTTGCATACAATTTGTTCCAGCAAGTAGCAGCAGCGACAAAGAAGAAACAACACGAGAAAGTAGTGGTAGCAAAGCACCGATGAAGTAGATTGCCTGCGAATGTACGGTACATAAGTTTTAATTATTTCCTTCCTTTTTTAGTGTTTTGTTGATATAAGTCTCTTATTTCCCATGTTCGATGTTCATATACCTGAATGGAGTCAACACAGCATGTAACTCGACCGCTGATAACTTGACAGTGTTCTGGGGGATGGGCGTAGCGACAACTGCCCTCAGAACGATCGCAGCGTTTTCTCAGGAATTCGCGACACACTTCCACGGAACGATCTGGTCGTCCAGGAGGATCCATTGCAATCAGCTTGCTGACACAAACAACACATAAATGCATTATGATTTTAGTTCATACTGTTACAAAAATTTTTAAACAATAACAAACAACGAATAACATGGGTTAAAGCCAGACCAGCCTCATAATGCTTAACTAAATAAAAAAATCACTGTCATTGTAATTAACCAAAAACCACAGCTTCTGGCCGAAGATAAAGGCTGTTCTCGATAGTTTTCGGTAATTAGTGATACCGAGCGTGTCGGCAACATGGCGTCAACCATCGAAATTGCTAACTGTCAAAGTATATAACAGTTAACAAGAATTGGATACGTCCATGCACCGCGTATAAAATAAATGGAGAAAATCATACATAACATACCAAATATCTAAAACAGTCCCAGTAAAGAATTTCACAGAAAAACAAGCAAACACCTACTGCGCAAATAAAACCATAGACGACACGACATCGATATAACTAAGTACTGGAATCAACCGAAGTAAAAAAATTTTATACCCCGGTATGTTGCACGGTTTACACTGTCACACGGTTCCATTTGTGTCTAAATACATTTTATTTTAATAAATTACGGGTTTGTTTTTAGTGTTTATAAATGTAGAATTTTAAAATCAATTTTATAGTACAAAAGCGAATACGATTTCGAAATGGCTACGGTACCGTCAAGACGGTACTCCAGCCATCAGCACTCTGGTGCCGTCGAGTAAGTAGCCAATACCGATTCGAATATCAATAACTTTAGCGGTAGATATAATATACTATAGAAGGTATATTAGCCATGCCACGACGCTATAACGTATTTGTATTCAGTTTGTGACGTATAACGTTAATTGAAGTAGCCTAACTATTAATCAGTGACGTGACGCTACACTTGTTGCCTTTCTGTACAGTAAATTGAAACACAAGCCTCAATAATAAATCACCGGTATATTCAACGGGGGGACGAATCAACCAGGGGGCGAACAAGCCAGGGTGCGAACCGGCAAAGGGGCGAAAAAGCCATAATTCGGAGCTGGTTGGCCGGACTGCCGACCCGTGAGGCTACGGCCGAGGTCGGGCAGTTGGTCCGGTGCCGCCGTGTCCGAGCTGACGGCTGTCGGCACGGACACGGCGGCATCGGACACGGACGGCCTTGGCCGGTATTTGTGACCACTATTCGGTGGTTGTATATACTGGCTAAGTTTTGACGGCACCGAGTGCTGACCAAATTGTGCTGACGGCTGGAGTACCGTCTTGACGGTACCGTAGCCAGTCCCATATGATTTGGTCACATGCGGTATATGGTTGTATCTTTAATATTTGTTGTTTTTTGTTTGTTTATGTCGTATATTTTTAGTATTTTGATTAAATTTTGTTGTTAAGTGCATTTGGTGAGTACCATTCAGCCTGACACTTGACGAAATGACGTAACTAGGGATTGCAATCCCGGGATTCGGGCCGTTTTCGCCAAGACGGGAAGGTGTACTTTGCGGAATGCGGATTGATTCGAAAAGGTGTATTCTACGGAATTCCACCTGCGGAAAGTCTTTGCGGAATAAGGTGCATTTTGCGGAATTAAAATTGCGGAAAATGTTCTTGTAGTTGAGTTATGTCAATTGGATAAGTGTACAATTCTGCAGAGCGCTTGACCACCATGCTCACAAGTCTCGTTGTGTCTTGCAGAAGGAGATAGTAGGCTGATTTTTATCATTGTTTTGGTAGGCCTACGGGGACGACTGAAGATGACGGTAACTATTCATTACTATGGGTAGTTTGCGATCATCTTTTCCAGTGATTGCGAACGCTAAATGGGGCCTAACTGACAGAATACGGCTCTGTGATGAACAAACCTGCAAGAAACATATTCCGCTCATTTTTCAATCGAATTTGTCATACAATGATTAGACGAGTGAAGTTTTAGATCATAAATTGTTAAAATCCACCATTATTCACTGTAGCGAACCGCAATGATATCTCGTGTGTACTAAAGTAGTTCGCCACGTTAGGGCTGTGCTGTTTTGAATAATTTATTACTGAAGTGCACTTTCCGAACTAAGTTATTATGTTCTAGTAAAACAATTCATCACATTTTTATTTTTCTGCGGAGGGGTGCTGCCCCCTCCCCAGGCCCACCCCCATTTTGTGGTGAAGGTAGTAATTTTTACAGCAGTTGTGCATAACTGTGCATACGTCACTGATCTCGTAAAGTTCTTTGAGGCATAGGCAAATGATTGCTTCGAGTGAAGTTCGCGGAAACAAGCACTAAATGTATACTAAATAGCATAGTAGTAATTAAACTGACAGCGAAATATAATGACAAAATGAACTACGTTAACAATACATAAAAATTTGCACTGTATGGCATGCAAATGTGCAAGTTAAGTGGAACTATTTTTTTTGCACGACTACGCATAACGGTTGATCGGTTTCTTTGTTCCCGTTTTCACTCTAGCTGGCCTACGTTACCTTGATTTAGTATCAGGCTAATAAGTGACCCGCATTGAATAATTTTATTATATCAACTTGAATTTTAGCATGCCAAACATGCAAACGCAAATACTGTACATTTGTCGTTGCGATGAACGGTTCTAATATGATATAAGGTGCGCGAAGCATTACATGCTGTCGTGCGTAACAAAACTCAAGTGCGGTGCGTGGTAACTGACTGGAAGTCGATTGTGTTGACAGGTAGTAAATAAGTAAATTATTTTTTTTCATTGGCCCGGTTGGCCATGTGCAAAACTGTGCATAGTCGCTGCGTTTCACCAATCTCGAATTCTGGGATTAGCGGCATCTCAATACCAGGATTTCAGGATTACAAAAATTACTTAAAACTGTTCTTTTTCGCCTGTTAAATGACACAAATAAGAATTTTAGCCATTTGATGAATAAAATATGTTATATGTGCTAGACTCCTACTTTTTGCCATGCACTGTAATTTGTATTTTGACAGTCACTCTCACTCCCTACAGATCGGATATAGGCTACTTTCTGGTAGGGCCTATGCTATATCTTATGCATGAAATAAGTCATCTGGGTATACCAAAATGACTACCAATCTGTAATTTTAATCTCAAAATAAGATACTGGGATTACAAATTTCTCAATCCCTGATCCCGGGATTGAGAATTCAATTCCAGGATTGCAGTCACTAGTCGTAACACTGACCCTAACTTCTCCCTCACCCTAAACTTACTGAAGACCTTATGCACTACATACAGCCATTAGATCGAGCATGTAAGCAATCTGTCATTAGCCCTAACTGAACCCCTTACTATAACCCTATTCTTAACACTTGTATATATAGCATATATGGTATGCTATGAGTTTAGGAGCATAAACTGCAATTACACCCTTTTGTACAGGTAAAATTCATTGTTAAAGTGCATCAAAAATGCCATCATAACATAGTACAACATTTGTATTTGTTTAAATATTGGGCTTGTGCTCACATTATAAGCAAAGCCACTAGCTTAACTCCCAGTGAATTTTCCTTCATTTACCATATATTACTTCCAGTGCCATTCCCGGTTATTTGTTTGTTGTAAATAAATGCCAAACATCGACAACACTAAGATTTTTGTAACATGTTGCTGATGAGTGATTTTCGATAATTTACATATTTTGACATACATGTATAATTTTTTCTCTTTATGCCTAACACGTGGTTGTTTATTTGTTGTGTTTAATGTGTATAGATTCTTTGAAGCGAATATTGGTGTGATAATGAAGATTGCCGTCGAAGGTTGCTGCCATGGTGAACTTGACAGGATATATGATACTCTAGAATATATTGAACGCCAAGATGGCATCAAAGTTGATCTTTTGCTTATATGTGGAGACTTTCAGGTAACTTTGTAATTAGATATAAAATGCAATTTTGAATAATCAACCTTTGATTGAAATATTTGTATGTTGGATAGCCTACAGGTTACCTGTTAGTTGATTTTTGTCAATATGTGCACGATCCATTTTTTTCGGGCCAGTTGGCATAAATGGCCCGTAAGCCAGACTATGTGTATGTGTATAGGTACTTGATTATTATTATTCACTACATGTACCTAGGTTTTCGATGTTTTAGTTTAGTTTAGTTTAGTTTTGTTGTCGGTACCAGTGCAAGTGATTGCCAGTGCAAGTGATTGCCTGGAAAGTCTCATCTCCAAAATGACTTGTAATGGGTCAACTCTACTCACTCACTCCTCACCGAAATTCAAGTTAGTTATGTAGAAGTGAAATGTGTAACGTCTGATTACATCTGGACTCATTTCCCATGTGTCAAAGTGAGCTTTCTTTTACTATGTTTTATATTTCAATGTGTGCATTGTAGGCTGTGCGAAATGAATCTGATCTCAAGGCAATGGCAGTGCCACAAAAGTACCAGAAGATGAACACTTTCTACAAGTATGTAACACTTTTACAATTTTTTTTGATTTTGTACACATTTGGCATCAGGTATTGATAGGCAGAGCCGGCCTTAGGCGACAGGTGTCACTTGTTTACTTTACCTGCAATTCACAGTATATGTGATGCAGTCTGTTGTTTATCTGTCTGTCCCATACGTTATGTTATAAGTAGCAGGCTTTGCCATCCATCATGTCATGCTGTGTGTAGTATACCAGAAATTTTTGCTACCAGGTGAACCACAGAAATGCATGTCAGTAATGTTTTACGTGCTTGTTGTAAACACTTTTATTCCGTCGATCATACGGTGTGTGACCAATCCATGTCAGTCTTATCGTTTCAACTTTCATTTTTATTTTTTTTGTGTGTGCATGTGTTTTTATTGTGTTGTAATGCGTTCTTGCAGTGCAGTTTGCACTTATACCATGCAAATCTGTTCGTGATGATGATAATGATGATGATGTTGATTGCAGTGCCTAACTAGTTATTGATGACTTCTGAATTTAAGTTGTACAATATACATGTATAAAGTTTGTAATGCTGCAGATATTACTCTGGTGAAAAGACTGCACCAGTTCTGACGATATTCATTGGCGGAAACCATGAGGCATCAAACTATCTGCAAGAATTGCCATATGGCGGATGGGTTGCTCCAAACATTTATTATCTTGGTGAGTTGCTGCCATCATGTGTCGGGTTTAGAGCACTATAAGTTTGAAGGGGCCGAAGGTTTGTAGCCTGAAAAACCCAAGTGGCAGACTGTGAGTGCAGCTTTTCGTAGAAATGTGACATAAATGAAGAAACTATATAGTTTTTACTGTTGTTGTTATTGTCTTTGTTGAACTGTTCTTTTCACTAGTTCCTTTGCCAGTGTCCGCATGAAGAAGGAAATATCCCATAGATTTGTGGAATTCTGGCAGATTTGTATAGTTTCAAAATATCTGTAACATTTCTGTTGAATGATGGAAAATTATGCGGATGTTTTGCTTTCCAGTTTGAGCGAAAAAAATAAATTTTTAGCTATCTCCACCCGTCAGCCACATTGTTGGCAGTGAATGATGTTATCTCACCAGAAATAGGATCTTAGAAAGTTGATTGATTTCTGTTTGTGCCTGGCATAGAGTATAAGGAAAGCAGTATTGTGTCAGTTTCGATATGACAACATTTCCAGTTCCAGTTACCACTACTTACTGGTTTGAGTTTCCATACTGTCATTTATCTCTTTCTGAATTGCGTTATGCGGGTCAGTGAATTGTGATTTTTCTGTGTCTGTGTAAAGGCTATGCGGGTGTTAGTGAGGTTCAGTGGATTACGGATTGGTGGATTTTGATCCTATTGTTTGTGTCTGTTTAAAGGCTATGCGGGGATAGTGAAGTTTGGTGGGCTGCGGATCGGTGGACTATCGGGCATCTACAAGTCGAGGGACTATACTCGCGGACATTTTGAACATCCTCCTTACAATAATGACACAAAACGGTCTTGCTATCACATACGCAATGTGGACATTTTCCGGCTCAAACAGGTGATATCTTGTAAAATAATAGTTTATGAACTTTAGCACACTTTCTTAAAATACTGGTTTACAGGATGGTTTATTCTTGAAATTTGTGCTTCATTTTGATGCAAAAAATGCGCCAAATTATGCAGTATTTGTCGAAATGTGAGCTAAACAGCTGAACATATGCAGCTTTAAGTGTATCTGTGCTATCATTACTGCACAGCTATAACGAAGGCAAAACTACGGGAGACCAGATATGTATTTTGTAAGATGTGCATTGTATTTTTTCGTTTTTTTATGTTTGGTGATTTTAACCTTTGTTTCTTTTGCACTGAAAATTGTCACACTGGATACTCCTGTTTACACTAATTCTTGTTAGTCCGCCTGGAACCTATAGCTTTTGGAGCGAACTTACTTTACTGCAGATGTTTATTTTTTATTTATTTCAACGTGAGATCTCCTAGATGTGTTGGCCGATCGGCGTGAAATTTTGCACGGTGATCAGTAGTAGGTTGAATTTTCGGGGGCCCTCCCCAAAAAAATTTACGGGCCAAAAACATGCAAAATTTGGTGTGATTTTGGACGACTTCAAAGTTTGGTGGCGAATATCTGCAGAACGGATGAAGATATTTGGAATTGGACAAGTACATTATCTACCGTGATTTCTTCCGCGTTCAGTGAAAAAAGTTTGGTGAACTTTGGTCCACTAATCATGGATATTTAGTGATGAAATCGTACCCATTCAAGTAGACTTTTTTGGGAGACCATGTTTTGGCCCCTAGGGGGTGCCTCCCAAAATTTGTACACACGCTAAAGAATGCCCGAGTCTTGCTAGTGCACATCCCACTGGTGATAGGGGTCCCCCTTACAATTTTTTTTAAAAGTGGGGTCAAAAATTGGCTTAAAAATTTAGTAAATGAGCACCTATAACTTCAGATGTAGGGGGAGTAGCCCAACAAGACTTTGGCACTTGACGTGCTGCTATCTAGGCATGATAAATTGTGTACTGATAAAGGGTTTGGGGGCAATGCCCCCTTAAAATTTGGGAGGTCAAAAAAGGTCCAAAATATGCCGTGATTTAGGAAAACTTTTGATTTTGAGTGCAAATATCTCTGGAATGGATGAAGATATCTACATGCTGTAAATGGCGTTAACGAGCAGAATCTCTCCGGCCTTACCTTACCTCCGGGGTGGACAGGCTCTTACACCTGCCCAGCACTGAGGCCATACCAGCTCGGCCCAATGCGCATCCCCGAATGTAACCAGAAGGTTACAGGTAGCGGCCATAAAGCCGTAACGGCTGTGAAGCCATAAACAAACGGCTGTAAAGCCGTAAGTAGACGGCTATAAAGCCGTAGTCAGCTGTGAAGCTGAAACCAGCATAAAAGAACTGGTATCGTGTAGCAATATGCCTACACGCATTTGGTCAGCGCTTAGTCACTCCTCGCCTCCAGATTTTGGAAATCTTTCGGGTCATCGGTGCTGAGCCCCACCACCACGGCAAGGTGGCTGACCTCGGTGGGGAATCTCTCCGGCATTGAACAAAAAAGTTCTGTGAACTTTGGTCCACTAACAAAAAAGTTATAGGCGCTCATGTTGACTGACCCTAAGTCAACATTGCTCGTTCAGCAATGCTAATGCATCTGAGTTCGGGCCACGTGACTTTGCTACCGGCGGAAATTTCGCCCAGCTGAATTTTTTCTCAAATCAGCTTACGGCGCCAGGTAAACTCGCGTTGGGCTGTGCCCCAAATTTCTAGTTTTTCTGTTGTTTTTTAGTTGATAGCCTCATAAAAAACCGGTGCATTTTCAGAGCCAGTGTAACATGCAATGTGACAATTGTAATCTTGGCTTTAAAACGCTTTCTGACAGTTTTCTTCGTTTTTAAGGTTTTTTTTAGGTTTTGATGTGCAAAGAAGATGGACAAATTTTATGCCTCAAGAAAAACATCCAGTATGCCTTTACTCGGTGTTACATTTTTTATTCGATGTTACAACTAAAAAAGCACAACTAAAATGCAGAAGTGGAATTTGTGTTGTAGTGTAAATTGCACAACAGATGCAAAAAATGTAAAGTTTTTGGACTTTTGCGGTTATTCGGACCACTTATGCAGCCCTGACTAATGCATGTCAATGGCAGGTAAAGCTGCCGCTGGATATTTTCATGTCCCACGATTGGCCACGTGGAATCTATAACTTTGGCGACGTCGACGGCCTAGTCCGACGCAAGCGATTCTTTGCACAGGAAATAGCTGATGGTACTCTAGGCAGTCCACCGACAGAGGAGTTGCTCTACCATCTGAAACCGGACTATTGGTTCTCTGCTCACCTGCATGTTAAGTTTGCCGCCATTGTTGACCACCAGGTGACTATGTGGAGTGATTATTTTGAAGTAACAATAAATAGTAAGCAGAATAATCATATTGAGATGTAAATATTTATTGTTGTTTTATAATATTGTCATATTATGAAAAAATTTTAATATGGTTTGGTGAAGTTGGAGCCAAAATTGACAAAGTCATAAGCATTATAATAATGATAGTAATTTTTACTATGTTGTTATATTATCATAAATGATAATGATAATAATGTAAGCCAGTAATTTTTTGTTTTGCAATTATCAGTCTACCAGTGATGTAAAAGGTTTATTGATTTTGTTTGATTTCGATTTGGCTTGCCACCTCATCAAAAATTATTTCCGTTCAAGTTGAGTCTAAATCATAGATATATACATTGAAAAAAATTCTAGATAGTCGACCTCAGGCTCACTCTGTTATGGAATTCGTCATCTTCAAAATGGCCCAGCCCCTCACTGACTAGCATGCTTTGCGCAGAGGTACATGTGGCATTGCATCATTCGATGATTTTTGCTACGATTAACAGAAGCGAACGCAAATGAAAAATGAACGTCATAGAAAAATAAATGCGCAGCAATTTAATATTAATTACACACGAATCGAAGTGATGAACGAACAATATGGCAGTCATTCAGCTGCGAGCAGATCGTAATCCATGCTAGTCAGGCATGGCCGTTTTGAAGATGTTGGGTTTGGCTGGCGGCGCTGCCCCTGTGGTGTAAATAGTTGAGGATGAAATTATATTTCTGTGCAAGATTGTAACTAGCTTTAGTTACGGTCTGCTATGTGAAGATTTTTTATCTGTCTACTATAGCTGTCAAATTAACATATTAATTAACACATTAGTGCATTAATAAAAGTTCCAATATTCCGTTAAACTGCGGTTATTTGACAGTCGAATGAATTCAAGTAACTAAACTGTAGTTGCTGTTCTGCCACTACTGTAAATAAACAATTATTTTGATGACAGGCTAATAGATTTGTATGCTAGCTATGATGGCTGTTATTGTTGATTATACATTTAAAATGTTTTTAACTTTCTACAGGCGGGGCCCCCTAAACGTTGCGGGATTTGGGGTAACTTACCTCCCTACTCTCCCTCTCGACGTGCCTGGGTGCCTGGTTAATAATGTGTTAGTTAATGCATTAAAAAAATTAACGCAGTGCATTAGACCGCTCTATTGTCTACATGTGATGCTTACAGCTTGAGAGTGGAGCATCAAAACAGACAAAGTTTTTATCGCTTGACAAATGTCTGCCTAAACGACAGTTTTTACAGGTGACATTTAGTTAGTTGCTTACTTACTGTGCAAAATTTTGTGTTATTATATTACAAACACTGTGCTTTTAGTGACATTGGTGGGCATGGCATAGCAGTAATGGTTGTGTCCAGTCAATGAAGTTACTCTACGCCGGGCCTGGTTAGCACCTGGATGGGTGACTGTGTTCGGGCAGGTAAACCATCTACATATCGAACCAGTCAGCCAGCTGGGTCAACTCAGCCTTTGCAGTGACCATAAATGAACTTGAAATCAATGGATCAACTTTTAGCTGAACCAAGTCAATTGACAGAATCACATGGTTTCTACTACTCTGCAGAATTCATTTTTCCTGACTTTCCAGGACAAAATGAATCATTTTCCCTGACTAATTTGTTGAGGGGAAATACCAGTGTCGGTTTTCAATCGCTTGCAGTCACACTAGAAACAAGGTGGCGGAACAAATTCATAAGTGGAGGTACAAATAATCTGCGAGCAAAGCAAGCAGGAGAAGTTTTGAACTGTTGTATTCAGTCTGCATACAACAGTTCAGATTTTTTCTGCATCTTTGTAAACTGCACCTTGGTACTTCTAAATTCCCTGACTTTCCCCGATTCTCTGATTTCCCCCTGACATTTCCCTGACCATAGGAACCATGGAATCAACTAATCACATTGACTGATCAAATGAATAAAATGACAGTAGAGCAAAAATTTAAAATATACCAGCACAGACATACATATATTTGCTGTGCGTTGATAGGTGCTGGATATTGCTGAGCCCGAAGGCTCTCAACAGCAGCCACATCTGGAGCTAGACCCTGAGTGGCTGTGTATCTTGCGGTCTACCAATCACCTCTTACGCCTGACCAAGGCACCAACCTTCATGCCAGGACCTGGTGGCATGACAGAACGGTATCCATGCTACTCTGTATTAGACACAGCATACCGAGTTCTAGGTATTGTTTGTAATTGTCAGAGCGTCTGCGAGAAATGTTTGTGACGTGAGCATTGTTTTTCACTTTTTAATGCATTCTGCCATTAGTTATATTCTTCATAGGCCTACTGACATATTAGACACTACATCGTTTTACTTTCTTGACTGTCTGGAAAGCATACCACTACTTCTTCGTCTTCGTCTTCCAAATATAATGCAGATCTTTTTGGAAATATTGCACTGTTCTTTTGTGAGATAGTTACAAAATAATATATTTAGTGCACAATATTAGGTTTGCAACCACTCTCTGGCAGTTCCCAGGACATCTCTTATTTATTCCCACTTCAAGCTATGAAGCTGTGAGTTAAGAAAACCATACACCAAACTCAAATGTACGTCTCGCTGCAAAATATTGGTGCCGGTAGATTTCATAATTCTTTCATTGGTGCGAGACTTGATAGGAAATTTCTTTTCTATGACTCATGGTTTAGGATGATTAAACAAAAAGAGTGTGCGTGAAATTTCAGTTAATGGTATTTGTCATCTTATTGTGGTGGAATGAAATAAAATCTTACATCAGGTTAAGTTGTGTCTGAATAGTTTGAGAACAAAATTATATTTCTGTGCAGATACGATTTCACCGTAACAGACACAGAACTCGAGTCGCTGGCGGCGGACTTTGGAAATGTGTTCAGAGTTCCGCTGAACTTTCAGGTGACGGTGTTGCCGTACAATCCTCAGAATCCACGCCGACAAGCGAAGCCGCCACAGATCCACATCAACCCGCAGACATCACTGATCTGTGAGATGCTGGGAGTGACCAACCCATTCTCGATCTTCTGCGGCCGGCAGCCATACTTTGGGGCACTCGGTGGTGCCGCCGATGATGGAAACACGAATGACTCGCTTGATGTCGACGATCGCGATGAGGGCATCCTTGACGATAGTGATTTTGTCAACAGCACGCTTGACTCATCGACTTCCTTTGTCACTGCCAACTCCACGTTTAATCCGGATGAGATATCACTTGATGACCTCGACAATGATGATGACGATGACGAAGATGATGCTGCCGCAGTTACTACAGATTCCTGCGAGCCTCCAGCCAAACGGCAGAGTTTCAGCCCTCCAGTAGCTAGTCATAGTCAGAGCACATCGGAAACCGAACTTCCGACTGACAACAGCGATGACATTGTTTCTGATGCCGTTAAGGCTGATTCACCACCAGACAATAAACCGACATCCAGCAGCACGCCTGCTGCCATACAACCGGGTGCTCTCAAACGACGGAACTTTGCTATCTACAGCAACGCCGATAATAACAGCTCAAATGATTCGGACTGAACTGAATGTTTTCTCAAATGATGTCTGTTGTCTGCTAGGGTGTAATGTGTCATGAAATGTAATTAATTAGGAACGTTGCATCATTTAAGCATATTGGCTTTAGTGGAAAAATTGTCACTTTATTTTGGCTTGCAGTGCTACAAAACGTTGCGCTGCCATCCTGTAGGTCACGTCCATGTCTTGTACATCTGTCTGTCTATAAAGGACAGACTAATAACTTAAAAACAATGGCTGGAAAAACAAAAATTGGTGTGAGCATTTCCCGAGGTATATAACTGATATGCCATGGTATCCCAAAACAGCAGATTAATCATCATTTGAAATGTGGTCACGTTTTTATTCATCATTTATAAACGATTTTTTAGAAGACGTGATTCATAATTTTTTCTTGATCCTAACGTTTGTTATACCCATGACCTGTAGTGATATTGCTTAAAGCTGCTGAAGTGTCTTTCAATACAAAGCAAGTAACAGGCCTGCACCTCCCTTTTTTCAGGATACTAGAAGTCGTCACAGTTCGGAACATTTTCTAGTTAGTTAAATGGCTTCCTTTGCAAGCCTTCAAGACTATATCGTTTGTTTCGTTCATCTTAGACATTTTTCTTCACCGAACAGAGCTGCATTAACAGAAAAGGCATTGTACATGTGTGTCTGTCATGATTTCTATTAGGTGATTTTTTTTAGATTTTGCAGTAATGTTGGAAAGTGTAGCCAGTTTTATAGTTATTTTTATCTGCTTATTTCACAACACTTAAGGATGCATCAAGTTTTAAATGTGTTGTCAATAGACTGTAACATTTTTCTTACAAGTATGTCATAAATTGTTTTTTTTGTTCTTGGGCAGCATTCTAAATATTCTAAAATTCAGATTGGATATCATTATTATAATAAGCAGAGTGCTTAGTGTATCTTTAGTGTACCTTGTGTGCAGCATGCATCTGTGCTATTTTTTCTGAATGTGTGCACTTCATATTTATGATGGACTGAGATGTTCCATGTGTACATATTTTACTTCGAATAAACTTTTGATACTTAAAGCACTTTTATTTTACAAAGACTGCATCTTCAGAATTGTTGTCTTTCTTATCAGAACCAGTGCAAGTCTTGCATGTGTCAATTTTGTGCATGAAAATTGTTTTTCACAAGTGGTGCAATGATGATAGCAAACTTCCTATGTTGTCTACAATTTAAGTGTTTGAGGAATTTTCTGTTAGGGCTTTACGCAGCGGCATCATAGGTTAAAAAGTTGGGGGACAATAAATTGCAATTTTCCGATGACAGACTGCAAATTTTTCACATGGGAAATTACGGGTGCTGGAAATGTCAATTTTTTTCCTAAATTTGCCCAAAATTGGAGAGTCCAGCCCCAACCTTTGTGTTTGCAGAAGAAAATTTGTTTGACCTGCTAAAATGGTGGGGCAATTGTTCCTGACCGACTGACTTGAGGCTTAGAATGATTATGACAAAGCTACGTGCATATTGCACGTTTTTTACAACAAAATAATAGCAGAAGTCAACATACAAAGACAAGAAATTTGAGTTAATGCTCACGAAGCCCATAGCAGTTATTGTTCACAAACTGCCAGTCTATCTCCAGCCATTTCGTCGCAATTCTTAAAGTGTGTACTGCAGCCGATGATCGAAAAAATCAATAAAAACCACTTATTTCAAAAGTTTAGGGTCTTTCAAAGTCATCGATGTTAATACGACTGCAAAGCTCGTCACTAGTGCTTGTTGTGGTAGGTAGCATGCCCATGCCTATCTGCAACCGTTTTCACAAAAGACTGGCCAACAACGATAAAATAACGACTTTTACGGGGGTACTTGACCAAATCAAAATATTGGTGCCATTTTTTATCAGAATTTGTCTTCACAGTGTAAAACAGTTCTCAGCTTCAGGGGACTTTGCTGCCTAATGCCCCATCAGGGCTTTACCCCTAAAACCAGCTGAGGGCATAGACCCAGACTCTGAACATAGTCTTCCACTCCCATGCATGTCATAAAAGCAGGACCAATCATAGCTATGCTGCTACAGCTTGTAACACAATCGCCTGCTATGCTACGGTGCTGCAAGAGTTCACGTCATGAAAGTTAGTGGCATGCAAAGTTCTTGTCAAGCTGCGCAGAAGTCCGCTGGATGTTGTAAATGTTTCGTTTGATGCGATCCTCGACACTACTCTCACTCGCATGCTGCACCATCATCGGCCTACAATCACACACACACACACCTCTTTCAGCTATACGAATTACCACCTCTGTTACTTAACCAGTGATTAAAGATTTAGTGTGGCTCGGTAGTCTAACAGTAACGTGTCAGACTTGTAATCCTGAGGTAACTCAGAGGCGCAGGTTCGACTCCGCACCACGACACTGCCGAGTAACGACCTTAGGCAAGTTGTTCACACACACGTGCCTCTGTCACCAAGCAGTATAATTTGGTACCGGCTTCACTGCTGGGACGTAAACAGGCATACCGCGCGATACACTGGCCCCGTATCCGTGGGCACGCAGTGTGAAAACTGGTGTCTGGCTGAGGGCCGTAGGAAACGGAGATCAGCGCCGCCCTATGGGCCGTAAGGCTCGTGAAGGACTTCATGTTTTTTTAAAGATTTAGTATTTATACCTTGTATTTTCAGGGCTTTTTAAGTTTTATTTTTTTTCATTAAACTATTTAGGCCTAGTGTTGTATTCGTTAAGTGCACTCATTTGGACTGCATAAGAAACACTATACAAACTTATGTGATCAGCTGACTGATTAACAATTACTTAATGATTAATCACTATAATTTTTGACAGTAAATAAAAAATAGTACTTAGACTTCGGCTGAATTTACACAAAATAAAAAAGTAGATAATGATGGCAAGCATCTGATAAATGATAATCATTTTTTCCAGAAAACAATATTTCAAGGCTGGATAAAACGAACATTTGTGACGGCTGTTGCGTGAATAACTGACAAAGTTACTAAAACATGCATTTCCGTGTACAATGACCACTGTTAGTTTTCAACTGAAATTAAAGATAAATTAATAATTTTTCTAAGTTAACAGTCAAAGATTTTTTAATCGTTGCCTGCCCTATTTACTAGTTAAATTGTTGGCGTTGTTGTCTTCTTCGGACACTGTAATCGTAGAATGCCATATTAATTCAGTCTACCAGTACATCAGTCTGCCAATCACTCAAACTGTGATAAACCAAAACTAGTTGTATTAAATCTCCAGTATAACTAGTCGGCACACACAGGCCTAGCATCTCTTCATCAAAACACTGCCATCGTGAAGCTATGCAAATGGATCTTCATGTTCTTTCTGCTATTTCAATACAGCACAGCTGTGAAAAAAATTGGACCAGAAATTGCATGGAAGTTGTACTTGGTCAGATCTGGCAAAAATGCTTGGATGCCGAACACGGGGCTAAAATTAGGTAAGTAAGTTTGTGAGTAGCTCACTGAACAAAGCCAGCAGCAGGTGTGGCGGTGGCAGACTTCTCAGCTCGCAGTCTCTCTTTCTCGTCGTCCTCTCGGTAACGTTTCACGTTTTCGGCTCTTTGTGTGTCGCGGTCTTGAGCATTCTGCAGCATCTCGGCTCTCTTTGCTTCCATCTCCTCTGCAGTCAGCTTCCTTCACATCCAGTCAAAAGCATGTAAACAACTACAAGAGATTACATATTTCAAACACCCACAGTGGTGGAGGCAACTGCCAAACTCCCCTAAATTTTAGCCTAATGGGAAAATGTCTTTTTGTCTAAAAATTTTCGTCTACAACGCGACATTCATTGCTGAAAATCCTCCGTTTTGGAACAGTTTGGGGGCAAAGGCAAAAGTACGAGCACCATCATCTTTGCAATCCAAGATTTGCAGCTGTCTGTCCGATAATTTCAACTTCCGGCTCCAAATTTTAAAATCCACGAGATTGCTATCAAGGCTGTGCAACTAGAAGCAATCATGGATCGAAAGTCTCCATCAAGAACAGTACTGCCATGTGGCAAATAAATTGCAATTAACACTGCTGTTACATGTATCAAAATGTAACTTGATCACTTGTTCCTTAGGCCCACACCACATCTCCTTCTCCAAAATCATCAAAATAACAAAATCGGTTCAAAACATTTTGAAACCTAGCAGACAAAGTAAGTGGACCCATACATCATCTCCTCTCTTGGTGAAAGTTACAATTCCTCAACCCATCTGTCTAATTACACGATTACTACAAAGCCAGGTTAACATCCGCAGTGAATTAAAGCTGGGATTTTAATTTTTACAGATGTGGTGAGCAATCAGTGCAGTGACTGAAAGGTGATATTAACATCTGAACACAGTGTTAAACGTGACCAGCCTTCACTGCAATGATCCAGGCTAATCGTTTTTAGACTGTCTGATTGCTTGATCCATGTAAAGCATGCAGTGCATGTTCCACTTTTATATGTGCTACCCAGAACCTATGTAGATGCAAACCTTTTTGGTTTTTTCTGCGTTGGCTGGATGTCGTTCTGTACTGATGTCTGTGAAGCTGGTACCACGGTAGTCTGCATCTTTGACTTGTGTGCTGCGGCAGCTGCCGCCCGGCCACTCATCTTGATACAGCATAATTTGACACATTTATTGCTTTATTGCAATTAATCACCTACGTCTGTGTCTCTCTGTCAGATCACTCAAAAAGTTAGGAACACATGTTGACAAAATTTTTCAGTTGTTTGCACCTCAAAGGCAGGGAATAAAATTCTACATAAATGGGATTTCTGTAGTCCTGTTTGTCACACATTTTCTGACACATTACTGAAAAAGCTTGATAGATATTTAAGTCAAGTGAAGAAGAAGATTTTATTAAGGGTCACAATCTTACAGTTCATACACCTATTTTGTTCCACTTTTACTCCCATAGTGCATTTTAAACTGTGAAGCAATATTAAGTATTATATTCAATAAATGATAGCAGAGTTTGGGCTTTATGAGTGCATTTAGTCTGACAAGAAACATGACATGTGAAAAACTGGAAATTTTTCTCATCACCAGCTGTGGAATATAAAAATCAGTCACATATCCTAACTATCTATCAATGTATACAGAATGGATGAGTATACTAGCACCCAAGTATCAAAACTTTGAAGGCAAAGCCTAGTAAGTGAGATTATTTAGAAGGCGCAATTTAACAATAGCCACAATGCGCTGCACCCTCAACGCCTGAACAAAAATGTCTTTAACTGCCATTTAAACTGTTCAAAGTTAATGTCAGTTTGTCTCAGATGAGCTGGCTAACTACCAAGTCACTGAGCAAACTTCAAGTAACTGTACAACAGCAAAAAATGACCGAAAACAACATTTAAGTAGCTACACAGGAGAAAACGCTACAACACGCCCAAAGGCGCAACAAACAGTGCGACATAACAATGAAGTTGACATGATGCAAGACTTACAGTAGGTTTTTAGTAAAAATGAAAAAAAGGACAAATCATTGAACACTGTAAAAATGGTCTTCAACATCAGCTTGCATCAATATCAGTAAACATTATACCAGTATTCAATTTTCAACTCACAATGAGCCCATAGCCAACTGCTTTTCCCTCGAGATTCTGAGACATTTCTGGCTCGGATGAACTGTCGTGTCTTCTGCGATGCGGAACGTCAGAACTGCGACGTTTTTCGGCTTCTGAAGAATGCCGTTGATGCGAATCTTTAGATCGATGTCTGGAGTAACATTGTTGTTTGTCAGTGAAATCACCTTGATCTTTCTCAGCTTCCACAGAATGTTTAGACCGATGCTTGGAACGAGAGTGCTGTTTATCACTAGAATTACTCCTACTTCTATTATCAACATTATCTGATGACCGCCGTCGTTTGTTGTCAGTCCGATCATCACTGTCCTGACGTTGGACAGAACCATTTCGTTGCAATCGATCTTTATCAAAATCATCATTGTGTGACCGACCAGGATGCTTTCTTGTTCTATTGTCAGCAGAAGTGCTGCTGTGGTTCGTTTTCCGCTGATGCCTATCGTGTGCATTTCTATCTGGAGAATGTCGGCTTTTTTCTCCGCTTTTGTCGCTGGTAAATGTGATTTGCTGTTGATGTTTATGTTTATGTAATCTCTCTGGAGACCGTTGGTGTGTGTGGTCGTCTGATTTGTGTTCTGATGTAAGCTGTTTCTGCTTCTTCGCCTCTGCAGCAGATTTCTTTCTGTTGACGATTGACAAATACTGACGCAGAAGGTCATCGTCATCATCATCTGAAGAATCGTTCTTTTTATGCTTCTTTTTCTTCTTCTTCTTCTTTTTGTCTTTGTGCTTTTTCTGCATCTTCTGTTGCTCTATCTGTGGCAAAATAATCACATCAAAACAAAAAAATACTTGAAGAGTGCAACTTCCGCCAAAGACACTGCTTTAGACTTGCTCTCTACAGGAAATGCAATTTTAGTAAAAAAAGCCCCTTTGAGGAAATTAAAACGTTAATATTAATATTAATGCTTGTCTTGACCATATGTCCATCTTCGCTTTCTCTGACTGTCAGCTAGATTTCTATGCATTTTTGTAACACGAAAAATACTAAAAAAAATGACTCTATAAAAAATTTTAAAATGGGAAAAAACACATGAATGTCAACCACCAATGAATGCCAGGTGACAGCCACAGCCACACAAAACTAAGGTGATAACTTTTTAGGATCACAACTGACAATGCTGGTCATGTACGCTGAGAGCAAAGAATCTGAAACAGCAAAAAAATGAAAGGTAAGCACAACATGCAGACCGTTTTCTGGAGCTGTTTCATCTTGATTGGATTCTCCAGCAACCGTCTCCGGGCCTCCTCTTCCTTTTTCCTGTCAACATTACAAAATGTCCTCGGTTAAATGTACAAATCTTTGGTTAATAGATAATTATTTTTAAAAATAATTACCATTACAAAAATCAGTGACTAATTAATTGTTAATTCTAATTAAAAAAACTTACAGTGATAATGGCCATACCAGTATGCATTTTCTTATTTAGCAAGCTTCTCAGTTACTATGCTATAACTCTCACAGATGCACCGAGACACAATATTGTGCTTTTTAACCTAGTCTTGTACAGTGACTAAAATGTCTGCCCCAACCCTAAAATTTACCCTCTCAGAAAATTTTCTCCTTTTCAAAAGATATTTTTTTTCAAAATTATAAAATTTGGCACTAAAAACCCTTCATTTTGGGGGATTTAGGGGCAAAATTAAAATTCTGAGCACCCATAATTTACGTCAAATGTGCACCTGTCTTTTGGAAAATTGCACGACACCACTGGCCAAATCAGCAGAATGTCATACCTGATGGCATACAATGGATCTTCTCTCATCTTTACTTGCATGTCCATCTCCGATCGTCGTGTTATCACCTCACTGAACAGTGCACCTGGTGTATCTACAGTATGGTAATAAACTACTGAAATTCATCCAGTGACAACGTTTCTTGATAAATCTGTTCACTATCAGCAATTTCTGTTAACTTTCTTGAAATCACTTCGACCTCTAATGTTGGGAAGATTCAGAAATCATTCCAATGGAGGCAACAGTAGTTGCAAACTTGAGAACAAATTAGCAAATAAAAACCACACCTTATGACTTCTTATGTGTTGTTCAGAGTGCACAGTCCCTGTGATAATAGTTTTCCATGATTCTAGAAGACCTCTTCATGTGCATTTTCCAGGACTTTCCAAGATGATTAATGTCCATTTTCCATGTCTTTCCCAAACTGTTCAATCGACTGGATATTAAACAAGTAAAATTTTCATGAACATTTAGTAAATCAGTTAACGAAAGCACAAAATGAGTGGCAGGTAACATTGCCTATCTAACACAGTTCATAAATCATAAGTATACTAAATAACAGATCAAAGCACATCTGACAGCAGACAATGATAATGTATACAAAAGTCAAAAACCTGTACATGGGTCTAAAATGCAGCAATCATTTGTTTCACTTTCATATATGCTACTTTGTTTATTGTGTGTGTCAAAAAACAGCACAAAATTAGGTCATTCGAATTCTGATCTGTAGTGTCAATAGTGTTTCCACATATTTACCTTTATTCTGGCAGCCGAAAATTGAGTGCACAATATAAGTGCCCAAACAGAAACAGAAACTAAACATGAAAGCCTATATGACACTTGCTCTGTGTGGCAGGTTCGGGATCTTTCAGAGCGGAGTCATCGACACGTCGCCCTAACAAGAACTCTTCACTGTCAACCTTGTCCTTGTACATCCATGCCAGCCTGCTCTCGTCGCTAAACACCAAACACATTACAACTCATTTGTCATATCACTTATCATATCATTCATCTTAATTAATAATTTTCTATTATATTCACAGCAAAGCCATCAATATGTCATCAGAACAAGAACTTGGCACTGTCACTCTTGTCTTTAGATCCATGCCAGTCTGCCCTCATCACATGAAGAATAAATTACAATATTATGCAACAGATTAGAACTGACTTTTCACTTTATCTCTGCCATAATTCCACCCTGCTGCAAGAAGTGCATCTGTGAAAAAAAATTAGAAGAACACTTCAGCAGCAGTCCATGTGTTTGTCCCTATGCAACACTTCTGTAAACTCATAAATGCATTTGATGAAGGTCAGTGCTAGCGGTAGATCGGCGATCTTGCACTAGAGGGCAGAAAATTACTAGCGGTAGATCGCCATTTACCTAATTACATTAATCTCGTTGTTAATGTAAGAATGCAGCCACATTTCTTCTTCACTGCATTGCTAAGACTGTGGTTAGAACTGAAATGTTAGGCTATCAGTTACCAAGCATTAAATAAAATTTATTTAAAAGCACTATAGTTCTAAGTCCGTGTTACAAAAAAACAGCTTTGGCTTGAGATGGACTCTGATATAATACTGAATAAGCCTGATTTAAATACGTGACAGTGTCGTGGCATGGTTTGTAGACCTTCTATGTATTCCAGGCATATAAATTCTACCATCTTTCCAATAATGTATCTACCTGATCTACCTCTAGCAATTTTCCAGTGCTAACAGCAAGATCGCCGATCTACCGCTAGAATTATTGTTTGATAAAACCAATCAACTAGATTTATGTGGTGATATTCCATACTTATAATGACGGCTCACTGCTCTCTAGCTTATGCAAAATTACCGTGCTGCATTATAAGTGATCCTACACTACAGCATGACATTACACAACACTCTGTAGCATTAGCTGTCAAGTGGCGAAACAGTCACATACGTTTGCTTGTTATCCTTCAACAGCTCGCGCAACTTATCTCGTTCTCCATCTTCCATCCGTTCAATACGCTTCAAGATCTGCTTCTCCATGTTTAGCCAAAAAGCTACACAGAAACAACGTATGCATATTGCGGTGCTATCACAACACTTCCCCACTCGAATCCTGAGGCTAACGCTGACTCTAAAGATTATATATCTTTAACCTTGAATAGAGATCACTTTTTAAAACTTCCTAGTAAGAAATTTTGCGATAGCGCCCATTTCTTACAGAGCATGGTAGTACGACTTGGACCGATTTCTGCAGTTTGGGCAAAAAGCGACAGACTAGTCAGAAAATATATCGATCCGCTAAAATAATAATATGCGCATCACCCAGAAATATGCTACTACTGTTCACAGTACAGTACAATTTAAAATACCTATAAAATCACAAATATTATTACTTTATACGTCTTTGTTTATTATATTTGTTTACAAATACAAGTGCGACGGTTTCCGTTATTTCTAGTTACCGCATAGGACCAAATGTAAATAAGCAAGTAAAAAACCGTAGGGACAGTAAAAAAATCACGGCAAAAAATAGCAAAAAAACACGGCAAACTTTTGTGAAAATGGCAAAAATTACGGCAAAATCACGACATCAAATTGCGGGCCCAAAAACCATTATAAAGTCTATAAAACTCAGCATCTAGCATTGACGACCATCACCACATGTATAGTGCAAAGTTTTCATTTGTAAAATTTTGTCGCTGCGAAGCATTAAAATACAAATTTCTACAACGACGTCACGGTCACATTATTGAGCCAGTAAGTATCAAGCATACGGTCTTTGGTAACAGTAGCAAAAGTACATTTTTTGTGTCAAAATCACAAAATTTATGCCTATGTTGATTAACAAGAAATTTGAGCTAATGCTCACGAGACGCGCGAAAACCTATAGCAGTTACGGTTCAGTAATTTAGCTAAAAATTGGAGTGTTCACGCTAAGTTAATATACAAATACCAAATTCTCTGTCTGGGTCGCATAACGATAGTTCCGTGGCGCCACCTTGTGAATGATATAGACTTGTGTCGCAGCCCGAAATTGCCCCCAAAATCCATAAAACCCCTTATTTTGACGTTCAAGGTCATTCAAAATCATTGAATTCGGCGCAAATCGAAAGCCAGCGTACGACTTCCTATTAGTGATTAATAGTAACCTATAGGCCCTATCTCGCACCGTTACTGAGATACAGCAACTTATTGGCCAAAAATTGCAAATTTTGTTCACCCCTCTCTCATTTAGCGTCCTGGTTCGGGGTGACCCTCTTCGAATTTATGGAAAAGCTTTACGGTTCCTGAAATTAAAGTCTTCCGGGCAGCTGACGGTGAAGATTTGTGTATCCTAGCTTGCACCGTTTTTGACTGATCCACCCGTGTGACAGACGGACGGACAGACAGAATTTCGATGGCTAAGTC
>Ga0209367_1002791_pt1 | contig 23345 bp, 18 predicted proteins | sample WorMetLIZISLAND2_FD_187412 | JGI IMG/M metagenome (GOLD analysis project Ga0209367, IMG submission 187412) | Marine gutless worms symbiont microbial communities from Max Planck institute for Marine Microbiology, Germany - Olavius geniculatus... ... | reverse complement strand
CATAAGTAGTCGACGTAATCAATTACTGTTTGTACGTTTGTAAAAATATTTAAGAAAAAAACCAAAAATTTGGCGCACAAGGTGAGGCGGCGTCAGCAAATAAAATTCGATTTGGGCAACAGCCCGTTAAGTTCGTTGGCAACAAAGGCTATAGATCGACTTTATTCCACTCAACTACGAGCTATGAGCCATCAGCTATGAGCTGGCACGCCAGTGCACCTAAATCAACCTATTAACCAATCAGCTAATTCTCAAATCAACGAATTTTCCGGTGAAGGCTTTTCCATAAGATGCCAAAAACTATTATGACAAAAGTGGTTGTCGATGAAGCTGTTTCGGAAGAATTGGCTAGGCAGTTTCTATCATTCCTACGAAAGAAAGGCCATGATGGTCTTGATATTCTACTTATTAGTAAGGAACATACGGGGATGCCGGATAGTCACATAGTGCATCACCTGCTTGACGACTCGACATTTTTTCTGACAACTGATCGACCATTGCATAACACCCTGCTATCGCAAGGTTTTAAATCATACCACTGCCAGCAGGGAAAATTTTCCTCCCAAAAAATCAAAGGGATCAAAAGCAAAATACTTACGCCCCTTAAAAAAGAAGCTTTAGTGCTAAAGGACGATTACCATCCTCCGAAAACTGAAATAAGGGCGTATTTACTGCCATCAGCGGAAAAAAGTCTTAAAAAACTCAGGACTAAACGCAGGAGAATCAGAAACCACTTTGGTGGCTATGACAATTTAGATCTGGTTGCGCTGACCGTTTCCTGGAAAGTGACCGGTGCGTCGACTCTTTTTGGTTTGAGAATAAGAATATCAACAACTATTGGGAAAAAAGGGCTCGATGCCAGCGAAAATTATTTTCGTGACCAAATAGCGCCCCCCTATCGCAGTATTGCTGCAATCAATTATGGACTAATATTGTCAATTCAACTCATGCTGCATGGTGTGCCCACCATCGTCTATTATGACGCACCGAGAATATCAAATCCGGCGCATCACTTGTGCGATGCCGAACAGAGCCCGTACCTAAAGTTGCTTGCAACGCTGCACGAAAATTTCTCCGACCTAAAATTTGTGCCTTCGACCAAAGGCAGGTTTATTGAACGCCTGAGAAAAAAGCTAAAGGATTTGTCATCCGGCCGCAGCAATGAAATCGTCCCCGGCTATCTGTCAGAGATAATCAAGAATTTGAAATAAAAACCTTGATTTTTCGCATCAAAAAAGAATATACAAAAGAATCATATATGATGTTTTATTAATTGTCTTTGAGGTGATAAAATGACACTAAGTATAACGAAAGACATACGTTCAATTACAGATTTAAAAAGAAATACAAACTCAGTTCTGGATCAAATTCATGAAACCAAACGCCCGGTGGTTCTGACGGTTAACGGTAAAGCCGAGGCGGTCATTCTTGATGCAAAAGAGTACGAGAAAATCACCCACGCGTTTAATCTGCTCAAGCTTCTGGTTGCCGCGGAGGAAGACATAAGTGCTGGCCGGTATAAAGAGGCAAAAGATTTTTTCAAGGAGTTTAAGCGTGACAAAAAAATATAAAGTAAATATTACTCAACTTGCGCAAAAGGACCTAGAACAGATCTATTACTATATTGCCGATGACAGTATTCAAAACGCCAGGAATTTTATACTTGAACTGGAAAAAAAGATTGATTCACTGAACACGATTCCGGAACGGCATCCACTTATTTCTGAAAATGAGTATTTCGGCGCTGAGTACCGCCATTTAATCCATAAAAAGTACAGAATAGTGTATCGTATATCAGATAAAACAGTTTTCATCTTACGGGTTATTCACGGTGCCATGCTTTTAGAAATATAGTAACAGGTTCAGGGTTTACGTTTAATAGATTCGTGTTTAGGTCCAATCTGAACCATTCTTTCTTAGGAAGCAACTGATAGAAGTCGAATAAAAGTAGAACTGAATGAGCAAACGGAGTCCAGAAAGCGGCAAACATTTTATTTGCCAACCAATCAACTTAATCAGCCAATCAGCTTAGTCAACCTATCAACTAATCAAATAGCAACTACTACTTTACTCAGCTTCGAGCTATCAGCTATGAGCTACGAGCTATGAGCTAACCGCTATGAACTCACGCGAAAGAATTCTGACCACCCTGGATCATCGTGAACCCGACCGGATCCCGTTTGATTTAGGCAGCTGCCAGGTCACCGGCATCCACGCGGCTGCTTATCGAAATTTACGACTGGCATTGGGGCTACCGGAGATTGAAATAGAAATGTGCGACGCCGTCCAACAGCTGGCGGCCATCGACGACGAGCTTGGCTGTCGGCTCAAGGTCGACACGCGCGGTCTCTATCCTTTGAACAGTCACAACTGGCAGGTTGTCGAAAAAGATGCCGGTGAGTACTGGGCCTACCAGGACGAGTGGGGCATAATCCATCACCGGCCCAAGGATGACGGGCTTTATTTCAGCGTCGTGAAAGTCCCTCTGCCCCGCAGCGACTTGACCGTTGAAGACATTTCTGATTTTTCCTGGCCGGAAGTCGGCCATCCCCAACGTATGGCAGGTCTGCGTGATCTGGCCGAAAACTACCGGGCTGCCGGTTACGCGGTGGTGCTCAAAGACGCGTTTGCCGGTATATTCGAGTTTGCTCAGCGCGTTGTGGGCATGGAAAACCTGCTCATGATGATGATAACCGACGAGAAGGTCTGCTGTGCCCTGTTCGACAAACTGCTGGAACTCAAGCTGGACTACTGGCAGAGCGCGCTGACCGAATTGGGCGACCTGGTGGATGTCGTGACCTATGCCGACGACTACGGCACCCAGACCTCTCAGCTCATATCGCCCGAAATGTTTCGCCGGCTCATCAAACCGCGGGTTAAAACATTATTTGAAACATTTGCCGGCTTGGCCCCCCATGCCAAGCGCTTCTTTCACTCCGACGGCAACGTGCGCCCCCTGATACCGGATTTCCTGGAAATTGGCGTGGACATCCTCAACCCGATCCACATTCGGGCCAAGGACATGCAGCCGGCCGCCCTCAAGCGCGACTTCGGCGATGAACTGGTGTTCTGGGGCGGCGGCGTGGACACCCAGGGGGTGCTGCCCAATGGAACACCGGCCGAGGTCAAAGACGATGTACGCCGCAATATCGAGGTCTTGGCGCCCGGCGGCGGCTATGTTTTCAACACCATCCACAACATCCAGGCCGATGTGCCCCCGGACAATATCATTGCCATGTGGGAAGCGCTTCAGCAATACGGAGCGTATTAAGTGACAGTTGAAATCAATCGCGCAGAATATGAATCCCGCCAGAACAAAGCCCGGAATTTAATGGTACAAGGGGACCTGCAGGCCCTTTTGATTACGGATCCCACCAATTTGTATTATTTTAGCGACGCCGCCTATTTCGGCGAAATGTCCTACCCCCGGCCGGCAGCATTGTTCATCCCCCGGGACGGGGCAGCCAGGCTCCTGACCCATGCGTTTCACCTGGCCATCCCGTGGCAAGGCGATGTCCGCGAATATCAGAAAGTCGGTGAAGTGCCGGTCGAGATGCTAACGGATCTTTTGGCGGAAGCGGCTTGTGAAAGCGGCCGGATCGGCATGGAACTGGGGCGCGAACAGCGGCTGGGTATGTCGTATATGGATTTTGTCAAAGTTCAGGATGCCCTGCCCCGCGCAGCATTTGTCGATGCCGCCGACCTGATCTGGCAAATCAGAATGCCGAAATCCGCCGCCGAAGTTGGGATTATTCGCCGGGCCTGTGAAATCCATGACGCCATTTTCAAGACGGTTTTCGGCGCTGTCAAGGCCGGTATGACCACCCGTGAAATCGAGCGCCTTTTCCGGGTGGCAATTGCCGAGAGTGAAGCCGATTCCGGCTGGACGGTGGTCTGCGTCGGTGATTTCGATGACAGCCAGGCTTCCGGGTCAACTCATCCCGCCAAGGTCCTGCAGGAGCAGGATATGCTCTGGGTGGATCTGGGTGTCGTTCTTCAAGGCTATCATTCGGACTATTGCCGTGGCCTGGTTCTGGGTGTGCTGACCGAGGCCCGCGAGACGCTGTGGAACCAGGTCCAGGAGGTCCTGCTGGCCGGCCTGGCTGCGGTAACGCCCGGCATCCCTGTTTCCGCAGTTTACCAGGCCCAGGTCCGGAAAGCCCAAGCACTGGGTCTCGATATGCAAACCTGGAAAGCTCGCCGGTTCGGACACGGCAGCGGTCTGCACACCACGGAACCGCCGTACATCAGCGGGGATGATCACACGATTTTAGAGCCGGGCATGATTCTGCATATCGAGCCCGGGTGCATCCGCAAGGACGGCATTTACGTGCGGGAAGAGCAAGTTGTTGTCACCCAAACCGGTTGCAGCATTCTATCGCAAACACCCTGGCAATTGGCGCGACAGCTTTGAGATCAGAAGGCAGAATGCTTGGCAAGGGCAAAGTGATCCAAAGGGATCAAGTCTGCTCTTGACTCTTTCGATAAAGTAGTAAGAGTCAAGAGCAGATTTGACCCCTTATGGGTTTCGGGTTAACTGGTGGTTGGAGATAGCACAGCAGTCAAAAGCACAAACAAAGCGATCATTCCTGCAACGGATAGCTTGGGGAACGGTCTGATAGCATATTGGCTGATCAAATAGCTCAAAAGGATGGTTGAAAGTGTCACGATTCCAAATTTGATAAATATTGAAATACCGAGCCATTTCAATAATAAAAGCTGAACCACGATCACAAATAACATGTGAAGCAAATAAATGTTGTAGGAATTTGCAGCGAGTTGGCCACTAAATTTCGAAGGGCTATTCCAGTGTTCAATCCCAAACGACAAAAGAGCCAGCAAAATGGTAAACACTAAAAAGGTTCGCATTACAACATAGCCAATGGCTAATCCAATGGAAAAATTATTTATCAAAAACAATAAAGTCTTACCCTGAAAATACATCAACCCAATACTCAATATCGTCCAGAAAATGAAATTTCCTGGAGTCTTACCATTATTTAACCATTCATTGGAAAAAGCATAAACTCCTAAACCAAAACAAGAGACATACAAAACAATTTTATTTGCTTGAAATTGGATTAGGCTCACAATAATGATCCAGGGATCTTTGTTTTGGGTTTCATGGAAAATTCCATAGATGATAATAGTTAGTAAGGAGGTCAAAGAGCCGACCAGAAAGATTACAAGCAAAATTGATTTCAGCGATGATGTCTTTGGCTTTGCAGCGGAAAAAACGCTTGGCATTAACCTACGCTTTCCATCGTGCAGAAAAGCAAATACAATAAAAAAGACAAGAAGCAGGGAGATAAACCAAAAATGATGGTGGTGGAACTTTACCACAGAAGTGATTAAACCAGTAGGTAAGGAGACCACTTCTTGGAAATTCAGTGTGAATTTACGCCACAGGCTCAGTAAGGTTGACGGATAACCCCGAGAATAAAAATGGATATAATTAATAATTGGAACCAGCAAAAAAATACCCAATAGCCAGGGAATCCCGAGGCGTTTCAATTTGCCCCTGACAAACAGCCATTTGCCCTTTTGTTGCAGTGACGGTAAAGTGAAATAGCCCGCAATAAAAAAAAGGGTAGGCATAAGAAAAACATCCAAAACCCCTAATAAGTAATCAATAAAGATCGAATTCTCATCATTCACTGTCCACCATGAAGCATTATTGGTGTAGGCCAGAGCTGAATGCAGCACGACGACCAGCAATACCATCAGGTAGCGAATATTATCCAAAAAGATTACGCGATCTGCGGACTCCTTTTGAACAATTTGCATTGGAATTGCACCTCAGTTTTATACCAGCGAATGCTATGCGCTCCTTACTGTTCCGAAATTAATTCAAGAATTACTCGGCACCAAGCGATTTCAGATAGTCATAGCTTGCTTTAAGCGCATCAGCGCCGGCAACCTCAAGCGTAGAGTGCTCTACCGTATCCTTAAGGGTCGAAAATATTGCGGGAAGGTCAAGAATACCGGTACCCAACGCCACCGGTGCCATGGCCGCCCCATATATTTGTCCGCGTTGCGCCTCCATTTCCGCCGGCATATCTTTCCAATGAATATGTTGAATCTGGCTTTTGAAATGATTCGCGAATTCAACCGGATCGGAACCACCCAGCCAGCAGTTTCCGGTGTCGAGGTTGACACCTAAATTGGAGGAATGGCCGCAGCGTTCTAAAATCGCTTCCATCCCATTGATCGTATCTGTTACCGGGCCATGGGGTTCCAAAAGAAGGGTAACACCTAAATCCGCAGCTAATTCAACCGAATCATGAATTTTTTCAGCGATAATCAATGCACCTTCATCCACGCTCAGGCTTTTGCCCCAGGCAGTATCCGGTTCCATTTCGGTTGTAATCACGTAAGGAACCTCCATTTGGGCAGCCAACTTGACGGCTTTCCATATTTCATTGACACCATATTTGGATGGATTTGACGGGTCCAGTAATTTGGCGTGCGCACAAACAGTGGTTGCAGTTATCCCATGCTCTTCAAACAGTCTTTTAAGGGCAATCGGATTGCTGTCGAGGCTGACCGATGCCGTCATACCGATGGTGTCGATGAGTGACCCACCGGAATGGCTATCGGTCACATCGGCATATTTGAAACCCATGTCTTCGATTATTTGCAACTGATGATCAAGGCTGCTAAACGGTTCGATTAATGCGAAACAACCTACTTTCATGGTTTTTCCTCCTTTCTGGGGACATAGTCTGGTTTTAAAAAGTGAAAAAATCGGCGATCGGAAAGTTAATCATGCTTGGGCTTGAGTCACAACGTGCAAGACGAATTTCGAACAGCAATCACACAGAAGAGCAGACGGCACTGATTCATAACCGCGCAGCAGCCTTATTGTCAAGACGAAAAGTATTTCCAGCAAAGAATTCGTGCCCAGAGGACCCGGCTTGGATTTCACTAAAGAGGAGTGGAGTTTACCTTAGACTACCAATGGAATAGTGGAATGGTTGAATAAGAGGAATAGGTTTTATACGACAAAATATAAGGCCGAGTCGTCTATAGATAGACAGCTCGACCCTTGAGGCATGTCATTTTTAATACCTATTTATTGAATTCCCATCATCTTTGCGCAGGATTTTTGCCATTTCCAGATTGTATTTTTAGTCACCTATATCGATTTAATTTAATATGACAGAGCGACACGCGGCGCAAGCGCCTGCGCTGCGCGAGCGAAACCGTAAATCTTCAATCTTCAATTTTCATTTCCGGCTTTGCCGGGTTGGGTGTCTTCAGGTAAATTCCGGTTAGGCTTTATAGCCGGCTTCCAGCGCTTTCAAAGACGCCTCCATCATTTTTTTATTCTTGCCGAACCGGCTTTTCAAAACGGATTCGATATCCGTCATACTGCAGAACAATTGGCCATCTTCGGTCTCCATTTTGTCCGCCCGGGCTAAGGCAAAGCCGAGGACGATCAGGTTGACGGCCTTGGCGTTTCCAATGGCCTGGGCCAGGGTGTCGGCATCGATGCCGTGAACGGCAGTTTCATTTTCCGGGGTGCCTTCAGCGCCGATATTGGATACCACCCAACCGCCCGCTTTAAGAAAGTTTCCGTGGGCCGTCATGTTCTCGGCCTTCAGCAGCAGCAGGCCGTCGGCCTGTTGCGGACGAATTAACGGGCTTGAGAAATCCCCGACTTTAAAATGAGACAGAACGGTCCCGCCTCTTTGTGCCATACCGTGAGTTTCGGAGGTAAAAACCGGCAATCCTTTATTGATCGCCGCCTCCGCCAGCAAACGGGTCACAAATAAAACCCCCTGCCCGCCAACACCGCTGATGATTAATTGTTGCATAATTGTTTCAGTCATTTAGCCTCCAGAAATATACCTTAGTAATTTTGAGAGATAAAAGAAGCCGGTTCAAGGTACACAAGGTATAGGGTGTAAGGTGTAGGGTATAAGGTAACAGATGTTTGAATGCTTTTCCCGGGATCTACTGCCTTTCACCCCAAGTCTTCTACCTTACACCCTATAACCTACTCCTTATACCGTAAACTTAATACCCTATGCCCTCCACCGGATACCGAATGCCGAATACCGTTATCTTGGGCCGAATACTTATGACCGAACGCCGAAAGCCGAACGCCGAACGCCGATTCCTCTCTTACGACTTCAGCTTTCATCGACAACAATCGCCCCTTTCGGACAGACATTTAAGCACACCCCGCACCCGATGCATAAAATAGGATCAACCGTGGTATGCTTGTTGTCCTCATCCTCATCATGATAAACCAGAGCCGGACATTCAAATTGTTTGATGCAATAGGCGCAGCCATCGCAATCATCGGTAATCGTGATGGGGATCGGCTCGGCGGCTTCCCCTTTTCGAGCCAGATCGATCACGCAGGGATAGCGGGATATCACGACGGCCGGTCCGGTTTCACGGCTGTACTTGACGGCCTCCTTCATGAGAGCGGAAAATTCTTTGACGTTGTAGGGATTGCCTTCCTTGCAGTATTTCACACCGCAGCCGCGTACCAGGGACTCAATATCTACCGTATCGAGCGGTTCGCCGCAGGCGCCGATACCGCTGGTCGGGGTGGGCTGACTGCCGGTCATGGCCGTGGTCCGATTGTCTAAAATCACCAACACAAACTTCACCTGTTGAACCACGGCATCGATCAGGGCCGGTACACCGGCGTGAAAAAAAGTCGAATCCCCGATGGTTGCCACGATGTCCGGGCGCTTTTCCTCATTTTTATGGGCATGATAAAAACCGGAGGCCTGGCTGATGGCAGCACCCATACACAGCACCGTATCCACGGCACCTAAATTCAAGCCCAGGGTGTAGCACCCGATATCGCTAGTAAAAATTCCACCGCGGGCGGCCTTTTTAATTGCAAAAAAACTGGCCCGGTGCGGACAACCGGCACACAGGGTCGGACGCCGGCCCCCGGCAAACGGAATCGTCAGTTTCTTGGTTTCCGTTCCGGTAAATTTGCCGATAATTTCTTCGATGTTTTCAGGATAGAGTTCGCCAACGGAAGAAACGGTATTTGACACCTTGCCCTTAACCCGGTGTCGATCCGCCAACTGCATTTCAATAACCGCCATGGGTTCTTCGATCACCAGGATTTCATCGTAGTCTTCAATCCAGTGGTTAATAAAATCGGTGTGCAGAGGAAACGGCTGCAGCACCTGGTAAAATGGAATGGTTTGCCACAGGTCGAGCTCTTTTAAAATCTCCTTCGTGTGAGCGGCAGCCACGCCGGAGGAAATAATGGCTTTGGCGGATTTTATCCCAGGATTCAGGCATACGGGCTCGGTCGGCTTGTGCCGTGCAATTTCGGCCAGCTTTTCTTCGACCTCGTTGTGAAGATGAAACCTGAAGCGGGGGGTGGCCGCCCAGCGGCCGGGATCCTTTTCGAATTTCACCGCGCGATCCAACTGCAAAATCTTTTCCAGGGCCACGTCCTGGCGGGAATGACAAACCCTGGTCGTGGGCCGGAGCATGACCGGCGTATTGAAAGCCTCTGATATCTCGTAGGCCAGGGCAATCATCTCTTTGCCCTTCAACGGCGTATCCGGATCCAACACCGGGATTCTGGCCATGAGCGCCATCAGGCGGCTGTCCTGTTCGGTCTGGGAGGAAATCGGGCCGGGATCATCGGCGCTGATCACGATGAAACCGCCTTTGACTCCCATATATGCGGCACTCATCAGGGGATCTGAGGCCACGTTTAAACCGACCTGCTTCATGGCCACCGCCGTGCGCAGCCCGGTTTGGCAGCCCGCGTAGGCAATCTCGAAGGCAATCTTCTCGTTGACCGCCCACTGGGTGTGCATGGATAAGTTATTTTCTTTTTGAAAAGAAGCCACGGCCGCCAAGATTTCAGAAGCCGGCGTACCCGGATAGGAAGTGGCAACCGCACACCCGTTTTCCACCAATCCGCGCGCCATCGCTTCATTGCCAAGAAGTAGTCTGCGTTCAGTCACAATGTTTTCCTCCGATGTTTCTTACTTAAAGTCATAACCAATAGAAGAGAAGAGTAATTAACTGAGCGTATAGATTATAGAGCGCTTCACTCAAGGAGCGCTTCGCTTGAAGAGCGTTTCACTTGAAGAGCGCTTTGCTTGATGAGCGCTTCGCTTGAGGCAGACCAAAACTTCTATGTAACTCCGCCCAACTCATTGTGCCTGCGCTACGCCCTTCCCTATGCGCCATGCTCCATGCCCTATCCCCACGCGCTCTGCCCTATGCCCCATGCGCCATGCGCCATGCTCCACGCCCCATGCACCACACCCTCTGCCCCACAACCTCTGCCTCTGGCGCGCAACCTGCACCAATGATAACGATCCACATCCTCAAACTTTGAGCTTTCAGCTTTGAGCTATCAGCCCAGCCTGCCTTCTACCGTCCACCCTCCACCCAAAGCCGAGCGCCGAAAGCCGAATACTATTTTTTCCCGCAACCCGCACCAATAAAAACGATCACAGCCTAAGGCTTCGGGCTTTCAGATTTGAGCTATCAGCTTGCACGAAGGTGCATCCGGCAACGCGCAACCCGCACCGTCCACCCTCCACCCAAAGCCGAATGCCGAAAGCCGAATGCCGTTTTTTATCCCGCACCCCGTGACTCGCAACACGCACCCCGTAACGCGCTACAACTCAAACGGCGTAACCTGAATATTCAGCGGCAGCTCCCGTAATTGCTCCATAACATCGTCGGGGATGACGTCATCGGTTCGCAGGAATATCATGGTTTTATCGCCGCCTTCCTCCTGCCCGACCCGCATGCGGCTGATATTGATATTGTTGTCCCCCAACAGCATCCCGATACTGCCGATGGCGCCCGGCTTGTCATGGTTGTGGATCAGGACGAAACGGCCCTGGGGATGCAGCTCCAATCGGAAATTATTGATGTTGACCACCCGGGGATCTTTTTGTCCGAAAATAGTTCCGGCCACTTTTACGGTCCCCCCGCTCGAAACCGCTTTGACCGTGATAAGATTAACGAATTCTTCGGTCTCAGCCAGGGTCGTCTCCGTGACTTGGATGCCCCTTTCTTTGGCCATAACCTCGGCATTGACGGAATTGACCGTGTCCTTGACCATGGGGGTCAGCAGTCCCTTCAAAACCGCGGTCTTCACCGGTGCGAGGTCGAGCTCCTGAAAATCTCCGGCATACTCAATTACGACCTCCTTGACGGGGCCGGCAGAAAGTTGGGCCAGCAGGCAGCCCATCCGGTCGGCCAGGGTCACGAACGGCCCGACTTTCTCCAATAGCTCGCCGCTGACAGCCGGAACGTTAACGGCATTCATGATGCTTCCGTCTCTTAAATAGGCAATAATTTGCTCCGCCACCTGCACCGCCACATTGGTCTGGGCTTCCAATGTGGAAGCCCCCAGGTGCGGGGTGCAGATGACTCGATCGATATCAAATAAAGGACAACTCCCGGGCGGTTCGGTTTCAAAGACATCCAGGGCGGCACCGGCAACCTTGCCGGAACGTAAAGCGTCATTGAGATCCGCTTCATCCACGATGCCACCTCGCGCGCAGTTGATGATCATCACGCCGTCTTTCATCTGGTCAAAGGCGGACTTGTCCAGCAATCCGATAGTATCCTTGAACTTGGGAACATGCATGGTGATATAATCTGCCCTTTCGAATAACTGTTCCAAAGAAACCGGCTCAAAACCGGCTTTTTCGATCTGCTCCGGGGTGACAAACGGATCGTGGACGATGACCCGCATTTTAAGCCCCCGGGCGCGATCGGCAACGATTGCACCGATTTTGCCCATCCCAACTACACCCAGTATTTTTTTATAGACTTCCCTGCCCTGGAGTTTTTTCTTTTCCCACAGTCCCTGCTTCAAGGTCGCGGTACCCCAGGGTATGTTGCGGGTGAGGGCCATCATCATGGCGATGGTGTGTTCAGCGGTGGTCACGACATTTCCGGTCGGGGTATTCATCACGACCACCCCGCACTTGGTCGCAGCGGGAATGTCGACATTATCGAGTCCGATGCCGGCCCGACCGACGACTTTCAGGTTTTTTGCCGCCCCAAGGATGTCCTCCGTCACCTGGGTAGCGCTGCGAATAACCAGGGCGTCATACTCACCGATAATAGTTTTGAGCTCATCCGGCGGAAGCCCGGTTTTAACATCCACCGTCATCCCGGGTTCTTCCTCAAACATCTTAATCCCGATTTCTCCGAGATTGTCGCTAACCAGAATTTTCATATTTTCCTCCACGGCAAAGGAGTTTGGATATGGTATCCGAATTGATTTCAATTCAATTGAGGAATGACTTCAGGCGACAATACAGCGGATAGCAGAAACAAGACATTCGTGGCAGTGAGAAAGCTTTTTATTCGTCAAGAACTCGCAAATTCTGGTAAATTAAGTTCCTATTATTTCCAACTAATCGCCAACCCCTGAAGTTATTCATGGGATGAGTTTTGTTTCGCCAACTCGATCAGTTCAATCAGGCTATTGACTTTCGGTTTCGGCTGGGATTGCATCAATCGATTGAACTGGTCTTCCGGCAGGTGATCTTTCAGATACCGCACCACATCGAAGTGTTCCCACCAGCAATCCAAAATTTTGAAGCAGGGCTGCTGGTGATCACCGCAAATTTTGCAATAATGAAACGGCACGGTGTTGCCCAATCGCGGGCAACGCCGTACCAGATTTTTGGCCGAATTGTTCATAAAGGTGACCTGAATGACTTATAATCAATTGCGATTTTGGCCTCGTCCCAATTGGAATATTGGAATGCTGGAATATTGGAATAATGGGTTTTGGGACACTGGAGTATTGGGTAGGTGGACCGCCAAAGGTGGAATGTTCTAATAAAAAATGGATATCAACCTTTAGTCAACCCAATACTCCATCATTCCACTATTCCATAATTCCATGGCTGGGGCAAATACTCAGATCTCAGCAATACCCAGCATTCTCGCGATATTGTAGAATTCTCGAACCAGCAAGTTAGGCCGTTTCACGGCTCTTAACATGCGCCGGTTTTGGATATTGCTCGAGGATCTTCTCCGCTTCTTCGATTTCCTCGGCCGGGTAATCATAGTCAGCGAGATTGCCGGAGAGGAACTGCTCGTAAGCGCCAAGATCAATCACACCATGGCCGCTGAAGTTAAACAAGATGACTTTTTCCTTGCCTTCTTCCTTGGCCTGTTTGGCCAGATCAACCACGCAGGCCAGGGCATGGTTGGTTTCCGGCGCGGAGATAAAGCCTTCGCTTCTGGCCACCACCAGGCCGGCCTCATAGGTGGCAATCTGGTTATACGCTTTGGGCTCCAGCAGCCCTTCATCAACCAGTTGGCTGACGGTGGGGGCCATACCGTGATAGCGCAGACCGCCGGCGTGCATCGGCGGCGGCACAAAGGTGTGCCCGAGACTGTGCATGGCCAGCAGCGGCGTCATGCCGATAGTATCCCCGTGGTCATAGGCAAAGGGCGCCCGGGTCAGGGTCGGACAGGCCGCGGGCTCAACCGGGTGGATAGAGATGTCTTTGCCGTTGATTTTATCATACACGAACGGAAAAGCCAGACCGGCGAAATTACTTCCCCCGCCGGCGCAGCCGATTACCACGTCCGGATACTCACCGATTTTTTCCATTTGCGTCTTGGCTTCCAGGCCGATTATCGTCTGGTGCAGCATGACATGGTTGAGAACACTGCCCAGCGAGTAGCGGGTTTTACCGGTCTCGTCGGTGACCGCCGCTTCGATGGCTTCGCTGATCGCGATTCCCAGGCTGCCGGGTGTATCTGGATCCTGTTCCAGGATTTGGCGACCGGCTTTGGTTTCCGTGCTGGGGCTGGCCACACAATTGCCGCCCCAAGTGGCCATCATGGTTTTGCGGTAGGGCTTTTGGTCAAAACTGATCCGGACCATGTATACTTTGCATTCAAGCCCGAATTGTGAACACGCAAATGAAAGGGCGCTGCCCCATTGGCCGGCGCCGGTCTCAGTGGTCAGGCGCTCGATACCGAATTCCTTGTTGTAGTACGCTTGGGCCACGGCCGTGTTGGGTTTATGACTGCCGGGAGGGCTGACGCCTTCATATTTATAGTAAATTCTGGCCGGCGTATCCAGCGCCTTTTCCAGTTCATAGGCCCGCACCAACGGCGAAGGACGCCAGATTCTCAATACTTTCAATACATCTTCGGGAATATCGATCCACCTTTCAGAGCTGACTTCCTGCTCGATCAGATTCATGGGAAAAACAGGCGCCAGCAGATCCGGGCTGATCGGGTTCCCATCAGGGCCCAGAGGTGGATTCATTTTGATGTCCGCAAGCACATTGTACCACTGACGGGGAATTTCGTCTTCGGTCAAGAATACTTTTTTGGTTTCCATTGCAGCCTCCTTGCAGTTTGGTTAGCGGTCAACGATCGCAACACGGTTACCCGGCCATTCCGGGAAAATGATAAAGAAAATCGATAATTTCGAGAATGTCTGAAATGGTCAGGTGTTTGGGTGAAATATTAGTGTAATATTGGCTACTTAAACATCTGAAATCCATTCATTAATTATCTTGACTTCAATGTGTATACTGTATACATAGCTTAGTCAAGAATTTTATCACTCATAACGAAAGGACCCGCACCATGTCGCAAGAACACAATCTTTACCGCACTGCATTTAATCCTCTGCTCATCCAGCCTACCCGTCCGCTGCCGGACGAGGTCGCCGTGATCGGCGCCGGTACCATCGGTCCGGATATCGGCTACTATCTGAAAAGTGCGATGCCGGACTGCCGGCTGTACCTGCTCGACGTCGTTGAACCGCCTTTGAAGCAGGCCGAAAAGCGGATCAAGGGCTATACCCAAAAGGCCATCGACCGCAAAAAAATGCAGCCGGAAAAGGCCGCGGCCGTGCAGGAAAATATTGTCTACACCACCGACTATGAGCAGATCAAGAACTGCAAACTGGTCATCGAGGCGGCCACTGAAGACATTCCGCTCAAGCAAAAAATATTCGGTATGGTCGAAGAAATCGTCAGCAATGAGACCATTATCACGTCCAATACCAGCTCGATCCCGGCCGACAGGATATTCGCCAAAATGGCCAATCCCGGGCGGACGTCCATCACTCACTTCTTTGCGCCGGCCTGGCGCAGCCTGCCGGTTGAAGTCATCTCATGGGAAGGCGGCAGCCAGGAGGTTTTGGATTACCTGTTCTGGTTTTTTGCCCAAACCGGCAAAGCCCCGATTATTACCGACAATGCCATCTGCTTTGTCCTGGACCGCATCTTCGACAACTGGTGCAATGAGTCCGCCTATTTGCTGGAAAGCGCCACGGCCAGCCAGATCGATAAAGTGGCGGAGGAATTCGTATTCGCCGGGCCGTTCTTCGTGTTGAACATGGCCAACGGCAACCCCATCATCATCGAAACCAATTCGCTTCAAATGGAAGAAGGTGAGCATTACAAACCGGCCGCGGTACTGGGCTCGGTGGATCGCTGGCTAACGCATCGGCCGGGCAGCCCCGTCGAAGTCGGCGACGAGATGAAAAATACAGTGCGCGACCGGCTGCTGGGAATATTGTTTTCCCAATCCTTTGACATTATCGATCGGGGCATCGGCACGCCGGCAGATTTGAATTTCGGCTGCCAGGTGGCCCTGGGATTCAAACAGGGGCCGTTGGATCTGATGCGGGATTTGGGCGAATCCGAAGTCAACCGCATCATGGAAGAATTTGCCCGGGAACGGCCGGGTTTTCCCCAGCCGCAAAAACCGTTCGCCTCGTATCAGGATTTCAACCGCTTCATACTGGTCGATGATTGCGAGGGCGTCAAAATTATCACCATCCGGCGCCCCCAGGCCATGAATGCCCTCAACGACGAGCTGACCGATGAAATATTGGGGGTTTTGACCCGGTATGAAAATGACGACGCCGTTAAAGGGTTCATCATCACCGGTTACGGCACGGCTGCTTTTTCCGCCGGCGCTGACATCGGCAAATTTCCATCCATGCTGGGTGACCCGCAAGCCTCGGCCCAGTATGCCCGGGATTGCGCCAAGGTGCAGGTATTCATAGACCGCATGCAAAAGCCGGTGGTGGCTGCCCTCAACGGACTGGCCATGGGCGGCGGCCTGGAAGTCGCCATTCGCTGCCACAGCATGGTAGCGATGCAAAAGGCCGTCCTGCAGTTTCCCGAAATCACCCTCGGAATTCTGCCGGGCATCGGCGGCTGCGTGGTGCCTTACCGCAAGTGGCCGCAGGGGACGGCTTTGTTTAATGAGATGATCTGCTTCGGCAAACCACTGAAAGCCCCGGAAGCGGCTGAAATCGGAATGATTGCAAATCTGGCAAGCGATCATCAGGGCCTGATCCAGGCCGCTGTCGATGAAGTAAACAAGCTGCAGGGTAAAGTCGCGGGCATTCCCCCGGGCAAGGTCGACGTCCCGGATATAGACATCCCGGACAATCCCCTGGCAGGACGCCAGGCATTGAGTAAAGAGGCCGTGACCATCACCGCCCAGACCATCCAAAAAGGCGTGGCCACCGAGGACTTGGCCGAGGCGCTCGAGGTCGGCTACCGCGGCTTTGGCGAAATCGCCTGCACCGATGCCGCCAAGGAGGGTATTTCGGCCTTTTTGGAAAGAAGAAAGCCGGAGTTCAAGAAATAATTGCGTATTATCAAACTTGGTCCAGGATTAGAATACCCTGATCGAGTCATACTATTCGATCAGGGTGTCATTTGGGAGCATTGTTGTAATTATTCAGGTATCCCCGCTTTACGCCAACCGTCGGCAAGAAGCCTCAGATCTGTGGGATCCTTGGATCTAAAAATCCCATTGGCACAGTGAACGCTCCTCCGGCTGAGCCGGAGGCCTCAGGAAGCCCCCTGGAAGGGGGCAAGATCACTGGCGCAACGATGTAAATCCAAAATCCGAAGCACGAAACACGAAACAAATTCGAATAACATAAATCCCAATGACAAAAACAAATTCAGATCCAATACGCAATCTAAAGCTGGGCGCGTTGGATCAGTTTTATGCACTGGTTTCATTTATCGGTTTGGGACGTTTTGAAAATTTGGACATTCGAATTTGTAATTTGTTTCGGATTTCGAAATTCGTATTTCGTATTTGTTCCAGCTCCGTTGATTCTCACCGGACCGGTAGAACCTTTTCGGGTCCACCACTAGAAGTGGTGGTTTAATGCCGGAATTATACATAGTACCCACTACGATTTCTGAATCATGTCTGTTGCAATAGCAGCTATATGAAATTCAAGCCCTCACTATGGGCAACTGTTTGCCACTGCCACTTCCGAAAACATGAAATAACTGACCTGTAATCAGATATCTAAAATTTCAAATACCTGCTCATTCACAGGCTTTGTAACATCCATCCATGTTTCACGAATGCTGCGAACCAGTGTCTGGTAGGTTCCGGACTCCTTGCTTTTATAGTTGTTCAGATCTTCAATAGTCCTTAGGTGCATTATAGCCCCATATTGAGATGAACTGGTTTTGGAACGGATAAATTCCAAATGTCTCATTCCCGCGACAGAACGAAGCTCTGATGCAATAGTTTGCATCCACCGCTCGACGTCTTTGTCGTTAAGTGCATGGTAAGTAACCAATCGAATAATCATTCGACACACCTCCTTTTCAAGTTTGATTATAAACCAAAATTGGGCAGCAATTGCATCGATATGTTGGGCAGCTATACGAGAGCCTACGGTCAATTAAGAGCGCCCAACAGATCTTTGTCCCTGCAATATGTATTGTGCGATAATGGCATCTCCTTATTGGCGTCTCAAACAGAAGGGCTTGGCGCGTGAACCGTCAGGTCTGCGCAATAATCAGGTGAGATACTGGATTCGATTATACAGATGGGTAACCGCTTTGAGTACTTTTGATCAGGAGAATCAGAAATAGGTCACTTTCAATTTCGAGTTATCACGACGGGGGAACTTAAGGGCCTCAAAATCAGAGCTGATCCGCTTTGAATGGTCAAGAGAAAATAATGTGCGCAGCATAAAGATATTAATCCGCCGGTCTGCGGGCCTAACAAATAATGCCGGTTTGCCCGGAACGTTTTAATTTTCTAGATATACTATTTTAACGGCGGATTAATGCGGACTCATTAAGAGTATTGCTCCTTCAGCTTTTTGCGTTTTTCCTCGTCAACCGATTTTAAATATCCTTTCCATCCCGGACACCAGCCGATATGCCATTTCCAGATCCGTCCCAGGATCGAGCGGGGATTGTTGTCATATTTAGCGCGAAATTTACAATTTTCACAATTGCTCATGTTCTCTTCTCCTTTTGTCAGTGCAAATCCATTGCTTGTGATAGACCTTAACCAACGTAACTTCAACGCTGTAAAGATTTCTTATAGAAGGGTGGGCTTTGTCCACCAAAAAGCACTGATTTCACCTGATGAAGGTGGGCACAGCCCACCCTACCACAACTCGGGCGCAATCACGTGTAAGTTTAAACGATGACTTTCCAATATCGCGTGTCACCGGCTTTTTTACAAAATCCGACTAGGCCAAATCATCGCATGCCATTTGCAATACTTTGCCAATTTGAATCTTCTGGGGGCAGCGTTTTTCGGCGATTGAATAGTCAGCCTGAAGAATATTGGCTCTAGTTTCGGACGGCAGTGATTTGAATAAGGCCAGCGCCTTTTCCCGGTCACCGTAGCCGTGATGATACATCGAACAGCGCATCAGATCGCTGATCGGGATGTTAAAATCGACGGCTGACTCGCAAATATCGGCGCAACCAGTGCAGTATCCAGGCGCGGTTTGCCTGGCATAGCGTTCCAGGCGGATTTTGTCGTTGCTGGACAGTTTTTTCTTATTCAATGCCGCGGCTACATTGGCCTGCAATATGGCCATATTCGGTATCGCCGAGCAGATGCTGGCGATATGCGGATTCTCCCACACCACCTTGAGTTTGGCCTGTTCTTCACTGTACCCTTTGTTGATAAAATTTTCGGTCATTTTCAGAGCCTCATTGGTTTTCGATCCGATAGTCGCATAAAAATTGGCCGAAAAAGCCGCCTGGGTTTTCATCGCCGTCAAACCGATGCCCGCCTTCACACAGGCCGCGACCGCTTTTTTCATCTCAGGCTTTACCATCAGGCGGTAATTGTAGCTCATCATGATGCCGTCGATCCAGCCTAGTTTTGCCGCAGTCAGCATGCTGGCTTCCATGTTTTTATGGGCACTGAATCCGAAAAGCCGGATCTTGCCTGCGGACTTGGCTTTATCAGCCCAGGTTTTAACGTCATCCGTCAGTTCCTTTTTGGCATTGCGCACGTAGTGAATGAAGAACAGGTCAACATAGGATGTATTCATTCTTTCAAGTGACTGATTTAACTTTTCCGTCAACTCTTTGGGTTTTGTCGTGCCGGCCTTGGTTACCAGAAATACCTTATCCCGGTCCTTGGGGAACTTGGTAAAGTACTTGCCGATGGCCTTTTCGTTTTTACCCCAGCCATAGGAATCAGCCGTATCCCAATAGGTGACGCCCAATTTAATGGCCTGCCTGAACAACAGCATGTCGGAAGCTCTTAGTTCGCCGCCCAGGGACAGGATGGAAACATTCACACCTGATTTTCCAAAAGGTCGGGTGGGCACCTTCATCGGTTCAGATGCCTGGACCGGTGCCGATCCTCCCAAGGCTCCCAGCGCCGATCCCAGACCGGCCACACCCGCGGTTTTAATGAAATTTCTTCTAGACATGTTTTTGGATTTATCAAACATATTATTATATCTCCCTATGGTAGATAGAATGGTGGCTAAAATAGTGCTTTGGTATACAGTGCTATTGTCCACTGAAAATTTTGGATTTTAGATTTTAGATTTTGGATTGATGGAATCGCTGCAGTCTATCTAATTATAAAAGAGACCATTGGACATAAAAGCTCACGCCAGGCAAAATACCTTAAATCTAAAATCCGCAATCCAAAATCCAAAATCCAAAATATAATTACACAACATCGATTCAAGCTGCAAATAGAATTCTTGCATTCTACTCAAATCTTATCCGATTTCCAAGTTAAATTTTTCGCGCTCCCTTTTGTCTTGCGAAATATGCCATCCTATAGACGTTAACGCATCCAAAAAAACCCGGTCATGGCTAACCAGCAGCAACCCACAGGGACAGTCGGCCAGGGCTTTTTCAAGGCAGTCGATGGAAGGCAGATCCATGTGATTGGTCGGTTCATCCATGACAATAAGATGCGGCACATTGGCGATGCCGGTGGCCAGCAGAATTTTGCGGACTTCGCCGGGGCTGGGCTCGTCGCTTTCCAATAGCCGCTGGGGCCTCGATCCCAGGCAGCTGACAACCGTCATCATCTGACCCAGCTTCTCCCCGGGAAGACTTCGCGCCTGGGCCAGAACCTCCCGTGAGGCGGGACGATTGATTTCCTGCGGCACATAGGCGACATGGATCAATGGCAGATTAAGGGATTGCATGATGAAGTCAATCAAAGTGCTCTTCCCGCTGCCGTTTAACCCGGTGAGAGCCACGCGATCAGCGGGCTTCATCGCCGAATCGGGGATATGCAAGCGGCGATGCCCTCCGAGGCTGATGGTGCCCGCTGGCAAATCGAACAGGGCATTGCGTTTTGATCTCCCACCTGGCAGCCAGATACCCAGCCGATGCTCTTTTTTGACCTTGAACTTGTCCAGGTTTTTGCTCACCTGGGACAAGCGGCCTTTAAGCTGGTTGAGCCGTTTCCCGGCGCTGCCGTCTTTGCCGCTGACGCGCGCCAAATTGATTTTATCCCGGGCATCATGGTCTTTTATTCTCAACCCCTTTTTGGATCGTTTGTGGTGAGCCCGGGCCGCCGCATTTCGCCGGACGGCGGCCTCGCGTTTTAGTCGCTTTAATTCTTGTTTGGCATGGGTGCGCTGTTTCAAAACGGCCGTGGCATCTTTTCGGGCCTGCAGCATTCCCTGGTCGTAGTTGCCCGGCCGCAATACGGCATCCGGAGGATCAATAAACATACATTGTCGGCATAATTCATTCAGAAACCTGCGGTCGTGGCTGACAAGCAAGCCAACGCCGCGATAAGCCGCGAATGCTGAAAACAGCATGTCCTGCGCGACGGCATCCAGATGATTAGTGGGCTCGTCCACTGCCAGAACCCGGGGGCTGCGCCACATGGCGACAGCAATTTGGGCGCGTTTGCGCTCTCCATGACTAAGCGTACGCCATCTGTCACGCCAATCATCCGCAATACCCAACCGCCCTTTGATCCGGGAAGCCTCTCCATCACTAGCCCGAATCAGTTCGTCCAGTTGGTCAGGGGCATGGTCGGTGCGCTGCCGGCAATAGACGGCCGATGCGGGGGTGATTACCTGTCCATGCTGGGGTTTCAGAATCCCTGTGGCGAGTTTCAGAATCGTGGTTTTGCCCACACCGTTGGCCCCGACAACTCCGGTCCAGCCCCGGTTAAAGTGCACCGAAAGATCTCGAATCAAGGGCTCCGTCGCCCGGTCATAGCTAAAAGAAATATTCTGAAATCGGATGGATAAATCGGTCATCTGCGTCCTCCAAAATGAAAAAAGCCACGGCTGCCCGTGGCTTTTCGGTAGAAATAAGGGTGTAGTACGGCAACGGGTCAACGATTAACGTCATAGACACACCGGTTTGACAGACGGAAAAACTCTGAAGGCATTTCAGCTGAATTTCATCTATATATTGGATGTCCCGGCGATGTGCGGTGATGACAATACTAGTTCTTCAACCCGTTAGCTCCCTTCTGGATTGGCAGTGACCGATAAACAGGTCACAGTGATCTTTTGCTTCGCAATTTTGAAAGTTCAATTTAGCACAGGTTGCGTGCTATGGCAACCGGTCTTTACAATTATACTTGGGCCTCAAACATTTCCTTTTCGGAAAAGCTCTTGGGCACGCCTTCGTACGGTGTGCGTTTGCTGGACTTCAAGGTCCTCGGATCCCGCATGGTCTTCAGAATGTCAATGCTGTCTTTTAAGCCTTTGTTGACGCGGCACAGTTCCAACGCCAAACCAAACACCTGGGCCACGGCCTCGGCAAATTGCACATCATTTAAAGTAAACTCCCAAGGATCGGCTGTATAAATCCGCATACTTCCGATCAGATTCCGGCCACTAATAATCGGTACTGCCAGAATAGAAGCGATGCCTTCCTTGATCGCAGCTTCCGGATACTGAATCCGGGGATCATCAGACACGTCAAAAATCGCGACCGGCTGTCGATCCTGTAGTGCCGAAGCAATTGATTTCAGGGAACTGACCGGCCCTTTGTCCAGGTATTCTTGGCTCAATCCGAAACTTCCGGCCAGCTGCAGCTCGTCGCTCCTTTTGCTGAACAAAAACACCGTGCAGCCTTTGACCTTCAGGGCATGTTTCACACCCTCCACCGTAACCAGGACAATTTCCTCCGGGTCCCGGAGCATGGAGATAGCTCTGGTGATGCGAATCAAACTGTCATAGTTGATAATCGGCTTTTCCATAGTGATCTCCTTTCTTAGTTAGGGTTCAACCACAAAGGCGCCGGGTCGCGAAACTGATTACAACATTCCTGCCGGACCCACAGAAGCCTGATCCTCAGACTTGGCGTCTTCAAGTCTTGGTCGGGGAGCATTTTCGATATAATCTGCTCCGTGCTAGCTGGATGCTCGATGCTCGATTCTGGTTCCTGGATGCTCGATGCTCGATTCTCGATGCTCGATTCTGGATGCTGGATATTCGATTCCGGACTTTGGAAGTTCGATAGTCGATTTCAGATCTACGATTGCTAATAGATTCAGTAATTTTCCGATGAATATGGCAAAACGGCAATTATTAAATAATTAAAATTGCAATCGGACAAATCATGGTCGGGGGTATACGAAACTCTGTCACTATGGGGAATGATCGATCTGTTGGAAGGGTCGCTCCGGTCCCGGGGAATGTGAATGAGTCAGGGTGAAGAGAAGTCGCAACAAGAAAGTGCCATATTCATTTCAGATCAAGCCCGTTTTCAGCGGCAGCCGGAATAGCTCATCAGATGCTGTCTTTTGTCCCCCTCAGCGAGTTTTCAAGAAATATCTCATACTTTAAGTCAGATAGCAAGGGATAAAATCGAATTGAGGGAACCGAATTGGGGAATTGAGGAATTGAGGGATTAAAGGAAAACATCAGTGATTGCTTCTCCCGCGGAGCGGGAGGCCTCAGGAGGCCCCCCCGAGGGGGGCTATGACGTCAGGAAAGCCCCGTTGGGGCTATTTACTCGTCCAATCCAACCGTGCTAACACAGTACCCTCTGGCCCAAAAGTGCAGGCCCGATACTCGCTTCTGGCCCAATATCTTTCGATGGATCAGCACCGCACTTTTGCCTTTCAAAAACCCGATTACA
>Ga0209367_1002790_pt1 | contig 23350 bp, 12 predicted proteins | sample WorMetLIZISLAND2_FD_187412 | JGI IMG/M metagenome (GOLD analysis project Ga0209367, IMG submission 187412) | Marine gutless worms symbiont microbial communities from Max Planck institute for Marine Microbiology, Germany - Olavius geniculatus... ... | reverse complement strand
TTTACATTTAACACTATTTCTATTCTCAGTATCTCTCATTTCATTTTTCTTTTAAACATTTCAGTTCTTTTTAGTTTATGTGCTAGATTAAACTGACAGTTTGTTTGTCAGTTTTTGAGTGCAAATTTTCCATTGCGTTGCATGTCCATGAAGTTGATAAAAACATGCAGATAAAAGTGGGCATTGGGCAAATGTTTCTAAATTCCAAGTGTCTAGACAGCCGACAGTCGGCCCTCTATTACACACCCAGAGGGCTGACAGTAGTAGCCACTAGCATTGGGCATAGATTAGAAAGATGGCGCTAGTGTTTAGGGTTGGTGTTTACCTTATGACAGACTATAGTTGGGGTTAGGATTAGTGTTAAGAGTTATGGTTAGGGTTAGTTATTGCAGCTTATTCAGTTTTGTTAGCTATTAAATTTTTAGCGTGCAAATTTAAGGATATTTCATACAATTATGTAGCCACAGGTGTACACCCAAATTAAGGTTGCAAAATTGGTTATGAATTCGAATCTAGTGCTGCCAGGCTTGACTGGTATGAAAGCGTGATACCTTGGCATTGTACCTTGCTAAGGTTGATCTCATCAGTGGCATGGGTTCTCATACTGCCAACCCATGATACTGCCTGCCGTAGGCAGTCTCTTATGACAGTGTACGGTCAACTTTTGGCCCTCTCGTATGAGGGCCGACTGTCGGCTCTCCAGACACAGCATTCTAAATTTATGTCTGAGTCGCCACGCTGCCTGCCAATCAATGTCTTGATGGAAGGGAACATGATGACGTCAGCTGGCAACTGGTTTCAAATTTGGATAGCTGCAGGGAAGAAGCGGTTAACGGTTAACTGGACCAGCAGTTTCAGGACCGGTCTTGCCTTCAGGACCGGTTAGCCAGTTAATCGATTAACCTTTAACAACCCTAGTTTATTTGCTATAAACAGCTATACTGTTACTGTGTTTCATCTATAACATTTATATTATTACAATTACAAATTTGGCATGTACACCACCAGAGGTCACAATGTAGTAATAGCATTAGTTTAGTTCTTGCTGCAACTTGTCTGTAAGCTGTTTTTGTTGTATGGAAATAGAGGCCATGGCCTGTTTTCATAATGATGATATTGATGATAATGATCGAGTGATGAAATGCAGTGGTGTAAAATGTTTCAGTTTAATGTTTATAAGTCTCAGAACTAATGAGTTTAACTAATTAAAAAGGTCCATTTATTGTTGATTGTGTTAGGCCATATGGTGAAGACACTGTACCATATCAGGAAGATGACGATCACGGACGCAGTTTTTTTGGTTTTCCTGCATTTCCGTTCAGTCACGATGACATGTTTCGTCAGTTGGATGAAACATTTAATACCATGAAGAACTTTGGTTCGTTTGATGGCCAAGAAGAAAGTGAGCTGTTGTCTTAGTACCTCTGTCATACATAACAAGAAAGCCCAGCTAACACAAAGGAAAGATGCAACAGTGGTGCACGTATGAAGGCCCACTGCAAACCAATCTTAACGTCACCGATCCTAGCAATCAACATTCGACACCGTGATGATAACAAAGGCTAGAATTTATAGTTTTGCAGCGACTTTTGCTAGAGAGCATAACCGGTATTGCGCATCAGCTACCGTCTGAGAGGCTGAAAGTGCACATTTTGAAGGAGTACCCTTCTTTGATGCAATCGTGTGCGGGCCTCTTTGAACATGGGGGATCACAACTTGGATTGTTGAAATTTATGTTTGAGTTGAAAATTTCATACGTAGGCTGTCCTGGTCTATCTTAGCGATTTCAGCGCAGTTCACTCTTGAAATATGTGTTGCAGCCCAAAATCGCCAAAAACCACAAAACCGCTTTTTTGATGTTCAAGTTCATCAAAGGTCATGCTTTTGGTGTCAGTCGAAAGTGCATGTACGACTTCTTATTAGTGATTAATAGTAACCTTGGTTCTATCTCGCACCGTTTCTGAGATACAGCAATTTATTGGCCAAAGTGCAAATTTTTCTGTCCTTTCTTATTTAGCTACCTTGCTTGGGGTGACCCCTTTCAAATTTATGAAAAAACTTTACAGATCCTAAAACTAGCAGATCCACATAGCAGATGGTTAAGATTTGGTGATCCTAACTTGCACTGTTTTTGACTGATCCACCAGTGTGATGGACAGATGGACAGACAGCCGAACAGAATTGCGATGGCTAATATGCACTGTAGCAGTTCCTGCTGTTGCGCATAAAAAGTAGGGGGGCAGAAAGTTGCAATTTTGTAATGGACAGCTACAAATTTTGGACAGAAGAGATTTTCGGTGCTCAAATTTGCCCAAATTTCCTCATCATGGGGATTCTCAGCACAAATTATTGCAGTTCTATTTCAATTTTTTCAACATGGTAAAATTTAGGGGTCAGGATTTCTACCCCCCCTTTCCCGTTAGGGCTGTTCACAAAATAACGGTGAAAAAATTTTTTGGTCAGATTTGAATGCATAGTGGCTAATTTTTTTTCCATTTGGCCAGGATGTATTCCGTGCAAAATCTGGGTAAATTATAACAATGTTTAGAGGTTCTCAAGCGTCCCAAAGTTTTGATCACCACATAAACCATGATTACACCAACAGTGCATCTTTTTTTGATGCACTACTGTACACTGTGTACCCCCCCGCAAAAAAAATATTCTCACTTTGTCATTGTCCATATCTTTGCCAAATATTGACCAAATTTTAAAATTTTTTACTGGTCCATTTAATGAACAATAATTGAAATAAGTACTCGGTAGTTACTAAATATCCCACCATGCCTTAACTGCATCAGTGGTGAAGATAACTTTTTCTTGTTGGCAAACTGCTGTCGGAGCATTGCCATACTGATGACTTGTTGCCAATTGTCCCTATTTTTGGCCTTCCTCCACGCAGTGTGAACTCCAAAGTTCTGGGACTGGACGTCGTCATCAACCGTTCTGAGCCAAGTTGTTCTTGGGATGTCTAGCAGGTCTCCTCCAGTCAGTTGGGGGTCGGAGTGCAGTGTTTATGACATGGTAATGATTTTTTGCTGGGGCTGAACGAGCTAGGCGAGCGAAGAACTTTAGGCAGTGTGACCTGACCACTTCATAAATTAATAGTGACAAATTGGGAAGTTTTTTGCGGACACAGCATTGATGTTTTGACACCGGGTGATGTTATAGTCCAAATCTTGCAAGATTTGCGTCGAAGTTTCTTGAAGTTTTTGGTGTGCTGTCTGTGACCTTACAGCTTATTGAAAATTTGCACACCAGTTTGTTTTGCAGTTGGGGACTTTGATATTCATACTTTTCAGTCATGTTACAAACTTGTATGGGACAGATGGACAGTCGTACAGAAAGCTGTGGCTTATAATACAGCTGCATACAATCGATGCAGTGTTTTGCATGTAAACATTGTGGCCAGTTTCTACTGTCAATCGAAAATAACGAAACAGGAAAATGGTGTGGAATTTGTGCAACTATCTGGTTGTGTACAACTATTGCATGTGCATTGTGCAGTAATTTGAGTCTTTTAATTGACAGGTGATTTTCACATGGTGCCCTCTCTGCCACCTCTAACGGAACACAATATTCCTTTGCGAGACAAAATGCTTAAGCAGCCAGATGGCAAAGATGGATCTTCGCGTAAGCGTGACAATTTTGTGAGTATCTATAGTGTGTCTTGTGTGCACATGGAATATTATTATGCTGATAAGATTTTCATAGCATTGTATGACATTAGCAGTTTATTTTTTATGTAAAGACAGAAATGTATGTCATCAAATATGGATACGTTTCTTGACACTTGAGACATCTTGTGATTACTTTGCACTTCTGTCATTTTTGGCTGACAGTAGGTGTGAAATTTTGATGCAATTGATCATACAATGTGCATGATTAATTCGCTTTTCAGAAATATAGAGTTATTTTTCTCCTACTTTTTGTATTTTTAGTAGCTTGGGGCAGTATGGACAGATAACAAAAAAAACATGGCAATCTTTGGCAGAGGTATATGCTTTCTGTTTACATATTTGTGATGCTGATTGGTTGTATTACAGCTGAAGTGTATAATTTGCACAGTTTTTACGTGTGAGAGCTAGCTAGCTAGCTAGCTATAGCACATATTAGCTATGGTAATTCTGTCCGTCTGTCTGTCATGACCCGGTACCAATCCAAGACCAGGTGAGGTAAAGACTTTGGGTTTTCACCATATGATGGCGTAGAGTTTCTAGTATTTTGTGACAAAATCTCATGCCACTGGGTGAAGGGGGTCCCCTCGAATAAGGGGGAGAAACAGGAGCACCCTCTCTAAAATGACGCCATTTTAGTGCCATTGGCTTGGCCAGCATGAAATGGTTGCAGATAGGTCCAGACAAGCTGCATATCATAACAAGCACTGGTGATGAGCTTCTTAGTTAGGGGTGTCAACATCGATGACCTTGAATGACCTTGAACCTTCAGAATAGGGGGTTTTAGTGAATTTTTCGTGATTTCAGGCACATTTCACACATTTCAAGAGCGGATTGTGCCAAAGGTGCTGGAAATAAACCAAGATAACCTACGTATGAAATTTTCAGCATTGATAATTGAATGTAGATTTTAGCAGTCTGTCCAGACGCCTACGTTTAACGAGGCCTGCACACGCCGGTGTCATAAGGGGTACTCCATAAACAAGAAATCTGAGCTAATGCTCATGAGATGCACGAGAGCCTATGGCAGTTACTGTTCACAGATAATCTTGGTCTATCTCCATCCATTTAAACGCAATTCACTCTTTTGCAGCCAAAAATTGTCAAAAGATCACTTGAAGTCAATGTATTTAGAGTTCAAGGTCACTGAAGGTCATCGATGTTGACATTCCTAAGAAGCTCGTCACCAGTGCTTGTTATGATAAGCAGCATGTCTGTGCCTATCTGCAACCATTTTCACGCTAGACAAGACAACAGCAGATAAATAACCACTTTTTAGAACGGTACTGCTTTTGACACCCACGTGTGCAGGCCTCTTTGAATCTAGAGGGTTCGGATTTGGACTGTTAAAATCTACATTAAATGCTGAAAATTCTATACGCAGGTTGTCTTGTTCTGTCTCCAGCCATTTCGGCGCAATTTACTCTTGAAATGCATGTCGCAGCCCAAAATTGCAAAAAATTCATTAAAACCCCCTATTTTGGGGGTTCAGTGTCATTCAAGGTCATTTCTAAGAAGCTTGTTATGATAATCGGCATATCTGTGCCTATCTGCAACCATTTTCACGTTAGACGAGCCAATAGTGGTAGAATAACGTCTTTTTAGGAGGGGTGCCTCTCTTTTGCCCCCTCATTCATGGGGACCCCTTTCACCCTGTGGCATGAAATTTTGTCACGAAATACTAGAGACACTATGCTATCATTTAGTGAAAACCCGAAGTCTATCTCAACTGGCCTTGAAATGGTACCAGGTCGTGACGGACATAATTACCGTAGCTAATACCGCTATAGCCTGGCGCATAAAAATGGTTATTTTTTTTATATTGGCTGTGCTGTTTATCGTTACAAGCACTGGTGATCTGCTCTTTAGTAGTATTAACATCGATGACCTTGAATGATCTTGAACCCCAAAAGAGGGGCTTTTAGTGATTTTTTTGCCATTTTCAGCTGCAGAAGAGTGAATTGCGATGAAATGGATAGACACAGACCAAGACAGACAACTTACGAACAGGAACTGCTATAAGATCTCTCGTGTTTCATGAGCATTAGCTCAGATTTCTTGTTTATTATCTTGTACTGTGATTTGTCAACAGTTTGATCGATTTCGGCGTTTCAGCAATGCTGAAGAGGGCCATGAAAGTCGCACAGATTCTGGTATGTTGTTGCTTTACTTTGGTTGTTTCGTTAGATTTTTTCTATTGCTTGGTGTCTGTAACAACAGAAAAGGCAGCATTGCCTCTGTAAGTTGCCCATCTGTTTGTAATGTTGAGTGTATCGTTGCCTTATACAGCGTGAGTCAGAAAATTCTACAGCCCTAATGTTTTTTTAAGTTTATTTTTTAATAACTGAAAATTTTAGAGCCATGTTTTACATGCATATTCGGAGTTCAAGTCTATGCCAAACTGCAGAGTGTCATTCCATTGCTCTTAAATTTGATGAAGTTGTTATATTATGCACGTTCACTTAGAGAATTTTTTGTTTTCGAAACACATTTACCACAAAGAGTAGGTTTTGATATATGACAACAAACAAATAGTTAAAGTGCTCAAAGTGCTGGGATACTACAGCTACAAAAACAGCTAAGAATATTCAAAAAAATATTTTTTTTAAAAAGTTCATATCTTATGTTCACCACCAGCTAAAGCACATGCATTCAGACAATATTGCGAAAGTCTGCGGCAAGTCATCCCGTATCTGCTGAAGTGCATCTTTTAGCGCCAGAATGGTCTTCGGCTTTAAGTTAAGTTTGTAAAATGTCTGCAGCATTTCACCACGCACATTAATAATCAAGTGGTTAAAATTTGGTTTTATTTGATGGCCATTCATACTATACAGTGAGGTCCATACAGTTGGCTTTAAAGCAAAAATGGAAAATCTCTGGATGAGCGTGCATAATATGGCATAACTTCATCAAATTTAAGAATAATTGAATGAAACTTTGTAATTAGGCATAGATTATGGCTTAAAAATTGTCAGTCTTTAAAGAATAATGTACAAAAAAACTTTAGGTGTGTAAAATTTTTTGACTCACCCTATAGATTGGGTTACTTGAACGTACAGTACAGTAATTAGCTTAGGGTCTTCTTCTCAGATTCCCAACATCGGTGACCTACTCTTAGGGGAATATTTCCAAATTTTAGCCAAAATACACCCAAAAAGAATATCAAGCTAAGCTACCAGCTTTTCTGTTGTATATCTTTTTTTTAGCTAGTACAGCAATGGTATTGTCATGTTTGCAGATTTGGATGACAAAATTCGTTCTGGAGGAGTTGGAAAAATCTTCCAGAATCCTGCGCAAGAACTGACACCAGCAGTACCAAAAGCAAACAGATTTTTTCGCAGCATCTCCATACATACTCACCACGATGCTAACGGGGTATAACTATAACACTATGCTACTGCATTTAATACGTTGATTACACCATGGTTCCTACGGTCAAAGGAAGTCACGGAAAGTCGGGGAAAAATCGGAAGATCAGGAAAAGTCGGGGAATTTTACATTTCAAAGTCAGGGAAAAGTAAGAGGGTCAGGGAAATTCTAAGTACCAGGGACACAGATGCAGAAAAAATTTTGAACTGTTTTATGCAGAGTGCGTACAACAGTTCAAAATTTTTTTCTGCTCGCTTTGCTCACAGATTATTTGTATCTCTACGATTCGTTTTGTCCTGGAAAGTCAGGGGAAATGAATTCTGCAGAGTAGTAGGAACCATGTTACGAGCTGTCCTTTATATAGTATAAATAAATTCGAGTTATGATTCTATTTTTGAGTGGAATGCACTCCTAATCAAGACATTTTGTTCTGTGGGATCTTTATCAAACGTTTTTTGTCACAAATTTTCCTAAGAGTCTACTAGTGAAAAGAAAAATCTGTTGAGAATTGACAAAGATAGCAATCGAGTTTGGGGTACTGCTTTTTGTGGGACACAGTGTATTGCAGTGAAAATTTTCTAATTTTTTTTGCAAACCGAATAGGTCTGGGGGAGGGTGAGAAATCAATATTTCATTATTTCAGAGTATTATTTTTACGTGACGTCCCAATTAAGAGCATGCATATTCAACTGTTTTGTACATCACCCTGTCTATAGTGTGTTGGTGTTGTTCGTGTAGCGTGTGGAGGAAAGACGTACAGTGGTTGATGACAAAGGGGAGCAGACTACAGTCACACGCACAGTCGATGGACAGACTGTCCGAGAGACTCGAATAAAGAATAAAAATGGAGAGCAAGAAACCATTGAGGATCTTATTAATATGGATGAAAGTATGTTCACAGCTCTGTTATTATTATTATTCGAAATTTTTTTTATCTTATCGTGGTTGACATTGCTTAGTGAGTGATCGTTTTCATTTTCTTTAGTTCTCTTCTGAAAATCTTTTTAGTTCTCGTTCTCATCATAAGGCAGTTATTTTCATTTTAGTTTTCATTCATGATAACACTGGCACAGCTGCAAGACTAAATATTAGGTACTTGAGCAGCAATGAGTTGTTCTTTCTTTCCTTTGTATTGGCTTACTGCTGCCATTGTGCACTGCCTGTACTGATTATTTCTCTTCCTTACTGTGGTCTTCGCTTGTTGTCTAGTACAGCAACTCGGATGAACAGTCATTGATAACCACTTGTAATCTTTATCCTGCCTGGCCAGTAGGATTCTAGCATTTTGTACCAGTAGAAAAACATTTAAACAAACTAAAAAAATACACAGTGACAAATATCGAAAGTTGTTTTATATATCTGCAGAGAATAATAGTCTAATCGTTCTCTGGTTTGACTGTTTCTGGATCATGGCCATAGCTGTTCCTACTTTCTAGGCAGGTACATTGCCGATGATGTCATCATGATTTAAACTGAGCAATAGGCTGTTGTTATTGAGTTGCATTTGAGTGAACTGTTGCATGGCAGAAGAGAAAGACAATTTTGAGCAGAGATGGAAGTCTCCGCGAGCAGGCAACCCAATGGACAAATTGGACATTCAGCCAAGAACTGATGACGCTCTGCAGAAACCACGCGACACTTCAATCTTCAGTCGTATCTTTGGCGGACTTCTGTTTCCTGGTTCTCGGAAGAATGATTGATGGGCAACTCTGTTAACGACTTTATTCTAAGGCATTTGGTGCTAAGTGTGAATATGATGGTGTGTTCATATTTGTACAGTAGTTGCTGCAATCTGGTTTGCTTTTGTGCTGCAGTAAGCGGATGTGGTCGATTTTTGTCAGGCGATTTTGTTGGCAGATAAAATTGGCCGACTATCGATCATCTGACATCCCCTTTAGTTAACTGCTGTTGCCAGTTTTTGCATCATGTGAACTTGCGAATGCCAGCGTCAATCTGTTTACTGCGTCCATGTTGTGGTGGCATTTAATATCCAGTAAAATGTAAGTTTTGAGTAATTATAGCAGATTTTTGGACTAAAATAATGTCTGAAAGTTACATGGTATACAAATTAGCTTAATTAGTAAGGATTACTCATATGGCTGGAAGTATGTGTATTGACCTTCCCTAGGTCAATTGGTCTTTTTCACTGTATTTGGCTCACAATAGACAGCATTATGATATTAATGACTGTCTGGAGGATAACAGGGAAGATTAATAGAACTGCCACTACTATCACATATGCACACTAAACAATGCCGAGTTCTTACAGTTTTATCTTTGGGTAATTTTCGTGTTTTTCTGTAAAGGCTAAACTGTCTGTTCCATTTTATTGTAAATGTTAAACTTTGTTCCGTTATTATGTGTACGTGGAATTTTGCCTGGAATGGTTGTTCCCGTGATGACCTATATCATGTCAGGTTCGGCATTAAACCCTACTCACTCACTCACAAAAAGATTGTAATCTGTAGTTTATCAGTGAACAGGCTGTTGTTTTTGTTTTCTTTTACTGAAAACAAGATATCTGTAATTAAAGTGATAAAATCTCGATCTTTGTCATGCAGTAAATACATTGTTTATCTGATTTACGCCTAAGTAAATTCTGTGCTTCTGGTTACAATCTAGTGAAAAATAGGGATTCGAGCAGAATTTTCATTTCTATTTCATGTCTTCAATGAAATGTTACACAGCAGCTGATAATACAGTAACATGCTGAACAGCACACATGAGCAGTAAGTAAAAAAATTGTCAATTTTTTAGGTGTCGTATAGATATTTTAGGGAGCGTAATACTTTTGAGACTGATGGCAACTGAAAACACAGGAATTTCTTATGCCTTGTTACAACAAATTTTTTGCACCAGAATGTGTCTGGTGTTTCCCGTACTCATAAGACCTTAAACACTGAAAGCCTTTTCCGAAAAAGACTAGCATTTTCCAGCCCTTTCCTGTATCCATCAGCTACTCATCATCAAAGGCACTGGCAGCGAATTGTGGCAGATGACAGTGTTCACGGCCACCACGGATGAAAGTATTGCCACGCTGGATGACAACTGCTCCGCAGTTATACAGCCGATTACGCACAACACAGCGCCAGTATGTGACATTCGGCTTTATCATCTTGATGCCGTAGCGATGGCCATCCGTACTGACCATTGCCACCCCACCTCTTGCGTTGCCTCCAGAAATTATTCTGTACAGTGGAAATGATGTTGAGTCTTCCTCAGCGTGGCCAGCATGTAACAATTCACTCTCTAGTAATAACAATTTCAACACGCATTTATAGTCCACCCACCTCAATTGCTACTTGCAGCCACATTACTTTGTAAAATGCAACACTATTATCACTTCACCACATGAAATATTATGGCAAATATTAATAAAGGTATGTGGTACCACTTAACAGTTGACACTTGAATCAATTCTTTGCCAGGAGTGTGTGGGGTGGAGGTCATTATCAATAGACAGTCAAAAGGAAGAGTGTGTGTAAAAGCAAATTGGACACCTGGTGTGTTCCAAAGCAAATTCTTGTAACCTGACGGGCATTGGCAAACATCATCACTGACAATTAGGAAAGCTTGTTTAGTAAACTAGTGTTAAAGACAAAACGTTGAGGATATGATCCCCTGGTTTCATTGCCCTTCTTCAATACAGACAGTGTGTGACTATATCATGCCGTATTTCTGCTGACTATGCAGAAAATAAGTCCTGTAACATTTCACATTGCTTGAGGAAACTATAAGCTTCAAATAAAATTACCCACCTTTACTAGTTTCAAGTGGACTGCCACAGCTGTGTACTGCAGAACCCTGTACAGAAATTTCGCACAGTATTCATTGATTTGCTATAAAATGACTAAGCCATTGCACTATTAATAGATTGTAAGCTAGCCACTGGCCCACAAAAGCATCAAAAGCTGTTATCAATCACAAGAAAGCAGGACCACACAGCATCATAAATGATTTATTCGGCATTCATGCATTACTCTAACAGATTTTTGCCAGATGGATATTGGATATTCTTCCTGTCACTAGCTAGCAAGCACTGAGGGCTACTGAGCCAGCCAATCCAAAAGTTAAGTCGGCTATAAAAACCGAGTAATAACAGTTTGCCTACTGGTAGTAATGCTGTGTCAGTGACGAATCTTAACCATGGCATAGCAAGTACAGAATGTCAATTCTTAAGCAATATATGAAACCAGGCTTGTATCGCAGTGCACATTTCATTGAATGCTGAAAATAGTAATAGCAGATTTGATAAAACTCCATTCAAGTACATATACCTTGGCAATCAGCACAGCTATTCCTTAACACAGTTACATGCTAATAGCATTTGCAACTCATGCCAAATGGATCATAAATAGGTTCATTTTTACATACCTATAATTAATATACACATATATAGCAATAGCAGCTCACATCAAGTGCATAGCCATTTTATAGTCATGACAAATAATGTACAACGCAAACAAACCTGAATATCTGTGTCCTGTTTATCTGGCCAAATTGAATTACATTCTGTAAGTAAATCCTGATCAACGTAATCCAACCGACTATCCACGTCATCAAATTCCAAAACGTGTTCTTTATTATCAGTATTTAAATCATGATTCTGTGTCTCGCAGACCTCTGTAGCATTATCTGTTAACAGATGATTAATATCAGTTCTTGCTGATAATGACAAGCTAGTTTCAAGTGATGACTCATTGTCAGCAGGCAATGGCATATGTGACTGGACATGTTCATGCTTGAATGAATGTGTAATCTGATCATCCAGCTGATCACAAGAAAATGCATACTGTGGTTGAGAGCAATAAGCCAGCTTTGACAAAGGTTCCGTAGCAGTCTGCATCGTCAATGATTCTGTACAGGCGACCACAGCGTGGCTTTGCGACAGAGCAGCGCATTCTTTGTTATTTACTCTAACTGACTTCACCTTTGCAGCATTCTGTCTTTTTCCTTTCTGAGATGCTATTACTTCATGGATGTTAATCAGGAAGACATCTTTATCATCGACTGTGATGCCTAGCAGGCCTTCAACAGAAAACCTTGACGTGAACTGTAGACTGCTTTGACAAAGCACGGTCACAGTATCGACAATCAGATCCCGCAGCCTCTTCTGCTCCATACCACTCACCATGATTGATTACAGTCTGAACATACAACAAATAACTATGGCAGTAAGTCGGCAATCTTGCAGTTTCGCATACTAAGTTCATAAGCTATATACAAGCTATGACCCAGACCCCTAAGCCGCCAACTTAGCTGCCACTGCCACCGCGATTTTCGCAGGTAAGCCAGGACCCAGCAGCGAAAATCCTAAACCATTGCCGCCACGAAAATCGCGGCTAGCCGAGAAAAAAATGGTTAATATCGGTTTGTGTGAACACTAAAAGAACCACAAAGTGCCGTAGCAATAACGTCCCATAACGTCACTTTCCCTACAATCAGTTGCACAGTATTACAAATTACAACGTACACAACACTTACTACACACCGCATAATGTGTTGCAAAATATGCCGGTGATGCATTGCACAGTTGAAAGAAAATGTTCCAGAAAGAAAATAATAGACGTTAAAAGTCCTTAAAGACGGCAGGAAAACCGTTCACAAACGTTGAATAAAAAACTCAACCTCTTGCCTAATACCTAATGCTGTAGGTGCAGTACAGCTGGAACTGGGGAGATAGAGAAAGAGAGAGAGTAGAGAGAGAGAACTTTATTCAATTTCAATTTAACCGTGCTGTCATATCACTAGACTAAGCAAACTAGGCCTACCACAAAACTGCAATCTGCATGTGGCCTATAAATTCGTTTCTGTGATGCTTTCAAAAGTGCTTCTCAAAGTTCTTGATAGAATTTTTGGTAAACATTTTTTAAATATAGAAAACGTTCCCAAAATAAAAAACATTAAAAGGCAAAAACGTAGCCAAAGTGTAAAAACTGCACGAAACTGCAGCAACGTAGTGAAATTACTAAGCTGCCATCGCCATGAAAATCATGGCTAAGCCGAGGCCTTAGCCGCGAAAATGCTAAGCCGATCGTGAAATTTACGGCTAGCCAGCTTAGGGGTCTAATGTGACCTATTCCTAACAGCTCCATATACCGGTAGCTTGTATACATATATGTATTCAAACAGCTTGTATACATGTTATGAATTTAGTGTGCTAAACTGCAATAGATGTTTCATGATATTGCGCTATACAAATCCAACGCTGACACTGACAATGACACTACTTCACTGATGCCAATAATTCGGCTATGCTCACTGTCACTTGGTCTACAGGGTGCGGCAAAAAATAGACCCTAGAGTTTTTTGCTGTTTTCTCAGCAACTGTTTGGAATTTTAATTTGAAATTTTATGGATTTATTTATTAAAACCTTCTACATCTAAGTGCCAAGTAAAAATGTGATTCTGTTGAAAATAACGAAGTTACAGACTTTTTAACATGACCGCCTACTGATTTTTCAGCATTCAAAAATCTTCCGGCTACAACACCAGTATAATAACATCATTGAAACAATGCAGTTAAATAATGATCAGATGCCAGATTTCCATTGTCACTGCAAATGTTCGAAGTGTTCACTGCCAGCTCCAAGCTACAACACCAGCCTCCAGTCGCCTTATTTCGGAAATCTTTAACAGCCTTGTCAATCGGTCCCTGTGGCAGGTTGCCCCAGATAACCTGAAGTGCTTCCTTGAGTTTGGCGCTTGTTTTCAGCTTTGTTTTAAGTGGCGGTAAGCCTCCAACATTGCACCCCATACAAGATAGTCCATTGGGTTTATATTTGGCGAATTTGGAGGCCATTTTTCTTTTATGATGATATCTGGACAGCTGGCCCGCAGCCAGTTCTGTGCGCTGCACAGCGTTGCACGCTGTGTGTGCTGATGCACCGTCCTGCTGGAAGATGAATCCGGTGGGCAGCCGGCGATTGCTTTAAAAAACGATAGTTTAGTTATAATTTACAAACAATATAAATTACTGTTTATAAAAACGTCACTGCGATCTCATCGGCAGTAATGTGTAACCAGTTTTTGAAAATTAAATAGCATTTTTATCTTGAACATTTTTAGTGCTGAAAAATCAATAGGCGGTCATGTTAAAAAGTCTATAACTTTGTCTTTCTCAACAGAATCACATTTTACTTGGCAATTAGATGTAAAAGGTTTCACTAAATAAAGCTGTAAAATTTCATATTAAAATCTCAAACGGTTGCTGAGAAAATAGCGAAAAACTTTAGGGGTCCACTTTTTTGCCACACCCTGTATAATAACACAACGCTGTCAAATAAAGCACGTGGTAGTGGCAAAGCCTAGTTCATTTAAGTAATTATTTGTGACAGTAAGTGCTATATGCCTTTGCCTCTGCTTACTCATGCCATCAGTAATACTGGTGGCTTCACTGAATTCGGATGCTGTGATATATTTAGTGCAAGGTGTTATCTGCCATGAAAATTCACTGAAAATAAGTAGTCGATTTTCGCTATCTGCCGTAAATTTTCACAGAAGCTAGCATGAAATAGTTATCTGCCGTGAAAAACAGCCTATGGAAAAAAGTAGGTTCATATCATTAGGCCTATCTGCTGAGAATTTGCATGGAAACAAAGTACAGCAAAGTAATAATAGCCGGTACTATTTAGTACAGTATTATCAGATTAAGCAAGCAATAATAGGCCTGTTGTAGCCTGTAGCCTATGTAACTGATCACATCACTGGTAAGCGGCCATGGCTTTTCAGCTGATGTCTCAAAGTGTGACCGTCAGCGTGTATTTCTAAAATGCATAAACTATATGCAATGAGTCAAAAACAGAGCATTAAACTCTGTCTATATGCTCACCCAACACTGAACGATGTGCAAAAGTCTTTCACTGTCACACGCGCGCCCGTGGCAGACTATCTGCAGCAAAACAGCATTAAAATTCCTATTTACATAAAACTAACTATCAGATACCCGGCGTAAGGCTGGCAGCAACTGTGGTGAAAGAATCAAGTTATATAACACTTTATTTGCAACAAGTGCAGAACACAAATGACAAAGAAAAAGACAGACAGGGACAGAATGAGAAATTAAACTGTTAGAATGATCACAAACATTCAAGTACAACTGAAGCAAAGTGACTATAAACGGTGGATGCAAAAGAACAGTTAGTTTTTATACATAGTGAATCACAATAATAGTTTTGAAGGTTACCAAGATAACCATACTTGATATTCTGAACACAAAACACACTACTGAGATATCTACAGTTAGTAACACATGATATCAGAAACTTCCACCTACATAGATCATAGTAATGCTTAATATCTAGACAAGAAAAAAATATTGCAACAATTTAACATATTCCATACGACTGTAATTGAAAATTTTACGGAAGGCATCATTCCAACAGACTCCTAATTGACGGATAGCTTTGACAGTTAAACGCAGTGAACCAATACAATATGTAAGCAGTGGTAAGCAGTAAGACCTGATGAGTGTAACTTTAACGTTCTCACAAGCATATTTACTTTGACACAAAACACTATTACAAGATGCATAGAATTTCTGTTTAACTTCACTGACATCAACACATAAACTTCCTCAATATGCAATATGCTTCCTCAATATGTAATTTTTTAATATATACGTTTCCGAACATAGATTTTCACGACATATATCTAAAATTAAACAGATTTTTCCGTGAAAATGCACGAAAAATAAGTAGTCGATTTTCGCTATCTGCCGTGAATTTTACGGCAGATATAATCTTCGATGTTTAGTCCTACAAAGAATACTAGAATACAGTGGTAAAATAGTTAAACGTAAAATTAAGCTACAAAACATTAACTGCATTAATCGTAATAAAATATTATTAATAAAACATACGCTATCTAGGAAAACAATAGAGAAAATGTAACAAATTACACAAAATCAATCCAAAAAAACAACTGACCAAAACCGGAAGTAAACAACATCGAATTCGAAACTAATCACCAGACGTTATGATGTAAGAACAAGTTGGATCCCTGACATTTCTGTCCACTACGAACATTCAAGTCAAGTAATAAAATGTAACAATGCTGTTGCCGGTCGACTGGTACGAGGTTCTCGCTCTGTTGCCGATTCACACTCAACCCATTAACAGCCTGCTTTCAACAAGCTTAACTTTGAAACTTTTTCTGGTAACTTTCATACCGATAATCATCTGTCATTTAGGCTTATTTCATATCCAGTGATGTTATCAAGAAGTTCTAGGTTTTTTAGAACTTTGTGTTCAAGGTTAAGACGAAGGCCAAAATCTTGCAAAAACGAGGCCAAGGCTATAAAACTCAAGGCTCAAGCCAAGAACGTTCAAGGACATGCAGAAGGCGAGAGCGGTGAAAAATATTCAATACCCTATGCAGTCAAACAGCATTTTTACGTTCAAGATTTAACAGCTATATGTTAAAGATAAACATAAAATAGCCAGGGATGCATTTCTAGAACGGAATTATGCTGGTAAGCCTCGCGATGGCCTACTGCGCTACTGGATGAAGAAAACTAGGGTTCTGGCTTTGCGTTACTGCAAGCACCACAAAGAAACTATTAGTGCAGACATAGCTGCCGAGTCTCTAGCCTCTAAAGACTATAATAAATTCTGGAAGATGTTCAGTACGTTCATTTTTACGTGCAACAGCACGTAGTGCTAAGCGCGTCTTAGCCATCGTCCAGGCGTCCGTCCGTCGGTCACACTGCCGTATTGTCAAAACGACACAAGCTAGGATCACGAGATCTTCACTGTGGGCTGCCCAAAGAACTCTAGTTCATCGTGACAAAATTTTGTGCCTGTGGGTGAGAGGGTTCCCCTCGAATGAGGGCATCAAACAGTAAAAAGACGTTATTATGCCGCTATTGTCTTTTATAGTGTGAAAAAAACGGTTGCAGGTAGGTACAGACTTGCTGCATAACAAAACAAGCACTGGTGATGGGCTTTTTAGATTTGTCAACATCAATGACCTTGAACAACCTTGAACCCCCAAAAAAGGGATTTTGTTGAATATTTCGCAATTTTTGGCTGCAGCGCACATTTCAACAGTGAATTGCGACAAAATGGCTGGAGACAGACCAAGACAACCTGTGTAGGGTAAAGGGGAGGTATTTTCGCCACCATAAGTTATTTTGGGTAATTGTAACGAAACGTGTATTGAAATAATTATCTTTCTCACAGAGTTAGCATGTATAAAAGTTTTAGCAACTAAGTAGCAGATAACTACATATAAACATGCAAACATCTCAGCAAAATAGTCCAAAAACAGTATAGTATTAGTGGCAAAAATAGACGCACCCTGAGGGTATTTTCACCACTAAATAACCAACGCAAATATCTTAAATGTTATCTGCAATTCTGCAACGAGAGCAATGATTTTTTGCACTTTTTTCCTGCTTTCTCATACGAGGTGGTGTTGGAAAAGCTATAAGAACAACAACAGTTATAAAAACAATGACGCCTGCTACGACGCCGATGACTAGGGCAAGTGCGGGTATTTTCACCACCGTAAGCTGATTTAGGTAACGTGTAATTGTGAGACTTCCGAAATAATTAGTTTTCTCACACAGTTAACATGTGTAGAAGCATTAGCAATTAACTAGCAACTAAATACGTGACGCTTTCAGCAGAACAACGGGCAAAATCCGTATAGTAAAAGTGGCAAAAATACCTTAGAACAAAGTGGCGAAAATAGCCGCAATACGGGTCATCACAACTGTGGACGTATTGCAAAAAATTACTTACTACTTACCATGACGTATTCCATCTGTGATAACATCTAAGTTTGTACTGCCAGACAACAGCAAACTATCACAATAGCATCACACTGACGCTAGTAATATGTTCGTTTTCGTCATCATGAAAATTACATCATCACTGCATATTATAAAACTTTGCTTTTTGTTACAAAAAAAATGCAATTGAAGTCGATAAAATATCAAAGCAGTGGGAGTGGGAGGTCTGCAGAATTGAAAAAGAACATGCATAGAATATGCATATTAACATAGATAGCACAACCGATGGTGGCGAAAATACCCACCCTGGCGAAAATACCCCCCTTTACCCTGTGTAATTTTCAGCAATGAACGTAAATTTTAGCTGTCCAAGTCCCGACCTCTTGGATTCAAGGAGGCCTGCGCAGGTTTGCATCAAAGACGGCTACCTCCTAAAAAGTAGCTATTTTACCACTATTGGCTGGTGTAGCATAAAATCGGTTGCAGATAGGCACAGACATGCAGCAGCATAACAAGCAATAGTGACAAGCTTTTAGTGGTGTCAACATCAATGACCCTAAACCCCCAAAATAGGTTGTTTTAGTGTTTTTTGGCAATTTGTGGCTGTGGCACATGCAGATTTCAAAAGTGAATTGCAATGAAATGGATGGAGATAGAACTAGACAACCTGTGAAGAGGAACTGCTAGGCTGTTGCACGTCTCATAAGCTTTGCTCAAATTACTTGTCTTTGGAAGCTGTGACATATACTGAAAAATTCCAAGACTTTCAAGAACACATAAACTCAAATTCAAGAACTTTCAAAAACCAACCCGGTTTTCAATAACTTTGAAGGTCTTTCATTTAGACGGAAAAAATCCAGGACTTTCAAACTTTCAGTAATGTGTGGCAACCCCGTAACGGCGTATAGTTAAAAGGAGAATCACTTTTTTTATCCCTCCCAGTAGAAGACAGCATTAAGTTCGGCATTTGTCACATACACAACCAATGTTAACAAAAGCCACAGTAAATTGTCACATAACAATCACAGACAGAGATTTACAAAAAACAAAAAATATGACACTTGATCAAATGTAACTGATATTTGGTCAACACTAATGTGTGAATCATTTCTTAAAAATACACAGCATTTCTCGGATACTGGGTCTGACCTATCTTTTCATATGGCAGATATTCCTCGCCAATGTTATTCAAAAATACCGTCTGCTTAACTGGCGCCTCCTCATCGGGAAGATAGGGCCGCATTTCAACACCCTGCCGGACTGCCGGTCGCAACAATACGCAGCATAGTAAAACTTTCAGCACGTCCTCATTCAGAGTCTGTGTGTCAGGATTATATAGCGGCATAGGTTCCGAAGCCCAGACGACATTGCGGAGTGGGTTACAATGTGGCTCTGTACCATCATCAACCCACAGGCGCAGAGTGTTGAGCTGGTAGCAAAAGAAACGAAACGTGTGTCCATCCGTTACAACGCACTGAGTTGTGATGGGATATGTGAGATCATGCAAATATGAGAAACCTACAAATCAATGCATCTACACTACAACAGAAATGCATGTGAACTGAAATATGACCTATTGTTGTTGGCTTGGCATAGCAGTAATGCATTTCATATGATCAACGAAGTTACTCTACACTGGGCTGAGTTAGTACTATGACGGGTGATTGACTCCGCAGCTCAGAGATGGTCTTCCCATTAAGAGCCACATCACCACCTTTAACCTTTTAAAAGAATGCAATAATCGCATTCACAATTTTTGGCATGTCAGCACAGCTGTCAATGAGATTAAAAGCCATACTTCTTGTGGCTACAACCAATATAAACATGGAGAGAACAATAATATTCAATTTTGAACATCAACACATTAACAACTGATATTTATCAGTTTTCTACAAACACTGGTGACAAGTGTTGGCAACTAAGCGATAATAACGTTATTTAGAAAACTGATTATTAACCCACACATGAAGAAACATTCCAAGCGTATAAAATTCTCTAAGAATTAGTCACTGATTCATTGAATTGAATTATTCATATTATAATGTACATGAATGAAATGATCGATACACATCTGGCATGGGTTGGATAAACAAGAAATCTGAGCTAATGCTCACGAGACACGCAAAAGCCTATAGCAGTTCCTGTTCGCAAACTGTCAGTCTGTCTCGAGCCATTTCGTTGCAGTTCATTCTTGAAGTGTGCGCTGCAGCCGAAGATCGCAAAAATCAATAAAACCCCTTATTTTGGAAGTTCAGGGTCTTTCAAAGTCATCGATGTTGATACAACAAAAAAGCTCATCACTAGCGTTTGTTGTGATAGGCAGCATGCAATCGTTTTAACAAAAGACTGGCCAACAATGGTAAAATATAACAATTTTACGGGAGTACCGCTCTTTGATACCCTCGAGCACAGGTTTCCTTGAACCTAGAAAATCGAGACTTTGGCCATCATAATCTACGTTCAAGGCTGAAAATTTCATACGCAGCTTGTCTTGATCTATCTGTAGTGATTTTGGCGCAATTCACTCTTAAAATGTGTCTCGCAGCCAAACTCGCTAAAAATTACACAAAAACCCCTATTTTGGCGTTCAAGGTCATCCAAGGTTATTGAAGTCAGTGGCAATCGAGAGCCAGTGCAGGACTTCCTGTTAGTGATTAATAGTAACCTAGGTCCTATCTTGCATCGTTACTGAGACACAGCGACTTATTGGCTAAAAATCGCAAATTTTTCCTAGCCCCCTCTCATTTAGCACCTTGTTTAGAGTGAACCCCTTCAAATTTATGGAAAAGCTTTACGGATCATGAAACTAGAAACTTCCAGGCAGCTGACGGTGAAGATTTGGTGATCCTAGCTTGCATCATTTTTGAATGATCCACCCGTGTGACAAATGGACAGACAGACGAACAGACAGAATTGCAATGGCTAAGATGCGCTAAAACAGTAGCTGCTTTCGCACATAAAAATGAACCAGTACTTGATGGAATTAATTACAATGTATCACAAATTGAGACCCATTCAACCTACTGTCTGCTATCTTGTGCATCCTTTTGGGTCAATCAAAAACTATTCAGTATTCACACTATGGACAATAGTAGAATTATACCACATCACTGCGTAAAAATGGAAAACTTTTAAGGTATATATTTGCCCCAAAAATTGGGGATCGACTTATACATGGACTGACTTACACAAGAGTACTTACGCAACGATATTATCCAAATATGTCAAAGAAACAATCATATACCTTGGTTATATGCCTGTGCAGCACATGAGCCAAATCCAGCCATCATTCCAAGTGATAATTGGGACTCGAACGCATACTTTGATCCCAGTTCCTCAAGCTCCTTGTATTCTGTCAATGGCATCATGTGAAAAGAGAGAGACGTGAACTCACATGGATCACCAATCCAGTGACCTGCACAGTACACAGTACACTGTCTTTCTTACACCAAAAATACACGAAATCATCACACTTGCTTTCTGTTATTAAAGTGCCTTATCTTTCAGGCCCTGTATAAAAAAGGGCAAGCAACCTCATAAGTTTTTTTTCTACTTTTCACTTTTGCATCAATGTTGGACTGGTTTGATGCAAAAAAGGCTTCTTCCAGCCCTCCAGCCTGTAAAAACACTGCAACAATTGCTAAAAAATCTTTGCCTAATATGGAAAATAAGCAAATGTCACATAAAAATAATGCAGTTATTCCTTCCATACACCCAAAACACCATGACTACTGAACACGCTGGAAACTACAATTTCTGAATTATTTATCGCTGTTTACTGAGCTAAGTTAGCCTCAATGACAAACAGAATGAAAAATAGTTGCATCAGTATTTCGTACAAAAAGCAATAGCAAACATCAGTAGATACATTGGCAAATCAATATATCAAAAAAAACATCAAGCAGCATTTGGTCACCCACCAGACATGGTTATAGGTCGATCATCAATGTGTGCCATTCCGATGGCATTTGGAGAAAAATCAGGATGAGGAACAGTGCCTTCTCTGCAAACTGAATCATCCATCCCAACGAACTGCAAACACAACTTGCATTCCTCAGTTAACTAAGTAAATGTGCATTAACTTTCATATAAACACATGCCACAGTATTTAATGCATGTTACAATTAAGCACTCACTTTGAAAATTATCACCAATTATATCATAATCATAAATGACAATAAACTCAAAAAAATGAACTGGATGCAGCTACTTTACCTACACAATAGGATTATATTTCATGACACAAAGTTGTTCAATTAGACAGTTAATAAATTTATACTAAAAATTAACGATAGAAGAAATTAATAATAATTTGTCACTGATAACTGCAACATTAAATATACAGGGTGTGCCAAAAAATGACCCAACTTGTTTTTGTCAGAACTTCATTAAATCTCCACTAAGAATGTGCTATTCGAATTTTTTCATTATTCGGAATTTGAATTACATTATTCGAATTTTGTTCAAAATTGGTTTCTTTAGGGTACCGCTAAAGTCTGCTAGTTAACAATAACAATAACAGGCCTAACATAGAATCTACAACAATCAACCATGCATTGTTCTATCGGATGGTCAAATGACGTATGTTTGTAACTAAAGTTGTTGTCACCACTGAAGTAATAGCGCTCTACTTTCAAGGCAATTAACCATCTGCGTCTAATTAGTGATGCTTGGATTCGAATATCAAAGGGTTGAAAAACGAATATGAATTTCGAAGTTCGCAAATCCGAACTTTGTTTAACAACCCTAGTTTTAAGCTCATCAATCAGTTATTTTGTTTACTGCTGTTTTCAGCATAAAATGTTTAATACCTCAAAATTATTAAATCCCATGGTGTCCTTTGTAGAATTGATAATGCACAAGTGAGCAATCTGATACTGATAATCACCGCATAACATAACAATTTGGAGCATCTGCATTTTACATGGTAGTGCATTAACACAAATTATGTAAAGTGGACAATAAGTGTGTCTTACATAATTGTATTGTCCTGACTATCTGTGTGCCAAAAATTATCAAATTTGGTAGAGATTTGAGGAAGTTCTGACAAAAACAAGTTGGGTCATTTTTGGCACATCCTGTATATGTTAAAACTACATTATTAACATCACTAATTCTCTAATTAATTCAATTAAAAATTAACCTTAATGCAACTCTTAATCCAAAAAAATTATGCAAACTTGATGCATGATCAATTGATCACTTTCAAGTTAACATAAATTGAAATAATCAATGGGTCACTTCACTTTTTGACTTAGACTTTCGCTGAGACTTTCGCTGAATCTAAACTTCGGTCTAAGTACCTACTAAAGTCAAAAAGTGAAGTGATTTCGCTGAGATTTTTCGCTGAGTCCAGTGGACTCAGCGAAAAGTCTCAGCAATTCGCTGAGTCCAAAAGTACCTACTTAGACCAAAGCTGAGCCGAACTAACCTGGCTAACGTCGGTTCGATTTGCATGGAAGAGATAGCTTTAGCCCTTAGGGCTTAACTTTCGCTGAGTCTGAATCCACTTCAACTTTTGACTTTAGCTGAGCGAAAACATGGCGACTATTTACAGTCCTATGCGTACGGA
>Ga0209367_1002789_pt1 | contig 23354 bp, 9 predicted proteins | sample WorMetLIZISLAND2_FD_187412 | JGI IMG/M metagenome (GOLD analysis project Ga0209367, IMG submission 187412) | Marine gutless worms symbiont microbial communities from Max Planck institute for Marine Microbiology, Germany - Olavius geniculatus... ... | reverse complement strand
AAAGGTGATATTATTCAGCAGCACATTGACACACAGTCAGTGTGATGCGGGCAATATCACCTTTTGTAATTTTTGCTGTTTTCGATGTGCAAGTCCTTAAATGTTGCCGTTAACAAGTGTATAAACTAATGTTTTGTACATTTATTAGTTGTAACGTCGGGATACCTGCAGTAAGTCACCGAACATAAACGCACTTCAACATGACTGTAGCAGGAAAGAGGGGCTTGATGTCCCCCGCTCTTCCAGAGACGAAACGCCCATATAATTTTGCTATAATCCATGCGAAAGAGATGCTTGCAGTTTTTGTGTCACGTAAATGCCTATAAATTTGTTCCATGTATCGTATAATTGTATGTGATAAAGCGCATTAGAAATCTTTTTGAGTATACGCTATTTAAATTTACACTTCACTTACTTACTTACTTACTATATTTTATCACAATCTGTCGGTAAGAAAATTACAAATTTATACTATATTTAAGTGTATTCTAATAATTTTGTGTTGTACTTTGTGCACATAATACTTTTTCCTCAAAGCGCAAAACATGCAAAATTTCAAGCAATATTTCCTCATGCCACTTGTACCGCATTTACACAATGAAGCTAGCTCGACGAGCTGGCTCGACGAGCTGGCTCGACGAGCGCACGACGAGCTGGCTCGACGAGCGCACGACGAGCTGGCTTATAAACGACGAAGCAAACACGATGCAAACTTCCAGCTCGTCGTGCGCTCGTCGAGTCATCTCGTCGAGCTAGCTTCATCGTGTAAACGGGGTATTAGTGCCAGGCGTGATCTACCTAGTTTCAAGACTACATCTTTGCACCACGATGCAATAAACATTCATTACAGATCCAAAGTCCTTGTCCAGCCCGACTAGCTTGTAGAGCGGTGCTTCCAGTCCGACATCACGTACGCGGTGCTATTATGGTGCATCGCGTCCTGTGAGCGTCTGTTTATACCTCAGCTTTCGCTGCTCCTTTTCCCTGCAAGCATAGACGTGCCGGCCATGGCTGAGTTAATCAGACTGGCTGACTACAGATTTTACCGAGATTCTTCACCAGGTCGCTGACAGCCAGGAATCCTAGTAAAGCCCACTAATCACTGCAACGCAGCACTCGCCATGCATCACAGACTTAGTGGTCCATCCACCAACTGGATAGATGGCCTAGACACAAGGCACCCTTTCCCACCGTACGCTATCATGAAACAAAAGCAAACAAACCCCCATCACTGAACATTAATAAATTAAATTAATTCTAATCGTAAAAAGGTATTCACCGATTAATTTCCGCAGCTATAATTATCCTGCGTTCTTCTGAATGTCTTTTCTCGGATTCTTATAACCTGCTCTGTTCCAGTGTTGTAAGCATGCGTGTGTGTGTCTGACACGTACTCGATAAACTACAGTACTAACTTACCTGCAATAATAACGACTCGATAAGAAAATTTAAGGAAAGAAAAAAACGAAACGAGGTTTGAGCAAACCAGGGGGCTGGCGGTAGAGACTAGGAAGGCGTTGGTTCGTCCGGGGTGATCATAGTCGTGCATCGCGGCGGCAGTGAATAGAGCCATCAGTTCGAGGGGCTGGAAGTTGACGCCGACAACACCGTACTGACCACGATTAGGACTAGCGCAACAGCTCACTGCCGTCAGCTGACTGGACAGCGTTGACCGCGTACTGTCCGCTGCAGCGTTCAACCGCACAATATAAAAGTACAATTAACGGGTTGAAGGAGTGCATAACTGTGCACGAAAAACCCATCGCAAAGCTACGGAGCGTCACCTGCCATATAGGATCGCACGTCATCGTACCTGCCTTAACCCCAGCTAAACAAGCCGGTACTCAATTTACCTACATCGAAGAAATGAAAGGCTCAGTAACGTTAACCTTAGCGTTGGCTATATACCGAAATGGTTTACCTGTCTGCAGACATTCTTTCACCCATCCGAGTAGCGAGCGACCTGACCGGCAGTCGAACTCACAACCTTTTGATCGTGAGTCTGACGTCCTAACCGCGACGTTACCAAGAAAACATCATTTGCCGACTCACATCGTAAATGACAAAGCAGAAATACACGAATTTCTAACTTTAAAGGTAGCTTTTTGCAACCTCGACCCTGACCTTTAATTAGGAAATAAGGCATACCGTCGGATATCACTCATCGACCTATAGAGGCTCCAAAGTTCATTCAAATCGAAAAAGAAAAAAAACTTCTGTGGACGTAGGTACAGTCGGACGGGTACTTTAAGTGCTTACATATTGCTACTGAAAGCAATGGCTACAGAAAAAATGTTTTAAACGGCCTTACAATGAACGTACAGGAAATGAGGTTGTGCATGGTCACTAATAGGCCTAAATTACTATACAGACCGGTGACTGTGTCGTCGAGTGGAACTTGTGGAAGGCCGGGGACAGGCTGAGATGTCATATACCAGACAGCGTGAACCACGTCGGTAGCGTGTAGACGATTGTGATCTGTACGCGTACAACCAACCAACTAACCGAACAGCAATCTTCACTTTTGGTCGCGCAGACAATTATTCTTCGTTCTTGCAGCAGCAAGTTCTGTGGACGCGAGTCGATAAAAGCGTCAAACGGGATATGGTCCGGGCGAGTGTTGTAACTCATAAACTCCCCTAGTCTAAGAAGCCGCTATGGCAGTTTTGTGGGGTCGCCTCACTTTGCAAAAAAAATGGAATTTGCAAGGAAAAGAAAATGGAAGAAAAATGGTAGATTTTGGCCAAGTGTGGAATTTGTAAGAAACGGAAAATGCGAGAAAAGATGAAGTTAAATCTGCAAAAAAATTGCAAGGAATGGAAATTGCAAGGAAACCGTCTTGCAAGCAAAGTTACACTTTTTCACACTGTTAATGTATGTTAATAAATGTTCAGAAACGATTAACTGAATATCATACTAGTAACAAAGTACATTTTCCCACATTGTTAATGTAAGCTAAAGTATCTTGAAAAAATGTGCAAAGATTTGATATTATCAGGTAATTTAGAATGTTCAAATCATCAACAGCAAAAATCATAAAAAGGTGATATTGCCTGCATCACATTAACTGTGTATCAACGTACTGCTGAATATTATCATATTATCGCTGTAACTACTACTTACCTTACCTTACCTTACCTTAGTTCATCCCGCATCTAGATGGCTGCATTGGGCCACGCGTTGACGCCATTCTGCTTTGTCATTTGCCAGTACCTCGGCCTCCTCCCAAGTCAAGTACATGTTCTTAAGGTCTCGCTTGATGACGTCCATCCAATTCAAGTGGGCCAGTGAGTGTACAAGTGTCACACTATTACTATTACTGATTTTACTAACTGCAATAATTCTTACTGCTGGCAGTTCTGTTGAAATAGTTCGCTCCGCTGTCCAGAAATAAAGTTGTAAGATGTTTCGAGTTATGTAGGACGACAACAGATTGAGACTAGATGTAAAGTTTTAGTGCTGCGTTTCTGGCGTACCTCTACGTATGCAGAGCAAAAGAGTCATTGAAATGGACCCGGGCTTGGAAATGCTGTCGTAAAAATCAAGGCGACACGTTTTTACGCGACACTACGGTGTAGTTGTAGGCGGTAATGCACGTGGTGCTAATGCAGATACACGACCGCGTTTTGTGGCACGGAATGAAAGAAGTCGACTCGACAAAACAGCGATGAAGTAGAACGTTAAGGCTGGCCGGAGAGGTAAATTAATGCGACATTAGACAGAGAGAGCGTGACAGGATGTCGTCCCGCGGCAAAGCACTAAATTCTGTTTAGAACGCACCCAGTCAGTCGCCGGTACTCAAGGACATGGGCACCAATTCTGCGAGCGATGACCTCTGCTCAACCATTTTTTACGCGCGAAAGCAGCTACTGCTTTCAGCGCGTCTTAGCCCTCGCAATTCTGTCCGTCCGTCCGTCCGTCTGTCTGTCTGTTTGTCTGTCCGTCTGTCCGTCACACGGGTGGATCAGTCAAAAACGGTGGGAGGTAGAATTACCAAATTTTCACCGTCGGCTGCCTGGAAGACTCTAGTTTCAGGAACCGTAAAGCTGTTCCATAAATTCAAAGGGGGTCACCCTAAATAAGAGGGGGTGGTCAAAATTTGCAATTTTCGGCCAATAAGTTGCTGTATCTCAGTAACGGTGCGAGATAGGGCCTAGGTTACTATTAATCACTAATAGAAAATCGTATACTGGCTATCGATTGGCGCCGAATTCAATGACCTTAAATGACCTTGAACGCCAAAATAGGGGGTTTTATGGATTTTTTTCCATTTTGGCCTGTGAGAGTCTATATCATTCACAACGTGGCGCCTCGCCGGTGACGCCACACGCGCCTATGGCCGATGTGTATTATGGTCCCGATGGGCCGAGTCCAAATGATATGCGATTTTCGAAACTATAACTACTGAACTGTAAATGCTATAGGCTTTCGCGCGTCTCGTGAGCTTTGCTCAAATTCCTTGTTGCATCTTGGCGTCCGTTTCAAATTCAGTGCAATATCATTCTGCAACTGAAAACTCAAAAAAAGCTCAAAAATGACCAAAAATCGTTCGTGTCAGGCTGACCGCTAAACGGTTTTTTTACCCATTATCCGGCTGAAACTGTACACACGTCAATAATAGGGTGTTTACACGATGAAGCAAACATGAAGCAAATGTATTGAATATACACGTGCACGACATGTGCTCTAAGTTTGCTTCATCGTGTAAACACTCCATACTCGTAAGTCAATGAATTAAGTTGCACATTAACACAATTTTGTATTTTGCTGTGCTGCGAGCTTACAATAATCCTTCAAATCCCACAGCTAGACGCTAGCTAGATTCAGGGGGTGAAAAAAGAAGAAATAAAGAAAAATAAGGAAAAAAGTAGAAAAGGAAAAAAAGCTGGAAAAGAGAGAAGAAAGGAAAGGCGAGAGATCGGCCCCCTACAGTGACTATTGAAAGTCGTCGCCTGTATGCGGTCGGCAAGCGCTTGACGAATACACCAGCAATGCCATCAGCGCCTCGACTGCATTAACGGCTTTCACGACGACTCAAGCTTAGGCTAAGCAATGACGGCACACGACAGACTCGGACAGTAGCGACATCGTGAATGCTAAATGCCTCGTTTCACGACCGCCCTCGCTTCGTCCTGTACTGGCTTTACTTCTTGTCTCGATTAAACCAAGTAGATATATGCATTGCCAATTAAAGAAACATGACGTTCAGCTTCTAACCTGAAACGAAAAAGCGCCGAGAAACCGAAACTGGTGTGTAAGTTTCCCAGTGCAGACGTAACCGGTGTGCCAATCAGCTCAAAAGAGCAAAGTTCGGTGACAACCGCACATATGATTCTAGGGTAAAAACATTCGGTCAAAGATTTGATGAAAAAAGTATTTGGCTTACATGGGTTTTGTCTGTAGCCGAGCTCAAGCGCGTGAAAGTAAGCGACGAACTGGCGGACTGGAATGTGAAACGAGTTGATGAAATCAAGCTCCACGAACAACATGTATGCAACCTAACACATCAGTACATATAATTATACCTTCATCATCTTTTCGCTATATCCAATATAAGTGTGGCTCGGTAGTCTAACGGTAACGTGCCGAACTTGTAATCCTGAGGTAACTCAGAGGCGCAGGTTCGACTCCACACCGGGACACTGCCGGGTAACGACCTTAGGCAAGTTGTTCACACACATGTGCCTCTGTCACCAAACCGTATAAATTCACCGCTGGGACGTAAACAGGCACACCGCGCGACACACTGGCCCCGTATCCGTGGTCTCGCAGTGTAAAAACTGGTGTCTGGCTGAGGGCCTTAGGAAACGGAGATCAGCGCCGCCCTATGGGCCGTAAGGCTCGGGAAAAACTTTACGTTTTTAATATAAGTAGCTATATCTACGACTTAGTCAGGGGCGGGTCCAGCCAGCTCGACGAGCTGGCTTGACGAGCAAGCTTCGTTATGAAAACGAGGTATAACTTTAAACCAAAACATCGACATGTTAAACTTGTTAGTTGCATTGTTACTGCGTAAACATTCGACAAAACGCACACGGCTGAGCAGCGTGTCGGGACAGACGTCGGACAGTTCAAAGACTGGGTAATCCCAGCGCCTGAATGACGTCATCGTCAGCAGGTCGCCATACTGGTTCCGGTCGTCGTCGATGTAGGACAGATCGTCTTCTGGCGGGGCGCTGAGTGGCGAGTCTTGCTGTCGCTCGTCGTTGATGACCGACACGTGGTCAGAGAACGAGATGTGCTGCTGCTGCTGCTGCTGCGGCGGCGGCGGCGACAAACCTGATCCATTACATCATTAGCATCAACATTTAATTAGTTTGGTCGCGTAACGGTTCAAACGTCGGACTTGCGATCACGAGGTTGCTGGTTCCACTGAATCGGCTACGGTCGGGTGGTTAATACTTGGGTGGTGACTTCTGCGAACGGGTAAACCATTTCAGTATAAAAACAATATTAAGGCCAACTCAGTCGGGGTAAGTAAATTAAGTACCGGCCTGTTTGGCTGCGGTTATTGCAGGGCGCATTCACCTGTGTCGGATGGCAGGTAAAAACTGTGTCATGCCATATGGCCGGTGACGCTCCGTAGCTCATGAAGAGCTATACAGTTCAACCATTTCAACAATCACCATCACCATCATTCTATTCCTCAACATAAAATATACAGAAAACAATTAGTACAACACTATCATTGCCTTCCAGAGTACGATTTTGGATTAGTAACCAGAAAGAAGAGCCACATCGTCGAAGAATACTGCGCATGACGTTGAACAGCTAAATATTACGTAAAATGCAAAACAAATTCTCAAGAATAATACTTCATGCCCAACTGCCTCCGTCGGCCGCAATAACTCATATGACTTGACCTTTCTGTGACATTGACTTTGTTCCCACGACGTTGAAAGCCTGAGCAGCTCCTCTAAACTTTGTTCGAAATATGTGCTATTTTGTCAAAATCTGTCGGGCCTTTAAGGAGTTGTGGGGCTCCGAACTTTTGTGCATATTAAGTTGTAGATATGTTAACCTTGACCTTTAACCTCCAAACCTAGTCCATTCCTATTTTGCCTCGACCTTCAATTACAGCAAGATTCAGCGCACAAAAAGCACGTTAATTTACAGCGTTCGTGTTTCACACGGTAGTGTATAAAATACTCGCATAGGGCACGGTAGGATTTGTAATGATAGTTTTGTCGCATTTGTTGGCGCAGAGTGCCAATGAAAAAAAAATTAACAACCGGTAAAGAACTGACAACGTTATCAGATCGATACGAGACTGGTGTGCCGTTTTTTGGAACACGTACACATCATTGGCCAGAGGTTAGCGAAATTCACTAAATGCGTTTCACGACATCAGAGGGAAATAGACAAACGCTTAGACTGAGAACTTCAAAACACAATGGGTTGCCGACAAAAAATATCGTAGGCAAAGACACAAAATCCTAAAGTCAACGACGCTGTGAAGGGGTACGGGGACAGCAACTGCCCCTCCGCTAAAGTGTAGCCTATAGGACAATTTTGTTCCATTCGAAAAAGTGTCTTTCAATATACAAAATTTTAGGTCAGAAATCCCCACTTTTGAAAAATTTAGAACCAAAATTAAACTTTTGAGCATCCATAATCTCTTTTGTTGGAAATTTGCAATCGTCTGTTGAAATTGCAGCTTCCTGCCACCCACAACGCCGTTGCCTGAAATGAAAACCGAGTGACGACTAGAGAAGGCGTTAAAATGCATTACCGGTAATGCATTTGTAACTCATTTCACTTGCTTCCGCCTCCGCAATTTCAATTCAAGCACGTTTAGCAATTTCTCACAGATGGCGCCACTAGGAAAACCTCGACAAAGCCGACTTACCGGAGGTTTTCCGACGAGGCGACGATGACGTCACGACGCCCGTGGTGACGGTGGAGGTTTCATTATCGCCTTTCGCTTCCACATCCTACACTCGTCAGCAGCGACAATTCAATATACTCGTATATATCCTACACTGTACGTACGGACAGTATCGAAACTTGAACTAGGGCCACACAGGACAGAATACATTGGCCGACCAAAAAGTGGTTTTCATCCAACGCAACGGACGCAATATAGACTTACGCAACGTAACGGACGTAACGCAACCGACGTAGCTGACGCAACGACAGGTTCTATACTTGCGTCTTGGTCGTTGCGTCAGCTGCAACCAGACTCGATCCCCCCTCAATGAGAAACTCCGCTTCGGCTTTTCGCAAAGCTTCCAAGCCTCGTCTGTTTTTGCAACCCTGACATTGTAATGCGCTATCGCTATGTTGTAAATTGCGTTGGGCGATGGTCTACGCTGGTTGCTCGTGCGTCAACGAGTGGACTTCAAGATCGGTCTATACTCTTCTACAAATGCCTGCACCAGCTCGCCCCAGTGTACCTCACGTCATGCTCACTCCAGTGACGGAAAACGCAACCCGACGACGTTTGCGGTTCGTTGCTGGCGGTGATTTGGCCACACCGAGGACTGTGGGCTTCGGTCCACGAAGTTTCTCGGCTGCTGGCACATCAGCGTAAACAGTTTGCCATCGAAGCTGAAGGATGCATCACTGACTATTGAACCTTTCACCAGCCAGAGATGTTTGCACGCAGCTACTACACATCAGCGGAGCCGTCATAACTTTCTGTTTCAAGACTTTGCGTGAACAAAATGCTGTTACAGAACCGAACTGATAGGGCACTACAGCTACGAGCAGAGCAGCGCGGTTCCATCGAACGCAGACTAGCTTTGTGCAGGCAATTGTCTCTGTGTATAAGAGCGTATCTGACGTTATAGTGCAGTCTATCTCCATGAGATTAACCTACATCTCCAAGTAAGTGGGCTAACCAAAAGACCTACAAAAATACCCAGCAGCATTACGCTTTATTTCCGTTTGTTGGAAAGAAAGACGCCAGCGCTGACAACCGCTCCCCGCCAGCAGCCGTTCTCTGTCTGACGTAAACTAACGTCGCCATCGACCACCCGCCAGTCGAAGCAGTGCTGCAAACCGCAAAGACCAGCACTCGACGCTGACGATGACTATGTACGGTACGTCGCCGTGGGCTGTAGGTCGGACAGCATTCGAAACGCAACGCCGACAAGTCATCCTCTGAGAAATATCAAGTGCGCATCATCCGCCTTAGGACACAGGCAACGATGAAACAACAGGCATAGCCAGAAATTGGAGCCGTGACATATACGTGAAAACGTCGGTTTTTCTGTCCGTAAAAAACTACCTGCGCATAAGAGATTGAAAGGTGTTTAGGTCACACGGCCGCTAAAAAAATTCGACCTAGTGTCGCTTGTTTACCATTGGAAAGGTTAGACCAAAATACCAACACAAGCCTCACTATGCGGCAGCAGTAGCAGGCAGCAGCTTATACAGTCTTCTTCAGCGTCGAAAATGTCAAACGGCTACTAACACGACCGCCGCATCGCAAGATCTGCAGAAGATAAACGCGACAAATATTCCACATCGGTCGGCAATTGATGCGAGTTGTCGACGAAAACCGTAAATCGGCGACGAAAAAACGACGTCGTTAACAGTTACTGTGCTGACTGTATCTGTCTGCTTTCTCAGTGCGGTTTTATGTCTGATTTTATTTCTCACACACCTGTGCTTTTGTGTCAGTCTGTCTGTAGAAAGGGGGGGGGAACTATGTCTCCATCTGTCTTTCGCTTTTATCGAATATACTAAATAAATAATATCTAGTAAATTTAATTTTATATCGGCTTAAAACCTGAAATAAACGCAGTGATTGACTGATTTATTCGGCGACGCATTGCAATCTACCGGTACTGAAAAGACACGACTGCCAAGATTAAAATAAGTTATCAATATTCAACACAGAAGTAAGAAGTATTAACTATATCAAATTATCAAACACAAGTTTATCTTCTTTTGCCTTCCACTGTGTTGTTTTTCGACCTACGATTTCGGACGTCGTTACGCAACTCAATAAAGAAATTTAATCATCTGAGCCACGACGGTCGACGTACGGTGCGTGTGGAGTTGATTAAATTACGTCATTTAATTCCGCCCTATTCCGGTCTTGTACGAACACGTCTTCACATGTAGCAAGAAGTGTTTGTTCGTTTACGCCTGTTCGTTGTCACACTCTTTGTAGCCACGTTCGACATTTTGATAGTCGTACTGAAACGCTCAAAAATTTAAATACTTCTCAGCACTAAGCACGTCGGCATCTAGTCAATATAGCGCCTATGTGAGGACCGGAGTCAGCCTCAGCATCTCGCCCCATCACTGTCATGTTCCTATACCCAATCGTGTGAAGTATGGTTTTACGGCTTACTACCGATTACCAGTCACTATAGATTTCATGACAACTGCTGGTTGCGCATCTGAGGAACTCCTGGACAGTGGGTTTGGCACACTTTAAAATCGTCTGAAGTTAGCTAGTACACTAATCTGTCGCAATTTCAATAGATAACAACTTTTGTTGTCGATAAATACGTCAACGTTTTAACTTTTAACTAGTGAATTACATACGCAAAAAAGAATAATAATTTTACTTTATGTTTGCATTTTGGACCAGTACTCAGCAGAAAGAGTGTCGACGCATTTGAGACGTAGCGGTATCTACTGCAAACATGAAATCATCGTATAAAGTGTCCAAATGAAAGCATTCTGAAATTCGTCGAGTGTCATATGCAGCATCGTGCATCTGCATAAAAGATACTGACTGCTGCAGTGCTTTACTGTCAACGAACTCGATCCGTGATGACCGGAAAGGACACCGACCAAATAAACAAAACATGACACGAGTCCATTACGATCACAGGCCACAAAAAGGCACAAATGGCTCAGTGCAGATCCCTGTCGTATTGTATAAAGAAGGACATTCACATCAAAAGCTCTACGGCTATCCTGTACTTCTGCTGTCTTCCTAACCACTCTCCATATGCACTCAGCTTTGTAGTTTGTACACCAGTACATCACCATAAGTGCATTCACCACCTATACTCTTTGGCGCCCATCTTCCTCAAGCCCATATACGTTGCTACCTCTCAAGACGACGCTAAAAGAAAGCGCGGTTTAACCCCGGAAGTGTAGTATATGTTACGAGGTACTCTATATTTCCACGGGGTCTACGAACGCACAGCTGAGATCTCTTTTATCTACTCCTTCGTCTGTCTTCTCGCGTCCGCTTTACAGCAAATACTGCAGCAGTTTCTAAACATGCCTTGCATACAAACTGCTGCACATTATCTGCTGTTTCACGCACACGTTCTGACAATATTTCATAGCCTGGCTCTTCAGACAAATAATTTCCAGACATCATCATCAAAAAAGCTTAATATTTCTTTAAAAAAAACAACTCGTTGTTTTTGATGACCGGTGTACGAAAAAAACGTCAAAATGTATTCGATGCTCCCACAGTTTGGTGGCAAAACCAAAAGCCTCGCACTTATTGCACAGCCGCAATACCGCAATATAGTGCACTTATCAGTCCCGTCCGTCTATCCTCTGTCCCGTCCGGTACCAGATTCCAACTCGAAAAGGAAAGAACACGGAAATAACGACCAGAATCGATGTGGCCTTAATCCAGAGTAAGAGTAACCAGTCTGTTAATATCCAGTTTAAAAAAGAAAAGGTAGGAATCAGCATTAGGGTAAACGTTGCGCAGCTGTCGGTAGACGGCCGTACAATATGTCGGCACTGGATGCACACATTTTCTCGTTAAAACACGGGGTACATTCCGCGCAGCAATAAAAACTTTTTTTTACCAAATTGACTTGCATGATGTAAAATATCGTCACCGAATCGAACTTGACTGAACTGATGTACCTGATCGTCGCGGGTGAACTCGACGTGGAAGGAAGGAGATGGGAACGGCGAGGGTGAAGCATCGTGGTCGACGTCGTCTGGAGCGACGTCACGGCGTCTGTCAGACGACGACGTGGAGGAGCGTTGAACCACATGTTCACCGTGCTCCGAGCTGGACGGCGAGTCGCTGCTCTCATAGTCAGACGTCAGCAGGCGAGGTCGACCCATGCCGCCCGACGTCGACGACCCCAATAAACGCTGCTGGCCCTCGGCACACAGCCCTGCAAACGAGCGTAGAAAATGACAAAACCAAACCGAAAACAAAATGAAATCTATAAATAAACTGAACTGACATAAAAGCCACAGCGAGCGCCTTTTGTTTAATTTCATTTCAATTTGTTTCGTTTCGTTTCAGTTAAGATCTGACGTTCTGCGCGCTCCTTAACAGCCGGCAACGACATCAAACATTCCAAAGTAAAGGTAAGGCAGTAGCATCGATCCAGGGGAGAACAGGGTGGCGGTGGCGATTGCCCCAGCCAAACAGAAATACTGCAGGGCAAAAGAATCTTTTCGCCCCCTCAAAGTTTTAGCCGTTTCTGGGTTTTTCTATGCCCCGAATGCGTTTGCACTAAGATCGTACACGCTGGGAGAGCTTACAGCGCTCCCTCAGACCCCTAACGGGTAGGAAGGGGTTCGATGCTTCTTTCTTAAAAAGCCCATGTACCCCACTGTGATTTGCCTACAGATAGAATTTTGCTTCCACCAAAATAAATTTGAATTAATCACTAAACCACGCCACCAGAGAGAATACAGCAATGCGTTAGCGAAGTATATAGCTGCAGTACTACTAGCCTCTGTCAGCTGGGCTGGCCATGGCGAGGTAGGGTCGCCGTGATGAGGCCGGTGGTTCAGTGTCTAGACTTGGCATGCCAGTCGCCGACGTCGTGGTCGTCCAAGTGCCGCCAGCAGAACGACATCGACTGAAACTGGACGCAATGCTCCGCCGCAGACGCTACAGCATCACCACGCAATCGGATTTCGCACAAGCCCAAACGCCGCTTAACATGCATAAAGTTTTTTTTAAAAAAACCTTATCTGATTTGGCACTGCTTATACGAGTCAGGCGCATGGCCAGAAGCGCCTTTCGTCAATTTCTAAAAGATTTGCTGCATAACACGCTGTAGAACAAGCTGTGCAGCAAATCCACGACAAGTCGAAAATCTACAGCAACTACAGATGTTCTCTGCATTTTAGTGCGCCATCCAGTACAGCAAAATAAAGTAGAAAGTAAAATACGCAAGTCTTTTTCTTGTTGCTCTTGTCCCATAGTTAACCATCGTTGAGACCAAATACAATCTTCTTTTTTTCTTTTCTTCCAATAATGCTTTTCCTACATGTCTCTTGATCTTGCGACAGTCTCGCAGCTTCACACAGGATCAACTCGGTCCACTCAGTGATGTTGTCTGTCCACTTCTTCGGAGGTCTTCCTCTCTGCCGTACACCACCAACTGAGCCCAGCAACATCTTGCATGCGAAAAATATGGCCGAAAAGCAGTAGTTTTTTTTTGTGTCGAATAATGTCCACAACTGTCTCTTTCCTATGCGCACTCTCTCTGATGCTTTCATTTGTCTTTCTCTCTTGCCAACCTACACCTAGCATGTTTCTGTAGCATCTCATTTCGTAGGCCAGTAACAACCATACGTAAGTACAGAAAGGTAAAAAAAACCTGAGCAGTGTACTTTAACGCTCACACGAACGACTGGACTAATTTGCATTAATTTAACTCATCGGTCGTCGTGAAGTATGCCACTGCAGAACGAATGACAATGTACGTAACGCCAATCCACATCTTAACTCCAGTCGTTACTCGTTTTCTCAAGACAAGTTTTTCCAGAGACTGCAAGGTACACAGCCAATTATTAACGAGTTTCTGATGCGCTATGTAAATTGACGCTTTACTTATCTACTTATTAAGTATTTATTTACTTACTAACTTTTCCGTGCTACTCGCGCTCAACATATAGGCTGATGATTTCTGTTACACTATCAAGCAGCATTTTAAATTAATGTAACATTACAAATATATACCGTTCATCATCAAATAAGTTCAAACAACCACTAAATGAGAACTATAATGAAAAAAAAGACAAAGATTGCGACAACAAAAATACAGAGAAGGCACTTGACGTGCGTCAGTAACATCGTTGCAGATACCGTTCACAGACGGATCAGCATTAGATGATGACGCTGGTGATACCTTGGGCAGGTAGACGGGACGTTCAGCGTACGGCAGATCGGCGAACTCGGTGTTGAAAGATGTATCGGACAGAGACGCTACGGGACTGGACTTGACTCGATGAAACCCGCCGGGGGCCGACGCCGCGGCGTCCATCAGCGGCACGTCCGTCGACTTGAGTAGGTCGCTGACGGCTCTGAGTCCTAGCAGTAGATGTCGAGGTAGCTCTGGGTCCGCCATCATGTCGGCCAACAGTCCTTCAGCTTCACGCACCAGAGCCCGGTCCAACAGCACCGTCGTGCCCTGCACGCCACAAGACGAACACAATATCTGAAGTTAGCATCGTACCTACAGATCCAAGGAGAAACAACCGGTGCATGTTTATGTTTCATCACGGACGCTCTATGCCACAGCAATGAAGCACAATAAACTAAGACAAAAACCAAAGTAATTAGCAAAAGGCAGCATCGCTGTGGCTGCAATTTGCAATTACATGTTTTGGGTTCGAACGACAAATTTCCACTTCCCGCGGGTTCAGAGACTCCGTCTAACACAACGTGTCGTTGGGCACCCACAGATAACATGCCAAAAGGCATATACATGTAAATGAATCGAACGCTTCAAACAGAGTGCACCAGTGTCACAGACAGACGACAGACTGAGAGACCATGGATGCAGGCAATAAACGGAATCGCTTGCAGCGATGCCGCTCAAAAACTGACAGCGGGAAAGTCGGTCCGCAAAGTGCGAGTGTCATTTCTGGAGGTTACTGATGTCCAATAAGCTTGATTTTTGCCCTTACGAAATATAAAATTGACAAATCAGTTACTCCCGTCCTGAGAAACATTTGCGCCAATTTAGTTTTTCTTCCACGCCCTTTTTTGTTTTAAAATCAGAAGCCCGTACCGGACGGACAGATGAACAAACAGACAGACGGACAGACAGACGGACTGCAAAGACACGCATTGCGACCTACTACGATGGCCGCATAATAACATCAGCCGAAGTAAGACATGTTTTTGTGCCATTAACACGATCGTCAGCTAAAGCGAATCAGTCCCTGTATATGCTACCCGCGTGTAAGTGCGACATGTATAGGCCTATGTGACCTTTTTGTCTATCTACCGTTTATTGATGATCAATCAATCAATCAGCCGAGCAAAACATATTTATGCAGCGATTTAACTACGACGCGCTGCGAGCGAATATAATTGACAACTGTCGTACATAATAAGCACCATCTGTCAGTTAAGCGACGTTGAAAAACGGCGCGAGCGAAATAGACGCTAAGACAGACTATTGCACTGGTGTCAAAAGTAAACGACGTCAACGGCACTCGGATATCATAGCTAAAATTAGTGAAAATGCCAAATTTTAAATAAAACCGTTTACAATCAAAAGTAATGCACAAAGTGCCAAACTTCCGAACAAAAGTTTTTATTTACAGCCAAGTTCCTCCTTTAATAATTTAAAATTTGACCTATTTGACGTTTCAGAATGCTAGTTGACAACACGAAAACCCAGCAGAGAATAAAACAACACGCATTTATTTTTTAATTGCAAAAAAACTAAACAAAGCCTCGCTGTATTTTTTTTGCCATAAGCCCGCATAAAATTAATCCAGTGCATGCCGAGCGCAGAACAATATAAAACACGAGACGAGAAAATAAGACCACACGCATCGTTTCAACACGTCTGACGTCATCAGAGCCACCTGCGTCGTCAATTCTCATTGTCTGTTCGCGTCTAAATGATCGAGAATAAACGACGACATAGGCTACGAGACAGGCGTCTATGTCACGCGGTTTATGCTTATGCAACCAACATACGAATTAACCACAGCAACAAGCATCAGTGTAGGCAAGCCAAAACAGGTCCTCTTTCTCAAAAGTAGCATAAGCGAAGATGTTGGTCCTTTGTGTAGACATAATATGCGACCGTCCGCCTATCTATACACTGCATTCGGAACCGACGAACGGGCGAGATCCGTAATGCGGCCTAGTATGATGGCCGTGTGATAATTTATGAATCAATACATACGAGCGTACTTCTATTCAGTTACACCGGTTCAGATGTGACACGATACGAGTTCTATAAGCTACTTAATGTTATTATACTATTATTGCAGTTCATAAATACCACCCCGTCACACCACGCGATCGACCGACTTAATTATTAGCTTGGCTTACAGTTTGTTCAAATTATATCAATTCTGCAAGTGTCCGCGTGAAAAGCGAAAACTGCATGAGAGTCGCAGCACACTGTGGATGCGCTCGATACCACTACACGCGGCCTAGCATTATATCGACGCCTGCGACGCCCGGTGCCGGTCAGGTAAGCCCAACAGGTCAGGTATTCAGTATACTCATCCAGCAGAGAGACACGACGATCTATTATTGATAGGCACAAGAACCTGACCTCAACGCGCACTGAAATCACTATTGTTAATTTGAGTACTATATACGGTTACAGCAATGCCTGGAGAACGAGCTTATACCATTTCAGACAGCGATGTGACACACTTAAACCACGTTCATGTCGCATAGACTACCGCGTACAGTGTCATTTTTTACGACGCACGACTGCGATCGATATTCCGTTTAGAAATAAAATAAGTCAAACACGAGATGAATGCCAGAGTATTTTATGTAGTTGTTTTCCTATAAGAAACGGAGGCACGCGTCACGTGCAAAGTATATATATGAGAATGCTTAGATTCCGTTTATATTCACGACCAGAGCCGTAAAACGAGGATAATATAAGAGATCGGCATCGTATAAATAAAAAGGCAGATCGGCACAGGGCCATTCGGTTGTGACTGTCGCTGAAACTCGACGTTAAGACATCGACGATTAAGTTTCCGACCTCGTTCTACGTTTTATTTTAAACGTTCCCGGAAATCATACTGCGAGGTGGACGAGCACGTGATAAAACGCTCAGGCATTCATTCGTCAACCTCCAAGAACCGGCTCGCTCATGAATATTTAACATGCCCCAACGAACTGCCCAGTGGGCGGGCGACCTGTGATGACGTCATAAATCACGTGACGCGATGGAACTCCCTTACGTTTTGCCGGCAGTTAACTCGTGCGCCCTGCGCCTAACATGAATAAACGCGTAAGAAGCTCGGCCGTAGTGTAGCAGAAAAACGGTGCGAAGTGCCAGCTATAGGGTCTAGTGTAATGTTTATTAGGCCTATTCGAGACTGTGGTAACTCTCTATGTGTATCTGTCATGAGTATGCATTAGTGTTTTTCTTTCTTTTTTTGTTTGTTCTTTTTTTGTTTGTGATGCTATCGAATTTTTCGATGAATAAAGTTGATTATTTATAAAGTAGTATAGGCCTTTACATCCAGAGCTGTATTGCCGCAGTAAGTCGGAGTTGGGGAAATATGACCCATGAACAAGATGATCCCCCTCACAAAGTAAATACAGAAGCCCAGCTGTCGCTATGGGAAGCCAACCGCACCTGCGCCCGAAAGCTAGCAACTGCAACAACTGCCTAATATTTGCGTTGCAAACTGCGGCCAAACCGCTGCAAATAGCGACATGGTTAGTATTGACAGCCTATAGAAACTTAGCAACGCCCCATGCAATGGTACCACAGCCGACCCTCTACAACGTACCGTTTAGCCACAGACGACAAAAAGACAGACACTGACAGACAAGAGACAAATAATACACGCCGTACATTAACCGCGACTGTCAGCTCGAAGTATAAGTGCATGGAGAGAGTCGACTCTGGAGTTTGGGCCTAAGATTATACGTTACCGTAGCGGTTTTCAGTTGCAAGTGAATCGTAGATAAAATGTTAAGTTTACGTATCGTGATGGAACAAATGTTGACTTGCATTCTGAGACGGCTTGACACACACTGTCGTTTACTCGGCGCTGTCGTGTGCCAAGAACCAGCGGTATAACATTCTGTAACTCATCTCTTGCCGAGTGTATGACGGTGACCGCCGCGCATGGAACAATTAATAATTAAGTAACAACGCATTTGGGCGACGACAAAAAGACGGTAGTCTATAGCGGCGTCGGTCGGTCGATTTCCGATACACAGAATAGGCCTACTTGACGTCCAGATATCGGTGGTTTATGCGACGGGTGCACATTGCTATAGAAGCATGCATAGATACACAGTCTTGTAGCCCAAATATACACTTATTTTCCCGCTGTTCTTTAGGCTTTAGCATCAATAGCAAGTATTCCCACAAACAAGGCTTTAGTGACCACTACGGAGTGACTTACCGCTGCTTTGGAGCGAAACGCACTGGTGCAGCCAGCGCCATACATTTGCTAATGTAACGTGCGTCAGTGGGATAGCTTTTCCAGCGTATATATTATACGGACGGAGTGAGGGAGTCCCAGAAATGGCCATCAAGCGCGAGGGCGTTATTGGCCGAAGCGTGGAAGAGTTAATGGCTTTTATGACAGAGAACTTGGGCCAGCCAGCTAAGACTTACGAGCACGACGTGACAATAGGCTAGACATGATAGAGCGGCCGGTGTGCGCAATCTGTTTAGCATCAGTCACTTGGCGCACGCGCGCTCACGGTCGACCGACACAGTCCATCCGTCACTGCGTCGAAACAGCAGCAGCAGCAGCAGTAGCGTCACCGACGCTGAAGACACAAACTCCACTTGCTTGGAGCTGTTGTGTACGACAAATCCACAATGTCATCTCGACATGTCGCGATGTCGTACAGTTTGTTGCAGGTATGGTATACCTACGACGGTTCCCTGTAAAAACCGGGAAAGTCAAAACTACCCCATTACACGAAACCAAACCTTAACCCTATCCTTAACCTTATTTCCTAAGCTTAAGCCTATATCACTGTCTCCCGGTTTTGTCGGTATACCACCAACGACTTGTTGTCGATCAACAAATCCGCAACAGATCGCAGTAGTGGAGTTTGCGACTGAACTTGGTTTTTGTCCGACGCAACGTACTTTTCAACGCAAGCGACGCAGATGACGCGAGAAAAGTACGCAAGCAGAAAACGCAAGAAAGTACGCAACAGAACGTAACCGGCGCAAGTGGCACAACAGCCTAACGCAGTATAGCTGGGAGCAGTGTCTACGTGCGTATTCTCGCGTTCGTTGCGTGCTGCGTAGGGTTGCGTGCGTAGCATCGGATGGAAACCAGGCGAGCTTTATTGGCGACAAAATCCTGTTAGGCGTCACGGCGCGGTGTAGGATTGACTGGCAGGAAGACAGTCGACTCGGCGGCAGAACCAATCACCAACTGACATCCGGATTAACTTGCTGCAGGAAATCAATAACTTACTGCGCCCGTACGGTCTGCTTTCTTGTTTCTCTGCTTCCATACATCGACCGCCGCCGGGCATCTTTCGAAGACGTGATTACTTACATCGCGTGAGTTAAAAAAACTAGAAATATGAGCTAATGCTCATATGAGACGCGCGACATCCTACAGCAGTTCATGTTCGCATGTTGTCTTCGTCTATCTCTATCCATTTTGTCGCAATTCACTGCTAAAGTGTGCCCGAAAATCGCCAAAAAACTATTACGGGGGTTCAAGGTCGTTCAAGGTCATCAAGTTGATACCTCTTAAAAGTCCCTCAGCAGTGGTTGTTACGATAAGCAGGAAACCTATGTCTATCTGCAAAGGTTTTTGCGTTAAATTAGTGGGTATTGAAGGGGTACTCATTATTTGAAGTCCCCGTACGGAGAACTCCTCAAACAATGAACATTGGTGATAGTCCGAGCCAAAGATCAACTCTGAAGACTCTTGTCGTGCTCTGTGTGACAGTAGCGGCTATTGCCACGACTGTCACTCTATATGGTATAGTCGGTGCCGCCGGTCGCTAACGAAGCTTCGGCCGTCCGACGTGCGTTGTACGCTTGATTAATTGGATTTAAGCCTCGCGCCGACGCAAGACGCTGCCGAGGTAATGAGCACCAACCAACCAACATCGGTCTACGTCGAAGTCTGCATTTTCTTCTACTTCTTCTTCGTCTTCAATAAATGCTGTGGTGTAGGCTACGTTTCGACCTCGGGCTTAAATTTCGGACGTTTTCAGACTCAGCAGTCGCTCGAGCTGTCAAAAAGCAACATCGGAATGGAAAAGTTTGGAGGGGAAAATGGTGCAATTTTCCCCAGACAGCTGCGATTTTCCGACAAAGGAAATTATGAGTGTTACGAATTCCAATCTTGCCCCTAAATTTCACAAAATAAGGGATTTCAACTCTCATATTTGGTATTTTCGGAAGAGAATGTTACGACAACTTGCGACAGAAGAACATTTTCCGAGAGGCTAAACGTTAAACGGTGGGATGGCGCAATTGCCTCTCTCCCCTCGCAACGACACCGCTGACCAAAAAAATGCATCAGCGCACGGGTTTGAGCCACACAGATTAGCGTGGCGCTGGCAAATGCGAGAAGATAATACGTGACGGTGCAATCTGCAGTGAAGTGCATGGTTGCTGCGGTAGAAACTGCAACAAAAGCACTTGCGTAATGAACGGATCGGACTAGAAAGCAAAGCAAGCGGTCTGCGGGGAACTGATAATGCACGCCGGCGGCGGTAAACTGGTGCGGGAAATGGGCGTAAAAACTCTACGCGAGCAGCCAGACGTATATAGGCGGGAGACCTAAACGTGACGGCATCCCGCCATTAAGCCGTCTGTTCAACCGGTTCAAGACAGCATGAATACAAGCAACGGTACGTAATTCGGTGTGACGTCGCGACTATCCTCCAATCTTCCATCAGCATCACCATAACATCATTAACAGTACTGCAAAAAGTGATCAGTACCGATACAGAGGTATGCTCCGAACAATTCACGTTTTCGAAGCAATCCGGAAAATCTATCACGGAACGTATACAAGAATACGTAGGTCTACCGGTAGGCCCTATATACTTGCAATTAATGTTACGTTTGCGGGTATGTAAGCAGACAGTTATCATTATTGCTGACCGCGAAAGCAACGACAGTATTGTTTTCGGCATTATTGTCGCTCTGTCGACGTGATAACTCACGAACCGCTGCAATTAATGAAATTTTGCACAAACACGTATCTTGACAACCTCTAAACCTCAGCTGCGTTTTTCATCAGCTAACGGGGCGGGGCTGTTCACTGATGGCGTCATGTTTATTTACATATTCATGCCAAACGATATAAAACGAACGTGGTCTAACGCATAGAGATAATTCAATATTTTAATCCAGTTCAACGTTACAGACGATAAAAATCATTGACCTACATATTATATATAATGATAAAAACCAAAACAACAACAGACACGCCCACCACAGAGTCACGAGACTACCATAGAACGACTACGACCACAGTTTTATCTCGGTAGGCAAATCGCGTTAGTGGTTGACCTAGTTGACTAATGAGCATCTAAATAAAGCAATAGGGGCGGAGTCTGGTAGAACAGACACGCCCGTTAGCCGATGAAAAACGCTGCCCACGTTAAGTATCAAGGTCACAGATCAACACTCAAGGTTACATGGGTTTTTTGTGTTTCTTTGGTGCGCTTGGCCTGGATTCGCGAAATCTTTCGCAATATTTCGCCGCAGCATTACTGCCTGTGGAAGCTACCACTGGCGCTACCCGCGGTCAGTATTCAGCCTCCAGCGACGTTTGACGATCTTGTTGTTTCGATTTTTGCTGCTGTTGTTATGTTGATGTCTGTTCTGCAGTGCAAGCGACTGCCTGAACTAACTCGTCCCGGAAACGACCTCTACTCACACGCTCACTCACTCACTACGACGACAGTTAAACAGAGGAACCGAGCACGGGACGGGAAGATCAATGCTCATACGACTGCTGCATGGATATGAGGAATGAAGTCAAGCTGAAGGTCAGCAGAATGTAGTGCTTCGTCACAAGCCTGACCGAGAACTGTCAATCACTGCCAGCAGCAGCAGCAGCAGCAGGCGCGGGTAGAATCATTGATGCGGACAGATGATGAGCGTGACAGACAGACAGACAGACAGACACAGTCGGACGGGCGAACACGTGACCATTCAGCCGTAGTACGACCGATCGACCGTGAGATGTGGTCGATACGAGACACTGATATACGTCCCATGGCTCAACCGATCCACCATTTCTCTCATTTACGCATCGAGATCAACTAAGCCAAACCGATCTCCTTCGCTTTCCTATACGTTTTTCTTTCTAAGATAAGTTATAAGGTATATCGCGTGCCAGTTAGCAGCTCAAAAAGTCACAGAAAAGGTTTAGCTACAAAGTTAAGCTCAGACTAAGGTTTAAGTTGCGAAGTGCAGTGGGCGAGTGGGCATAGGACATTTTACTAGTCTGAACAGCGCGAGGGTTAGAGACAGGGTAGGCTTAGGGTTATTAGTGATAGGGTTAGGAATAGGGATAAAATGCATGCATCGTTGACTTTGGCGGACTTTGACAATTGCGGTCCTTAGCTATAGCGGTCCCTAGCTATGGCGGACCGAGTTATAGCCAATTTTGGACCAGTGGCTCTTCGGACTATTGACCAGTCACCTTTCTGCATGTTGTCGTCTGCGTCTTTGCAACTGCGATACAAGACTTTTATGACCGCCTTTGCGTATATACACTGTGTCCCAAAAAAACATCCTCGACATTTTCGAACGTAACTTAAAAACCAATTACCAGATTTTGATAATTTTTGACACGAATATTCCTGACACAACTTTCCATCAAATGACCGTTCAGTTTCCCACCTCACCCAACGTTTGTTTCTGCACTACCTGGGGAAACCCCAACCAGCGAAATATCACTTTTTTATCCAATGCCATATGATTGCTTAATTAACATAACGCGTAAAAACACATTTTGTTCACATTTCTAACACTTTGGCTGACAATTCATCCAATTGTACATTTTTCAACTGACTGTAGTAAAATTGCTTGAAGTGGTAACCCACTATGCGAAATTCATTGATAGCAGTATCGATAAAATTCTGCTCCAGACCAATCCAGGCCGTACCAGTCGCTTCTTGACTTCACAAACATTCCTAAACTTCATCTGGTAGACACACTGCTGCATAACAGTCAAACGTTGTAATAGACCGACTGTTGGGGCCCACAGATTAGGACAGACGGAATTTATGAACGTTTTTTCATTCATTTTAACACGTATTATGCTTGGTCTCCTTTCCCCAGGTAGTGCAAAAGTTAAGTGAGGTGGAAACTAAAACACTTATTTAATAGCCAGTTGTGTCAGAAATTTTTCTGCAAAAAATTATTAAAATCTGTTAATCTTTCTTTAAGTTACGATCAATAATGTCGGGGATGTTTTTTTCAGGTTTTCTGTTTATTTCAACACATATTTCGCTTGATCTGCTTTCCCTAGGTAGTGCAAAA
>Ga0209367_1002788_pt1 | contig 23358 bp, 16 predicted proteins | sample WorMetLIZISLAND2_FD_187412 | JGI IMG/M metagenome (GOLD analysis project Ga0209367, IMG submission 187412) | Marine gutless worms symbiont microbial communities from Max Planck institute for Marine Microbiology, Germany - Olavius geniculatus... ... | reverse complement strand
GGTGCTGCGCTATTGCAAACGAAGAAATTTCAGAACAACGAATATTTACTACACTAAGTCAAGACTCAAGACAGTCAATGTCAACTACTTAGTGCTGAAGTGCGACACGTAGCAAACAGCAACATCCATATAAAAGCTGCTGATAACACTCTGGAATTGTCATAAATTAAACTAAAAGCGCTAAAATTCACGAAAAATCACGGATTTCACGGAAATCTGCATTTTTCACGGAAGAAGGCCAATTTCACGGAAAATGTCACGGCCATGAAATCGTGAATTAAGTTGGTCCCTAGTCATATCTTCCGATTAATTAAAATGCTAGGTCACTCATTAACCACGATACAGCACCGAAATAAAAGGACCAGCAAAGCAATCACAAGCATCACAATTAGCTTTTGCAGATCATTCTGATAACACTGCAGACAGAATTAGCAAAGAAAACTCCTCACAACTAACAGTGAACTGATGAAAACACATTACACGCCATGTGAAACGATACGTACATATAGCTGCAGTATTCCAAAGAAATCTGCGAACAATAACACAAGGCATTACATGTATCACCTAATGCCACATTGCTATGGTGCACACAGTCTTCCAAAATTAGCGAGTGAGTGAGTGAGTGAGTGAGTAGGGTTTAACGTCCCACCCGACACAGTATAGGTCATTTCAGAGACGGCCTTTCCAGGCGGAATGCACACAAACACATAGTAACGGAACAGTAAGTTTAACCTTTACAGAAACACAAAACACAAAATACAAAAAAACAAGCTTAACCTAAAATTGCAAGAACTCCATTATATGCGTGCATATGTAATTAACATAATGGTAGTTCTAATAATCTTCCCTGTTATCCTCCAGACAGACATCAATGTGATAATGCTGTCTAATGGAGGACAAGGGGACTAAAATTAGAGAAACCACGCACACACTGTTCAGTATCATCTACGCACTAAATACTGCTGACTGCATTTAAAGGCATGTACAAAGCGACAGAAAGAAACTGAACTAAACTGAAACCTCACTTCAGTTCAGTTTGTTCGTCCCATAAGCGCCTTAACAACTGTAACTAAGTAAGTAAGTAAACAAATTTATAGAGTGCACAATGTTGGCAAGAAACTCGTCGAATCTGAGTAACATGGGTGTCCCTATCCAGTTCTGAACAGAAAGCTCACAGCATTCATATTATTTTGATGTGACAGATTAGACCATAAAAGTTAACATCTTTGAATATCTGCAAATTTAAGTGATATTTATCATGCAGTATGGTTTTGTTCATAATTCTGCAAAGCAAAGTAAGAGCAGCAATAATGTGGAGAGGAAAATTGAACTAAATTTCGTTCACGACAAATCTCTTCCAATTTGCTGCAACTGCATGTAAACTGCAGTACTTACGCTCGTATAGCAATTTAATAACAACATATTGACGGGGCTCACTAATTTTGGAACACAGTGTATGTTTGCCAAACATTAACAAAATGTGCAGACTTATATACATGATGATATTCCTATGACATTCACACTACAGCCAAGTGCCTCAGATTCGGCCACTGGTTGACATTGTGCACTTTAAATATGCACGTACTTACTTACTTACTTACTTACTTACAGTGCTTGGTATGCTACAAGCTGCGATGGAATCATAAAATCCACGTCTGTAGAACACAGTTTTGCAAGCAAAACTAAAGTGAGTGAATAGGGTTTAACGTCCCGCCTGACACAGTTAGGTCATTTCGGGGATGGTCTTTGCAGGCAAAATTGCACATACACATAATAACGAAACACAAAGAATGACCTAGACCTAAAATTGTAAGAACTGCCGATTATAATTGTGCACATGAAATAATGGCAGTTCTAATAATCTTCCCTGTTATCCTCCAAACAGTCATCAATCTCATAACGCTGTCTATTGGAGGACAGGGGGGGAGAAGCAAAACTAAAGAAATATGGAATGCATCACTAAAAATGCCACAAATTTAAAAAAATGTTTTTTTTTGTTCGTGCAATAAAAAAATGCCAAAAACACACAGAATTCGAAAGCACTGAAAATCTAAGTTCACGAAGTTGTGGCAATGCATCACAAGCAAATTTCACACACTTTACGACGGTTTTCTTCGTCTGTGCAGTGGAAATTGCATTTGTCGAAAACATGCAAAATTTGATACCACTGAAAATCCACACTATCCACACACGTCCATCTCTATTATAAGAAGCAACTAACAATAAAAACTTGCTACACCGACGATAGTCATAGGCACATCAAACGTGACAAAGCACGAGGACGTCAAAAATGTCCTTTACAGCTGTGTTATTGCAAAAGCCGAGTTCCAAGAACACACTCAAAATCGTGACGATAAACGTCCAGAAAAGCCAAAAATTATAAAATGCTTCCACAGTGAGTGAGCGCATGGTAACATTACCTACCATCACACTCTACAGAGATGCTTGAGAGGGTTTTTCCAATGTTGGGTTTTCTCCAAAGAATGTTTTGCTTTTAACTTTAGCAAGCAGCTAAGGTGTGCTATATTACAATTGAGGATTCCCTGGAGAGATAGTTTCGCCGAAAATGTTTTTTCCTAAGATGCCTGGTTTTCCCAAAGAGATTTCAATTTTGGTTAATTCAGATAGGTGGCAATGATATGTTATTTCGTCGTCCTCCTATCAATTGCTACAGTGACCGGACTGTTATAACAACCCATAACTCTGAGAAAGTGTGATGACTGAAACATATTTCGCACCTTTCTATAGTACAATCTGTAGATCACGGTCTATAGTATTTTTATGCCTTGTCACACTCGCATAGTAAACTGCAGACCATGTTGGAACGTATGCATAATTCACAGCCGTGTATTTTCCGGAGACGTTCGAGATGGAGAAGATTTTTCCGTAGATGGATTCTCCATGGACGGTAGTTCGAACAGAGAAGGTTTAGGTTTCGGTGGCCCCGCGGGAACGTACTGTGGTACAACCCTGGTAGTGGAGGTGGTAGCAGACCGCTGATGTTGATCCTTGAAGGACGCCGTCTTCACCAGCGCGGAGGCGTCGGCAGAGAATCTATGAGAAGAGGACGACCGAGCCTCTGATGCCAACTTTGCTGCTGGACTTTCTGTAGAGAAAACCCCGCTGGCGGGTCGCCGAAGGTCCGGTGGCGAGCCGACGGCTGGTTCTACTGGACTACTGGGCTCGGTGGCTTGGACAATGTGGATAAGGTCAAGGCCCGCGGTCGTGGTCAGAAGGTCAAACTCCTGAATTCGCTTGTTCTGCATCCGGGCGAGGTCTCGCCGACGATTCTCGGAGTCTCGCTCAAACGCCACCATGTCCTCAGCCATCTGCCAAACAACATTCACTACCGTTACGTCACAGTGTACTTTGTGCGATGCAATTTATGAGGTGAATAACCTGATGCACCATGGCACTGTTCTCCGCGCTGCAGGTACATGCCTTACTATCTAGTTAACTGTCTCTTATTCAGTATTGTAATTATCTCCACCAAGTGAACGTATTAAATATAAAAGATAACGTGTTTATCAAATTTTCTGTCATTCTGGTTGTCATCACAAACAGCAACACTTGCAACGAAAGCTTCTACCCTCCGTGGGACGGTAAAATGAGCAGTAACTCATTTATATAGATTACGGAAGGTGGTGACCTTAGTACAGCTGACTGGGGCTGCCTAGCCGGCTGCTGCGTTAGCCTGTGTCTGCAGGCTGCACGTGGTGGCCGTGCGGGTGGCGGCTCGGGTTAGTGACGAAATGTGCATTAAAGGCGTTGTACGCGAGATGCACCATACAAATTGACACCTTTACCTTTTTCCTTTATTCATTCATTCATTCAAATATGAAGCTAGGAAGCATCACCTTTTGATCGAGGACACTGCGCCGCATGTCAATTCTCTGGTCAAGGTTGCTGCATTCTCGGTGGTTGTTCTGCTCCAGCTGGTCCAACGCCTTCAGCTGCAGAACACTCAGCACTTCGGCTTCACACTTCAACTGTGCTTCCAACTCTGCCACAGCTGACGACTGACTCGCATCCAACGCAACCTGCAACAATCACGACCGTGATTCACCCGTGTGATTCCCTAGAGCAGGTGATGCTCTACAGCTCGGAGATGGGTGTCCTGTGAAGAGCTGTGCCATTTTACAATTACCACTGGTGTCACGGCAACAAAGCAATTGCCCCCTCCCTACCTGACTTTTATCCTGTCAGAAAACGTTTTTTCCTGTTTGAAAATTTTCTTCCAATATTTGGAGCTAAAAATCAACCTCTTTGGGCGATTTAGTGGCAGAATAAATTCCAAGCACTCATAATCTCCTCTGCCATAAATTTGCACCTGTTTGTCAGAAAATTGCTACTTTCTGCCCCCAACTTTTGTGATCCAGAACGCCGCGGCCGTCAGTTATAACCTTTAAAAACTACACTGTGTCTCAAAAAACATCCTCGATATTTTTGACTGTAACTTGAAAACCAATTATCACATTTTGATAATTTTTGGTATGAATATTCCTGACACAACTTGCCATCAAATGATTGCTCAGTTTCCCACCTCACTCAATGTATGCTTCTGCACTATCTAGGGAAAGCAGATCAAGCGAAATATATGTTGAAATAAACAGAAAAACTGAAAAAACATCCCAAACATTATCGATCCTGAGTTGAAGAAAGATTAGGAGATTTTAATAATCTTTGGTGGAAATATTCCACAAGTGGCTATTAAATAAGTGTTTTAGTTTCCACCTCACCCAACGTCTGCTTTTGCACTACCTGGAGAAAGCAGACTAAGCATAATGTGTTAAAATGAATGAAAAACTGTCGATAAATTCCTTCTATCCTAATCTGTGGGCCCCAACAGCCGGTCTATTACAAGGTTTGACTGTCATGCAGCAGTGCGTCTACCAGACGAAGTTTAGGAATGTTTGCGAAGTCAAGAAGTGACTGGTACAGCCTGGATTGGTCTGGAGCAGAACTTTGTCGATACTGCTGTCAATAAATAGAGAAAGCATCTCCTTGCCTGTGTTTGCATAGAAAGCCAAAGTGTCAGAAATGTGAACAAAATGTGTTTTTATGTGTTATGTTAATTAAGCAATCATATCTCATTGAATAAAAAAGTGATATTTCACTGGTTGTGTTTTCCCCAGGTAGTGCAAAAACAAACGCTGGGTGAGGTGGGATATGGAATGATCGTTCGATGGCAAATTGTGTCAGGAATATTTGTACCAAAAGTTATCAAAATCTGATGATTAGTTTTATAGTTATGGTCAAAAATGTCGGGGATGTTTTTTTGAGACACAGTGTATATCAGCTTGGTCTAAGCCTGACCTTTGACCATCTGAAAACTGTTATTCCTACCCTGGGGAATGTTCACAAAAATTTTAATTTTCTGCACGTTTTCATCGTTGAGTATGACGCCTACACTAGCAAGTAAAGATGACCATGGGAATGGCATTCCCAATGGAAATGGGAATCTCACGATTGGGAATGGCCCATGGGAATGGAAATTGATGACAAAATTGTGAATGGGAATGGGAAGGAATGGGAAAAACTTGCATGGGAATGGGAATGGCCCTTATTCCCATGGAAACAAATTTCCATTGGCGGATGCAGTATTAGGCTTATATTCTGCTTAGAAAACAATAAACAGGCCTATTGTTTTATAGTCAAATTCAAGTAGGCCTACCATTAAAAGCATATTTTCTGTAGTTTGTGACTTTGTGATGTTCAGCAGTGCATATCATGATCCTGACTGTTGTGATCAGTTTTGGATTCAACGACAAGCATGCACGAGTCTTCAGTAAACCAAGAATTGTTTATGCCCCAACGATTGAACGATTGTTTGGGAATGGAAATGGGAAGGAATAAGAAAAGCCCAGTGGGAATCCCATGGGAATGGGAATTGGTCACAAAATTGGGAATGGGAACGGGAATGTAAAAAGTCACTACCGGTCATCTCTACTAGCAAGACAGAGAGACTGCATAAACAGGCAAGATGCGTAGTTTGGCTTATTAAGACAGCCGCACAGTGATGTACAATGCCTTGTAAAACAAGTATTAAAGTTAGTCTGTATAAAGAGCTGCATAAACGAGCTAGATGGCTAATATGTAACCGTCAAGATTAGTGCTACCACCATGGTAAAAACTAAATGTACATGAAATTTTAGCAGTGCTATGTCGTTCTACTGCTGCAGTGCTGCTGACACTACTATGACTACTACCTACAACTATAACTACTACTAATCGTACTATTGCTAGCACTATAACTACAACTACTAACATTCTGTTGATCGACGTGGTCGTCCACGGTGTTCTTAAACTGTTCGGCAAGCAGCGCTATGTTGCGCGAACGATCCTGCTTCAGTTTCTTCAAAGCATCGCGCTGATCAGCTTTTGGTAGCTTCGAGATCTCATCTCTGTGGCTTCGATATCGCTTCTCCTCCGATTTGACGGCATCCTGAAACTTCCGCCGCAGGTCCGACTCCATCGCCTGGAAATACACGTACACTCAGGTAAACTCATCCGCCCACACTCGGCAGAGTGAAAAATAAGCACTTCCATGGCATCCACGGTTGGTGGTGTGGCATAGTTGGTAACGCGTTTCGGCTGAAACAAAGTTACTCTATGCCGGGCCCGGTTAGTACTGCGATGGGTGACTGCCTGCCGGCAGGTAAACCATCTCAGTGTGAAGCCTGCCAGCTAGGTCGACTCAGCCTTCTACCCTCCAAGAGACGGTAAAATGAGTAGTAACTCATTTACATGAGTTACGGAAGGTGGGGACCTTGGTACAGCTGACTGGGGTTGCCTAGCCGGGCACTGCGCCAGCTTGCGTCTGCAGGCTGCACACGGTGGCCGTGCGGCAGGCGGCTCTGGTTAATGACGAAAGCGCATTAGAGGCGTGCGTGTGCTCGCGATGACGCGCTATACAAATTGACGACCTTTACCTTTACCTTTATCCTGGGATTGACGACACAAGTCAGACTTCCAACGTCTGGAAAAAACATGCACATGCACAGTGCACGCTGAGCAGCAGAGTTGAGAAACTTTGGTTTCTTTTAGAAAGCGAAACCAGGTAAGATTTATTGGTTTTAGGGTCTTTTTGGGTTGACCTAGATTTTTTAAAAGGCACAACTTGATGAGTTTCGTGGTTTTTCAGTTGTTAGAATGAGCACTGCTAGATACTACCTACATCGAAGAAATATACAAAAACTGCAAAGTTGTAGGTTTAGATAGATCGTTAAATACAGAATAATGACACACAAGAAAACATACAATGACCCTTACACAGCAAAAACATCAACAGCAATGGCAAGCACAAAACGTCATTACTCCATATTTAGTCACAGCAACAGCAATATGTTAATATTTTAATTCTCATATTGCGCTTCTCTATTATTGAAAACCCGCTACTTACCTTGACGTTCTTGGGAATCTGTTTCTGTTCGGCCGAGTGCTGTGCCAAGAGCTCCTGTTTCATGCGTTTCGTGTACTCCTGCTGGTTCAAGTTCTCGACTCCATGCTGCTCCTTCATCTGTTCCACTCGCATCCAGTGAAGCTTGGCCATCTGACTGTGCTCCAGCTCCCGCGTGGATTCATGCTGACGTAGCACCGCCGCGTGGGCCACTGGCATCTGCTCCCAACGATATGTGATAGCCTGCAACGACAACAGACGTACTACTACTATTACTATTATCAGAGCAGTAAAAACACATCTAGCAAAGCTTGGCGACGAAGTTCCAGCCCACAAGGCACTCTACAGTTGCGTCAGATTGTCTCAGGGACGCCTCCCTGACCCTACATAAAAACGTCGTCCCAGTCGTCCACGTGGCAGGTGCATAGACCAACTACGAAGAGACAATAACCGCCCACCTGCCGATCAATGGAAGCTGGCTATCAAGCGCGGTCACAGTGGAAGAGCGACGCCACGGTCTCAGACTACGCGACTACCTGACCTGACCTGAGTAAACACTGACGATAAATCGCACAATCGATTATTCTGGGAAAAATTTCAACAATTATAAAATTCTAATCGTTAAAAATTTAATTAAAGCCATGTCACAGTGACATCATGAAAGGCATCCAAAATCATCCGTTTTTCCGCAAAAAATACACATTTTCGTCTGTCTGCTAGACTGGCTTTGAAAACACGCAATATTGTCTCTACAAGTACTGCTGTCATCATTATCATATACTGTCATAATTATGACGTAACAGGTAATCAGTGGCGTATTTAGCATTTGGCAAAGGGGGGGAGGCCACGGCGAGCGTGCTTTTGAACGTTCAATAGAAGCCGCAAATTCGCCCATTTTTTTCTGAAATTTGCTGAAAAACGGCAAAAAACGCACCTTTTCGTATAAAGTCGCCTGTAAAAAATTTTCATGGTCAGGCCAAAAGGGGGAAGGGGCATCGCACCATGCCCCCCTAAATACGCCACTGCAGGTAATCACCTCTTCAAGCTGTTTTCGTTCGAGTTCAATCTCATGCAGCATGTAGCGACGTTTGATGATATGCAGTTCGGTGTCCATTTCACGCCGATGTCGTACAGCCAAGTCATCAATGGTACGAGCGTGCTGAGCCTTCAATTCATCCTTCTGTAGTCTCACTGACTCACGGTTGGCCGAATCACCAAATATACTGGCAGTCTGCAATAATACGAACATATAAATGAACAAATAATTCTGCATAATTTCAGTAAACAGCATTTCAGACATTTACAGAAGCATTCAACTCCTTTCAATTAAAGTCTCTCTCATTCTTAATTTAATCCTTGATGCTTGGTTTAATTCTGTTTAGCTTCACTGTTTTCAATCACTGAACAAAAAACTCAATCAGTCAATCACAACAGTGAGGAATAAGCGCCAGTTACACCACTGTCTGAGTGTGCGATTTCGTTTAACGCTTACTTATCCTACTCCATGTATACTTACATAACGGCCTACGACACTCTGCAAACCAATCATAGCCAAGCCACACTAAAAAACGTAAACGTAAAGTCCTTCCCATGCCTTACGGCCCATAGGGCGGCGCTGATCTCCGTTTCCTAAGGCCCTCAGCCAGACACCAGTTTTTTTACACTGCGAGACCACGGATACGGGGCCTGTGTATCGTGCGGTGTGCCTGTTTACGTCCCAGCGGTGAAGCCAGTACCAAATTATATTGCTTGGTGACAGAGGCACATGTGTGCGAACAACTTGCCTAAGGTCGTTACCCGGCAGTGTCCCAGTGCGGAGTCAAACCTGCATCCCTAAGTGATTTCAGGATTACAAGTCCGGCACGTTACCGTTAGACTACCGAGCCACACCACGCCACACTAAGGGGTATTAACTAAAACGTTAAAATGCATGAGCATAAAAAGCCACACATCACCTTTTTGAAAGTGTCCTTAATCCTGGCGTATTCCTTCTTGAGGTGTGCCTGTTGCTGGCGCATCTCTGCATCGTGTTTCGGCTGCAGACTTCTCTGCACCTTGGCTTCCTCTCCAGCGCCAGTCCGTCTTAAAGCCTCGCGATCGCGCTCATGTCTCTGTTCCATCGCCCGAGTCTGTGTCTCCACGTTTGACTTGAGCGTCTCATACTCTTTGTCCATCTGCGCCTTTGCTTCAGCCATCTCTGCCTCCTGACGGCCGTGAAGCTGTGCACAAACAATACTACTACTACTACTACTACAAACAACAACTACAACAATGACTTCTACTAGTGTAGTGTCTTGTACTTTTTGTCCATTTATGCCCTGGCCCCAGTCATCTCTCAGTCCTGATGGCTGTAAACACAATGCAAATAAGGCTCTGTGTACTTATAATGGGAGAGCTACAGAGGCTACATGTCATATGACATCATTGTTGCCTGCCACCCAACAAAGGTGAATGCTCCCTGGCCAGTTCTCGATTCATCTACCCCTAGTTCTTTTCGATGGGCATTGCTGACTTGCTGACTTCATAGTTTAAGTGATGCTGGGTGTACTGTTCTAATATTGTCAATTCACGATGTTGCTTCTGCACGATATGCATAAATATATCTTCTTACGAGTTTTTTTCCTTAGCATGTATCTGGACAAATATTAACTAAATATTCTATATAGTCATGCTTGCAGCATTCATAGTAAAAAATCACAGGTCATTTTGTGCAGTAAAAATTACATTAAGTTTTGTTTAACTGATAACATTCGGTACTGCGAGTGTAAGTGTAGTGATGAAGACTATTATCACAAAATTTATTTAGATATTATCAGCAGATATTCAGCTGTTTATTCAGTATTGGGCAATGAAAAAATCCGAACATTCGTTAGGAATTCGGTCAAATAGTAAAAAATGCTACTTAGTGGTTAGTAAAATTGTTGCATGCAACTGTTACTAACCTGTCTGAGGCTTTTCTGGTGTCGTCGTCTCATCTGGTTGTAGCCACCTGCTGCCTGTTCTTTCAGCCGGTTCTCAAACTCATGTTTACGCTGTTCTTTCGTGACGTAAATCGACGGCCGAATGGTGTCAAAGTTGCCACCACGACTGCGCATGCCTCGAGCCCCGGACGACGAATTCGGAGTCGGGTTGTCACTGACAGCCGCAGCAACAGCAGCGGGAGACTGAAAATGACAAAAACAAAGTTCTTTCTCAATGGGCTCCTCAACATCGTTTTGACCAAAAACAAAGCACAATATTAAGTACCCATGGACATCAACCTTGTAAACTCAAACTCAAACTCGAACCTTGTGATCTCAAACTACTGTACCTACATGCAAAATTTCAACTTTTGAAAAGTTAAAAAAGAACTAAAGGGCTCTTCATAGAAATCCCGCTTAGAGCTATGAAGCATCAGCTGCCATATGAAATCACACCCTGCCACCCAACACAGACGAACATATCCCGCCTCATCCGCAGCCAGGCGGATCAGTACTTGATTCACCTATCCCAAGTTAACAGACCTCGAGATTCTGTCAAATACCACTGTAGTTTGGTAAACAAACAGAATGAATTTCTGGCAGAACAAAACAAACGACAGAAACAACAGACAGTAAAAAACACTGGAGGATGGATAGGACTTACAGAAGTGCATGCTGCATGAAAAGCTAATCATATTGTGGTGATAGAAATTTATGACTTGTATCAATAACCGACAGCAGATGTACAATAGAATAAATGACAGATAATAAAAAGCACAGGACAAGATTTATAGTAAGGATAGATAATTTAAACAAAAACACGAGGACAGAACTCACAGCAGCACGTGCAAAGCTGATCAAATCATGACTAGTATTGAGGTCGAGAGAAGACTCAAGGAAGCTCTGCTTGTCGGAATCCTTGCCACTCCGTAGACTGCCATTGTCCTGACTTCCACGACTTGCTACACTGCCGGAATTGCTGCCATGGCCACTTTCACCCTAAGCACAAAAATGGCATCAGGTTTTATTTATTGATTGTTATTTTTGGTAGCAACCTGTTTTTTTTCTGCACAATGTACAATTACTCAGTTTTTTAAACCTTACATGTCTGATCAACGAGTGACTGTTTAAATCTATTCTCAAATAGCATCGTAAAAGTTTAACCTACATTAACCTCCTTTTACACTAATTACAAGTACACAACCACTGTGATTTCCACAAGTAAGTCTAACATCTTTCATGTGCTTGATCAGTAATAGTGCTATAAAATAACTAGTTTCTAACCCTTACCTTTCTTTAACTGTAATGAGCTAGGGCCAGTTTCTGGATCTTAACTGGCCGGTCAAGTTCGCGTTAACTGACAGATTTGCATAACTCGCGTTTCCCGTTGCACTAACCAACGGTTAAAGTGGCCAAAAATTTTACTGGCAGAAATCGGCCAGTCAGCTAACCGTCGATCGTAGTTATCGTATTTAACACAACTTTTGTACCATTTTGCAAGCAGTTAATTGAAGAATGTGATATTATAAAACGATTTTACCGTATAGCAATGTCTTCAAAACACTTGACGAGACGTTTACTGCTACAAATTTTACTACAAAACCCATTCATGAATGGACAAAATGGCCATCTGCAATCGGATGGCTGGCTCGTGGCCTGGCTTGCGCTCATTAATATTCATGACGCTCACCTGCACTGGGCAAAACTGATAAGTGTTGTGTGCATCGTTGCTAAGCAACTATAGTTTACCGCTCAGTTAGCTGACAGCCAGTCAGGTTTTGTTCAGAAACGTGCACAAACTTAACTAGCAAGTTACAATTAACAGACGGTTTACTAACTGATCAGTTAACTAAAAGATCCAGAAACCGGCCCTTAACAAGTTTACAAGATAACTGTGATCTCAAACTGCCAGTTTACTTGATGTTTAATCAGATATGCAAATGAACTGAACGATTAGTTGACTGCTATTCAGAGGATCTAACTAAGAGTAGTACTGGCGTACCAGAAGACCATCAAGGACATTGAGCGACAATGTGCTTTCCATGCCGGTTGCATCACCGCCGGCAACCGTAATCAGCATCCGCTCAAAACGTCGAGCTACGGCGTTATCAAGCTCATGAGCTGCGACCTTCGTACGCTCGATGAGATCAGGCAGAATCGTCAACGGCCGCGGCTTCACAATGAATGCATCCTATTACAACACAAAAGAAGCAAATAAGTAAGTAAGTAAGTATAATTGAAGTAAACGTAACTCATAGCCAAGCCACACTAAAAAACGTAAACGTAAAGTCCTTCCCATGCCTTACGGCCCATAGGGCGGCACTGATCTCCGTTTCCTAAGGCTCTCAGCCAGACACCAGTTTTTACACTGCGAGACCACGGATATGGGGCCAGTGTATCGCGCGGTGTACCTGTTTAATGGAAGGGTTCAGTGCAAATACTGCACATCTAAAAATGTCTGGTTCTTGCACGTAACGAGTCTATCTATGGGCACGTATCAGCCGAGATCTATAACACACGTAAAAATCAGCGTGATCTGAGCACAAATAAAAAAAGTTTTTAGTGACAAATACCAGTTAACTATAATTAGAAGTACTGGCCTTGCATGCAAATACTGCACACTTTCAGTTAGAGTAGCAGTGGTTGCATGCAGATAAAAGCTATGTTCAGTTATTTAACTAGTGCTCGTCACGTTGGTGTGCAAATACCAGATATCTACTGCTATTGAATAATGATAAAAACAGCATGTACATAGAAAAACTGTTGCCCTTTCTGTGCACTTAAGTTTTTGATTATACCATAGGAAGTGGGAGTTAAAAATCCCTTCCCTTTCTAAGATTGGGGAGTACAGGGGGTTACGTCACTATGACATGCCTTGTATTTGCATGCACTACGACGTTAATGAACACACGATCTGTCATGCAAACACACGATAACTAAGCAATTTGCACAAAATTAGCATATAACCTTGCTACTGAGTTCTACATCCCAATTATTCTCTGCATGCTATTCTGCTGTTTAACTTTTGCAGCAAACAAATAAAAGTACAGCAAATTTTACTTTAAACGCGTTTTTTCTGAAAATCGTCATTTTCAAAGATGTGCGGTATTTGTACTGAACCCTTCAACTGTAGGTGACATAACTGAACAAGCAAATTACAAAAAAATCTCAAACAGAAATGTCCTCAGTTTAAACTGTTTTGCGCATCTTATTTCACCTGTAGGTATTTCACATCTAAGCTGTCGTGCTATAGGTTACATATCCTCATACATTACAGCACCTTAAGGTAGTAATACTAACAGTAATAAAAGTGACAATATTTATTGTTTATGGTGTTTTCACCATGATACTACTTAAGTTAGTACATATTGGGATCACTGTGCTGCAAAACTACATAAAGTATGCTGCGAAATTTAGCTAAATTTGCCGCAGAAAACAAAAGCCCTGATCATAAGGCTGGCGAAAGTTTTTAAAAAATTCTGAAAGTTCGGATATGATAAAATATGATAAAATACAATACACAATTTGCACTGCAAAACTGGCTTGCGTGCCAGATTAATCTAGCACATAAAATCAGCTGAGCACTCATACCAAAAGTATTTTAATTGAAACTGAAATGGCTAAGTGTCTAAAAAGAAGAGTATTTTACAGCATGTACAAAGTGACAGAAATGTACTAAACTGAACTGAAATTGCAGTTGCAGTTCAGTTGCATCTGAGGAGTTTACTGAAAGCAACGCAACTATTTAACTAAACTGAAAACGCCAGTTCACTTGCACTGCACGGACTGTGCAAAGCAAACAAACTGTCGGTTCAGTCCAGTTCAGTTTACATCGTGAAGCGTGCAAAACGAGTTCGGTTCAATTCATTTCCGTCGGTTTGTACACGCCTTTACAGTACCTTGAGGCAGCCAGCAACATCCAGCCGCTCGCTGGGGTCCTTAGACAGACATGCGGTGACAAAGAGACGAAAGTCGTCGGACCAATCGCCGGCCGCTGCAAGCCGCGGAGCATCATTCTGGCCAATGTGATAGAGTGCTGACATCACATTCATGTTGAACAATGGCGGCTTACGCTCAGCTACAAATACAAACGCACATGACTCTGTTAGGTACAAAGTTCGACTGTGAAGAGCGCATAAAGTAGAACGGTATTGCTCAACTTCAGAGATGCCATTATCACAGAGTGGTCCAACGTCCCTGTCAAATTTACTTAGCTTGCCATTCATATTTCTAGCTGAGGCAGGCGACGATGTTACGTGACAGCCGGGATGGTGTGACTGAAAGCAAGATAAGCAATATTGTTTAACCAGTAATTCAGAATGTGATTTGACTGGAAGCATCTTAGTCTCCTGGTGTAAGTGGTCCGAATGTGCTATCTTGTGACAGCTTGTTGTGATCTGCAAAGCCTCATTCTGTGCAGTCTGGTGCCCATACTAGTGCATGCAACACAGTCAATCACAGATATGCCAATAGCTTGATATCTGAGAATAATGGTCTCCTTCTGTTGTCCCCAGTTATCATCAGATGAACAAACAAAATGTGTAAAACATGACAAAGTAATACAACAACACAAGCAGAACAATGAACACGCTACAATACAATACAATACAATACAATACAATCATAAATTCGCACTCAAAAACTGACAGACAAACTGTCAGTTTAATGTAGCACATAAACTAAAAAGAACTGAAATGTTTGAAAAAAAAATGAAATGAAAGATACTGAGAATAGAAATAGTCCTAAATGTAAAACTGACAAAAATTCGAAAAATGAATGAAGTAAAGACAACTAAAATAAGAGAGAAAAACTGAAAAAAGTAAGAAATAAAGAATAATAATGAAGACTAAAACTCAGAAAAAAACTGAAAAGAGTAACAGTAAACATAAAAACGTGAGCGGGCCCGAGTAGCCGTGGAGTCAGTCAAATACCTAGTTCAAATGCAGGTCATGCCAAGTGACCTGAATTACTTATTCAGAAGTGTACAATAACGAATAAAACAATAACAATGAAACAATGTTAATACAACAATCTACAAAAATTTACTAGTATAAAATGCTACAAATGCTACCTAGTTCAATGCAGGTGATGCCAAGAGACCAGACATCCACTCTGCCATCATACTGTCCCTCATCCATTGCCAGAATCACCTCTGGAGCCATCCAGTGTGGAGTGCCAACAAACGAGTTGGCAGGTGACACGATCGACGCCGAACCAAAGTCCGCTGCAACAAACACAACATACACATACATCACACTAACCCCAATCCTCACCCCAACCCAACCACAGCTCAAAAACAAAGCCAACCCTAGCCCAGACCTCAACAGTAGGCATCCAACACGAAGCAAAGCACCAACGAAGGAGTAAGCAGATGACAGGGTTGATAAGATGCCAAACCAAAGTCCGCAGCAACAGTATTCAGATGTGGCACTGCAGTCTGTCTGCATGGGGACAGAAACTTAACGCCATTCCTTCCCATCCCCATGAACATTATACTCATGCCCACCATGTCCCTACAGCCTTTGTCTTTGTCTCCAGCCCATAACTACAACGACCATCCCAACCCCACCAATGCCACCATACCTGCATTTCCACATTAGTGAATGTCGACATCAAGCATAATGTATATGGGCAAGACATAAGACATCAACAGAAAACTGGTTGGCATGATGAAAAGCTAAAACTACAAATTTTACAGTCCATGCAAAAGAAATAAACTATAGACCAACAGACTCACAGGACAGCACTGTTCATCTTTCTGGCCCCATCTACATGGTAACCCTGTCAGATGAAAACCCATCTCCACATTAGTACCCATTACCAGGCAGTCTTCTATGTAGATGCACACAATCACGAGTTACACAGTTAAGTACTTTCCTAAAAAGCTGGCCATTTCATGCTGCAATAATGCCAACAGTAAATGCTTATTGACGTGAATAAAACCGATGTGCAAAATCAAAACCATTCAGCAGCAGCAGTGCCCTGATTAGCCCAACTTCAAACAAGTTGAAAGTAATTTCGTAAAAGGTGACATCGCTGACTGGTGCTGTACACTGGTGAATTACAAGCAGGCAAGTGCAAGTTTTGGCAGAATGATTAAACCCCCAAATCTGCCGTTTCACTGTAGAGTGACCCCACCTAACACAATGTGTCGTTGGACCCAGAAGTGTACCTGCAAAGCGGCATCTAATTCTGTCGAATGGTTCAAGCAAAGTGCACGAATGCGACAGACAGTCCGATGACAGATCACGCTACAAAGAAATGGGTAGCTAAACAAGAAATCTGAGCTAATGCTCATGAGACGCGCGAGAGCCTATGACAGTTCCTGTTCGCAGGTAATCTTGGTCTATCTCCATCCATTTTGTCGCATCACTCTTTAGCAGCCAAAATTGCCAAAAATCACTTAAAATCAATATTTTTAGGGTTCAAGGTCATCAATGTTGACATTCCTAAGAAACTCGTCGCCAGTGTTTGTTATGATAAGCAGCATGTCTGTGCCTATCTGCAACCATTTTCACGCTAGACAAGACAACAGAGGATAAATAACCACTTTTTAGAAGGGTACCCCTCTTTGACACCTGTGTGCGCAGGCCTCTTTGAATCTAGAGGGTCCGGACTTAGACTGCTAAAATCTACATTCAATGCTGAGAATTTCATATGCAGGTTGTCTTGGTCTATCTCCAGCCATTTCAGCGCAATTAACTCTTGAAATGCGCGTCACAGCCCAAAATCGAGAAAAATTCACTAAACCCCCTATTTTGGAGGTTCAAGGTCATTAAAGGTCATCGATGTTGACATTTTCAAGAAGCTCGTTGCCCGTGCTTGTTATGATAAGTAGCATGTCTGTGCTGTGCCTATCTGCAACCATTTTCACGTTAGACGAGCCAATAGTGGTAGAATAACGTCTTTTAGGAGGGGTGCCCCTATTTTGCCCCCTTGTTCGTGGGGACCCCTTTCACCCAGTGGCATAAAATTTTGCCACGAAATACTAGAGACACTAGGCTATCATATGGTGAAAACCCAAAGTCTCTACCTCAACTGGTCTTGAAACGGTACCGAGACGTGACGAACAGGCGGATGGACAGAATTACCATAGCTAATATGCGCTATAGCTAGCTAGCTAGCTCTCGCGCGTAAAAAAATCGCTTGCACTGGAGCAATTTTGTGCGAAACCCATTTAGCACTCACCGAGTTTAACGGCAGCACTCTCGGTGAGGAGAATGTTGCCTGCCTTGACATCACGATGTATGAAGCCACAACTGTGCAGATACTCGAGGCCGTGCAGAGCTTCATAGCAGATTGCTCCTATTTCTTCCTCTCTCAACGGCTGCTTGTGGACTGACCAGACGAAATGCAGAAATACATATCAGTGAACAACAAAAAATTATCAATCAAGATTCAAAGAAACATAATCCTATGTATACTGTTTATGTAAAATGTGTGCAAATTTCAACATATTCTAGTTTAGTGCCAGCTACATATGCATATAGCATACGATATGTGCATTCTATATCTTGAGGAGCAATATCCACATATCTTAATGTATTCAAATGTAGCACACGCGTATCCTTAAACATTTTCAACCACCGAGCTGTCAATTTGATGCAAGTATGCTTCAGCAAATTGTCAAGAAATAAGTTTTTCCCCAAAGATGACAGAATGAATTTTACACAAGTGAGGCGACATGCTAAGCCACCATATTCAATCTCCATTCCACTCTAGATTTACACACTGATTCTGACAGCGCGATTCCGTTCAGTTTGGCTAAGTGCAATTTTTCATGAAAGATGGCAAAACTCAATTTCAAAAGTAAAGCAACATGCTATTGCACTCTTTCCCATTTCCATTCCCCTCCTTCCGTTCTGTCTGCCTAAGTGCGACTTCCACATACAAGCACCAGCCCTACGAGCTCGTCATGATGACAGATGCAACATCTTTAATTCTATTTCGTTCCTCCACATTACTGAACTGCTGCACCAGTTGCGTCATCATTCCATCGGCACTAAACCCATTAGACTGTGGCAATATGCCGTGACAGACTTACTACTGTAATTAGGAAATTTTAGGAAGCTGCTCTGCTGCCTGTGGTTAGCCTGAAAATATGCATCGCAGGAGTGTGTGTGTTTCTATGTGAAACCTTATCTTATGACAGAAATATGAAGCCCATTACAGGTTTTTTAACATTATGTGCTATGTAAATTTACGTTATGAATTTTTACCCACTTATGCACATGAAAACTACACTGCAACTAAATTAAATAAAAAAGTAGATGGTAAAACACCGTCAAATCAATACATCTGGATGTACATGATTTTTAGTGAATTTAAATTTGCGCAGTTGTTACCTTCAAGTATATCAGCTGTTGACCCCAGACAGTATTCCATAACCAGCTGAAACAAACAAAATAAACGAAGTCGATGTTCACCAGGCAAGACACAAACGATCACACAAATATCATCAGCCATGCAGAATGCATGATAGAAAAAAGCATGACCAAAAACAATCTAAGACTGGCAAATAGGATGGAGAATTTACCAATACTTGGCCTAATTGAAGTAAATACGGAGTTGAGAAGGCCCTGATTTTACTAACTGTAGCTGCTACTTAATTTTTGGTTATTAAATTTTTGGTTGCATTTTAAGTCAAGAATAGGTAAGACTAATGTATTGTATAGCAATGCCATAAGTGTTATTAATCATCGAAGACAAGGACATTGCACCGTATCTGTGGGATTTCAAGACATCTCACCCAAGCTGTATGGTCGTGTTGACGTAGGTAGCAGTTGAGATAGTCAACACAGTTGCGATGTTTTATCAGTTGCATAAACTTCACCTCTCGCACGATGTCCTGCCATTTCTGCACGCGACAACAATTCATCTTAACTACATGATGTCCAATTACTTAACCAGATAAAATAATCTAAATATCCAAATGCTGTGACACAACAAAACCAAAAAAATGCAGGCATCAAGTGCTGACAAATATGTGGCCAGTTGCTAGGCATCTTGGGCAATTTACTAGAAATGTCCCCAAAGGCAGGTTAAAGCACACTCAGCATGCTTAGCTAAAATTCATTGGGTGTAGCACCACATTCTCTGGCAAGGCTTCAAGGCTTCAAAATTCAGAAAAAAATCAAGTAATAGTGGCAAAAACGCATGCAGTTGTGATGCTAAATTCATGGCAAGTTTTTCAACAGTAACATCAAAAAATTATGCATATCTTCTGTGTGCCGCATGCAGGCATAATGACTGAGCAATATCAAAAACTTAGTCTCTACAGCAGCCTGAATATTGTGAATGATGGAGAAAAAAAGTCAATTTCGTGTTTGTTTTGACAGATTGTTCTGCTAATTTCCAGTGGCCTTTGTGGACATTTTTGCACAATCTTTCAACCACAAAACATTGCCAGAAAGTAATTTTTCCGACTGTGCTAAAATTTTTAACTGTGATCAATTCCATAATATGCAGATGCATTTGCTAATGCACTAATTTTACTGGCCAGACACCATACCATTGCAGCTGCTCAACGAATGACATCAAAGCATCGTTGGATGACATACTAGATAACCAATAAATAAAAAAACTGAAGCGAAGAAGTTGATATACGTCCATCTGAACAGCAGTAAACAGTGTTAACAATAGTTTAACAGCAAACCACTCCACAATTTGCTGCATACTTTGCTCAGTGACCCACGACGCTAGGCAATTTTTTCTGAATATACAAATGGCTCTAAATCGCACGGCACCACAAAAAAAAACATCACAGTTTTTATGTACCAAAGTACCAGTAGTCTGGTTACACGTTATAGCACAGTGCAGAGCTGACATAACAAGAGAGTCGGTTGCATTTCTCAACAGCAAGTAATGCATGTCTGGTGTCCCAAAAATGTTAACACAAGTGTTCAGCAAACAATTAACTTCAGTGACGGACATCAATTTAGTAGTTATAACTACTTAACTTAATTAAAAGTTGTAACTACCAAAAGTATATGGCAACTACTTCAAAAAATAACAACTTAGGTATACCTACTTGCCTACTACTTGGGGAAACACGAGTTAAGTCAAGGTGCTGAGCAGGCCGAGTGTGGGGACAGGAGAAAGTAATTTTTTATGTATACTTCAATGTCCAAATGGCATATTTTTGTGAAATCTTTGGTGCAAAATTTTAAGCGTTTCTCTATAACAAAAACAGTAAAAATTCATCCGGAATGCACAAACAGCCATGGGCCCCCTTGCCTCCGTAATTCCACCTATGCCAGTAGTTAGCAAATTTTAATGTACACTATTGTTTCATATTTGTAATAAGGTCGTAGCAGGAAGAAAACCAATACAGAGCACTCAGTGAGTAGAAAAAAAACTGTCAAAAAGCGCAACTATTTTACAGATCTATCACACATACAATACAATAAGATACATTGTCATTATGTGACGTCAGATAAACATGCGAGTGGCCACACAGCACTGCACTCTGGCAACAATACTGCATTCACACACTGACGATCAGCAGCACAGGTGCCAATGATCAACACCAACAATACTCCATTATAGTTATGTTTCCAGCAACACCCATTATGACTCACTATGAGTCAGCTCATAATCAAATCTAATTCTATGCTTCTTTCTCAAAGGCTCCAATACTTAAACCAGCGAAGTCAGCTATCAATGCACTATAGGCATCCCTGCTGACCTAAATAAACGATAATAATACTAACAACAAATTGTCGATAATCCTGATGAAGCACTAAACCAAAACTCACTCCACACTTAAAGCGAGTATTTGCTCTGAGTTCTTTACACTTCGAGGCATGAAATTATTATAATAAAATATAATAAAGCAAATATAATGTTAATGACTAGAAGCAATCAAAGATCTCAAATCTCCACCAAAAATGGTGGTAATTATGGACACCTGCAGTCCCTCTCCCAGTGCCGAATAAACAAGAATGCACAACTGCCCGAAATGCCACCATAATCAAACTATTTCCTCCTTGGCTCACCAACGCCCCCCCTACAATATGATGATATTTTTTTGGCCGAGAAATCTAGTTCATGAACAGAGAGACCCAAGAACATAACTTGTGCTTCACTTCAATGAAAATATTTAACCAGTTGTTTACAAAATAAGAATATAAATGCCAAGCTACTTACATACTTGCAGATATACTCTATAGCACTATAGACACTGCTATCATTTATGCTACATCAACAGCAAGAGAGACAGGGGCAGTCACCCGCAGCTGTAAATTTTAGCCTGTGAAAAAATGTTGTATTTGTGACAATTCTCCTTTGAAAAATACAAAAATCTAGATAGAATTCCCCACTTTGGCAGCACTTAGGAGCACATTTAACACTTAAAGCATCCAAAATCTCCTCCACTGAAAATGTGCATCCATATGTCATGCAGTTGCAACTGCCCCCCCAACTTTTTTTACCCATAATGCCATGAAAGATTAAGCCAAAGGATAATAAATTAAATGTAAGAACTGGTAATTTACTCAGAGCAGCAAAACAGAATGACAGTGAATACTGCAGAGCTGACTCACATCTGTCGACTGTTTGCCTTGAAATGACATTTTCTTAATTGCAACAACTTCCTTTGTCTCTGCATTCCGTGCCTGCCAAACATGTGATTGACACATTTGTCATAGGTAAAAAAAAGGTAAAGGGAGCCATGCCCCAGCTGGGGCGTAGGCGGGGTGCTCATCTCCCACTCGCGGCCGTTGAGCCCGTAGGTGGATAAACCACTTGAGTCCATGATGCATGGCCAGTGTGACGCCAGACCTACGGTTACCTTCCCAGCCTCGGGGCATCACCGCCCTTTGACTGGTACCAAATTATACTGCTTGGTGACAGAGGCACACGTGTGTGAACAACTTGCCTAAGGTCGTTACCCGGCCGTGTCCCGGTGCAGTGTCGAACCTGCGCCCCTGAGTGACCTCAGGATTACAAGTCCGGCACGTTACCGTTAGACTACCGAGCCACAGGACATTTGTCATAGGACAAATAGAAAATTAAATATAACGGTACCCACAACACTCACACGAAACTACGCATATTAGCAGCAAAGAATAGTCATCTTAACTTACAGAAATAGACAAATTTATCATTTAAAAAATCAGCTGCATTTAATTCCATCAGTGCTTCAGCGATTTCCTCAGCTAACAGAAACTAAGGTTGTTAACGGTTAACCGGCTAACCGGTCCCGAAGCCATAACCGAACTCGAAAGAGTTAACCGTTAACTGAGCAATAATAGGCAAGACAAGTGGCGCCATGCCACGACTCTTCTCGCTTGCTCCTCGCTCTCTCGCAGGCGTCGCCGTGGGTGTTATCAGCTGTGATGAAAACTAAGATCGCCTGCCTGCTGCGCTGTACGCCCGAGTAACGGCAGAGGGTAAGGCTTGGCACGTTTGAATGAATGAATGGGTGAGTTGCTTATTAGTGCCAGACAGTGGTGCTGGTGATGCAACTGGTGAGATGGAATGACCCATTACACAATAGGTATTTATTGCAACAATGGCGAGTGACACCGATATGGGCAGGTGCTGCGGCGGTATCACATAGTGACTGTGGTGCTGCTATCAACAACCGACGTAGTGACGTGCAGCATGAATGGAGTTTTATTAGCATGCCCATGTGAGTGAAGCCCACTTGTTTCTAGACCTAATCCAGAATCAGCGTTGTTCAGTTGTTCAACGTTCACTGTGATCCACTGACTGACTGACTGCATGACCCTGCCTGTGTTTCTGTTTCTGTCTCCAAAGTATACTCGGTGTTCGATGGTGGCATAAAATACCTCACGCTGAGATCCGGCGAAGAGCTTACTCGGAATGCATAGAATCTTGGATCATGCAGAGGCAACTTCGTTGGCTCAGACATGTCATCAGGATGCCATCATATCGCCTCCCCCGTCGTCTCCTCTACGGCGCATTGCAGCAGGGTCAGAGGTCTGCCGGAGGTCAGAAAAAGCGCTTCTCTATCCACATCAAAGACACACTTAA
>Ga0209367_1002787_pt1 | contig 23362 bp, 18 predicted proteins | sample WorMetLIZISLAND2_FD_187412 | JGI IMG/M metagenome (GOLD analysis project Ga0209367, IMG submission 187412) | Marine gutless worms symbiont microbial communities from Max Planck institute for Marine Microbiology, Germany - Olavius geniculatus... ... | reverse complement strand
ATTCTCCATAGTATTTCTCTATGTCCTCGCACTGTCTCTGCAGCCATTTCGCTTTGTCTGCTCTGGCCGCTTTTCGTACCTCATTGCATTTCTGTCGATATTCCCTGTCTGCCAGTTCGCTACTGTATTACACCAGTATTACACCAGTTGGGTTCGACAAGCCAATTAATGCTTACATGTTAGCAGAATATCGATATTGTATCGACATCGCAATATTCGATTATTGTCGTTTCAAAATTAAAATTCTGATATTGGCCCATCTCTACGGCAACAAAAAATCCGTATCGTGTACTCATCCGCAACAAACAAAGAGTCCACATATAAACACCTCGGCAAAATGTTTACGCTAAACCTCATCAACGGAACGTTTATAAACAATTATATTTTTATAAAATAATTGTAACTGTTAAGATTCGAATTTTATACTTTGCTTATCCCATAATTTAGCAGCGTCATCGTAAACTGTCATGTGCCAGTGCCATACTGCACTCAAGGGCTGTGCCAATCGATTAATTTCACTGAAATCGGTAAACGGTAATCGAGTACTCGTTAAGAAGCAGTCTCAGACGTCCACAAGTTTAGCCTCCAAGCCAAAATCATCGTTATCACTGCTGTTAAAATTAAAGAATCTCTATTAGAAAAATTGAATGTTAATGTGTGACAAACGTTTTTCAGCTTTTTTGATGATTCAGTGTAGGCCTACATAACATGCTTCAGCTTCATGGACTTCTGTGCATTCTGCCTTGCATCCTGTAACACTTTGTGTGGCTTACTTCTGCATCAGTCAGTCACTGCAGTGCTGTTCTTGCAAGGCTTATTGCCTCAACGCACTAGCATCTGAGCAGAGTTACAAAACAAAACGACAAGAATAGTGGCTACACTGCAAACTACAGGGTGGGCCAAAAATGGCACAATTTTTTGTACACCATATAATTTAACAAAATATTAACAGATTTTCAAAATTTGTTCACAGTCAGAACCAGGAGACAATTTGTAATAAAACGGTCACTATAGATCCCACCACACCTCAAGTGTGTTGCTACAACACCTTGTGAAGTGTCACACCGTGCACTCAAGGGGGAGATACCACTGGTCAACGTTGATCGAGTCTGGCCAGTGGCCCCCAAATACCCAGACTTAAATCTGGTCATTTTGCTGTTTGGGATGCCCTTCAAGAGATGGCCTATCAATGTTGACAATTCATGACAGTCAACCAGCTGAAGAGGCAATCGTCGCTGAGTGGGGCAAACTGTCGCAGTGTATGGTTAATCACACTGTTGGTCAGTGGTGTCATCGTATTAGATGTGTCGTCAAGCAGCAAGGTGGACAGATTAAACATTTGATGTAAAAACTGTGAGACGTGACTACTTGAACAATAACTTGTTGTTTCTGTTGACAATTTCTTAAAATATATCTTGTTTTCAATTGTTACTTCTAAGACACTGACATTTCACAAGGTAGTGTAGCAACACACTTGAGGTGTGGCGAGATCTATAGTGATAGTTTTATTACAGATTGTCTGCTGATTCCAACAGTGAGAGAATATTAAAAATCTGTTAATATTTGATGAAATTATAAGGTGTGCAGAAAAAATAGTGCCCAGCTTGTACATCACCATGCAACCAGTATGCTCTGCCAAAGCTGAACTAAGCTGGTTTAATATCTATCACAGCAAGGGTTGACTAAATATTTTGAGAATGTGTTGGTTGTGCAACATATCTGCATTCTCCGCATGATGAACAGTACATTATGAAGAATGAGAGGCACCTAACATAGCAAGCATTTTGATAAGATAAACAAAATAACAGTTTTTCAATGAATTGCAAAAGTAGTGACAATTTTGAAAGTTAGATCAAAATGCCAAACACAGTCTCAAAAAACTGCCTGAACAATGCATACAGCAAATAACAATATCACATTCTGAATGGCACAAAAAAACCATTAGGTATCTGCCTGCGCTTCATGGCCATATCAACATTTCAATTTACTAATTATCACTGAAAAACACAGCATGCTGGCGGCTTGCAGTAACAAAGAACAAAGAGATCATTAAAAATCCATCGCACCAAAAAACTGGTGGTACAGTAGGGTCCGACAAAACATCACACCGGACCGCACTGTACTGCACCAGATCTCCAAACCACAGAAAACAACAACACAGTAACTCAAATAACTGTAACCCTAACCTTAGGTACATACCCTTCTGTGAGAGGATGTCTGCATGACCTGTATGCTCTGGACAATCGAGAAAGTGGCCCTCATACATTTATGAGTTTGATGCGGTGACACAAACACCCTGATATTTTTCCTGGTGCAGTGTTTCGTTGGATCAATACAGTATCTGATAGAATATTAGTAAAGTTTTGAAATATTAATATTCACAAACGTCATAAAGCATTTCTACGGTGGTGGGATCTTCAACAGTACTTTCTGCAAATTTACCGGCAAGCAGTGCATTGAAAAATGTACAAAAAGTCAGTCAGAAGTTGATGCAGTTATGAAATTCAGCAACATTTCTTTACAGACATTCAGTAGATCACGTGAAACAGTGCATCATATCATCATCAATCCAATCCTACTGTGAACATGATCTCCATTATAGTCATCAATGCGATCACAATTACAAAACTGCAGAATTCAGAACACAATTCTCAGCTCAAAAGTGAAAGCTCAAAGGCCAGGGATGTGCAGTGCAGTGCTAGGATGAGGGCTGCAAAATATGTTAGCATTGGGCCAACAAATTTTTCTAGATTGTGTATGTGTGGTTTGTACCAGCAACAGTAATTCATTTGCTTACAGTCTAACAAAAAACACTGCAGCATAGAATCATCTGTATCATAAAAACTGAATACAGTGCAAAGCCTCAATGCTTATAGTTTGACTGTATGTGGTGTGCATCATTCTTCAACAGATCAACATCGAGGTTAAAACATCCAAGCAGACCAGCACGGAAGTCACGTAGCACCATCTCAGCAGCACAACTGAAATTTGGCCGAAACACATACCCACCTGCGACACACAGAACACCTGCTTAATGGATAAACAACTAGCAAAATGTTGCATTAAAAGAATGTAAACTCTGTCCCAAGCTGCAAGGGCCATAGGATGACAACGATCTCTCGTTTCCTTAGCCCTCTGTCAGATACAGGTGTTTAAACTGCCAGTAAATGGACAGAGGGCTAGTGCATCACGCAATGTGCCTGATTTTCTTTTGATGAAACTCACTGCACCTACCTACAAAGGGATGGCCAGGCTGAGTTTGATTAAGGTGGCTGGTTACACATTGAGATGATTTACCTGCCAGCAGCAGACATGCCATGTGCCCCTGTTCACCAAGCAGTACAATTTGGTACTGGCCAAAGGGCGGTGATGCTCCGCAGCTGGGTAGGTCTGGTGTCGCATTGGCAATGAGTCGCAGACTCAGTGGTCTCTCAATCTATGGGCTTAACAGGCTCCATAAAAGGGAAATGAGCACGCTGCTGATGCACCTAGGGGCACGGCATAGCGGTAACGTGATCTGTTCGATCAACGAAGTTACTCTACGCCAGGCTGAGTTAGTACTTGTGTAACCAGACGCCTAGGTCAACTCAGCCTCCCAAGTAGGTAAATCGAGTACCGGCCTATCTGGCTGGGGTTAAGGCGAAACATGTTCACCTGCATCGGGTGGCAAGTAACACTGTGTGATCCCATACAGCAGGTGACGATCAGTAGGTCTACGCTGGGTTTATTCCTATAAAGAGCTATAACACCACCTTTATCCTTTTTACATGCGATAGCAGAATGCTTCGCACGTCTAAGCCATAGCCTGGGCGTCTGTCCGCCTGTCTGTCCGTCACACTGCTGTATTGTATCAAAACAGTGCAAGCCAGGATCACGAAATCTTCTCTGTGCACTGCCCCAAAGACTCTAGTTCATCGTGATGAAATTTTGTCCCCCTGAGTGAGGGGGTTCCCCTCGAACGAGGGCATCAAAGTGGGATACCCCCTTAAAAAGAAGTCATTTTGCCGCTATTGGCTCTTCTAGTGTGAAAACGGTTGCAGATAGGTACAGACATGTTGCTTATCATAACAACATAACAAGCACTGGTTAATGGCATTTTAATTTTATTAACATCGATGACCTTGACCCCAAATTAGAGGTGTTCATGAATATTTCATAATTTTAAGCTGCGAAACACATTTTAAAAGTAAACTGCACCAAAATGGCTAGAGATAGACTCAGACAACCTGCATATGAAATTTTTAGCATTAAACATAGATTCTAGCAGTCCAAGTCCCAACTCCCTAAGTTCAAGGAGGCCTGTACACGTGGGCATCAAAGAGGGGTAGCCTCCTAAAAAGACATTATTTTGCCATTATTGGCTTGTTTAATGTGAAAACGGTTGTAGATAGGTACAGACATGCTGCTTATCATAACAAGCACTGGTGACAGGCTTTGTAGATTTATCAATATCAATGACCTTGAACGACCTAGAATCCCCCAAAAAGGGGTTTTTAGTGAATTTTTTTGCAAATTTTGGATGCAGCGCAAATTTCAACACTGAATTGCGACGAAATGACTGGAGATAAACCAAGACAACCTGCATACAAAATTTTCAGCATTAAATGTAGATTTCAGCAGTCCAAGTCCCTACCCCCTAGGTTCAAGAAGACTGGCGCAGGCAGGCATCAAAGACGGCTACCCCCTAAAAAGTGGTTATTTTACCGCTATTGGCTCGTGTAGCATGGAAATGGTTGCAGACAGGCGCAGACATGTTGCTTATCATATCAAGCAATAGTGATAAGCTTTTTATTAGTGTCAACGTCGATAAACTTAAATGATCTTGAACCGCCAAAATAGGAGTTTTTAGTTTTTTTTTGCAATTTCCGGCTGCGTCACACATTTTAAGAGTGAAATGGTTGGAGATAAACCTGGACAATCTGCATAGGGCTATGAAATTTTCAGCATAGAACGTCCATTTTTAACAATTTAAATTTTGACCTCTTAAATTCAAGTATTCTTCGGTACGGAGGCCTCAAATTTGGTTACTTCTTCAAAACGCAGTATTATTCTATTGCATGCTGTGCACAATTGCCCTGTCGGCAAAACCGCTGCTATTGCGCGTCAGGTGAGCTTTGCTGAAATTACTTGTAACCTTTAACCTTGTGGCACCTTTTACCTGTACGCTTCAGACATGCCACCCATCCAGGTACCAAGTGGGCCCAGCATTGACTAACTTTGTCAACTAACTTTGTTGACTATGTTAAATGCATTACCAGTACATCATACAACCAGATACTCATCAACTTCCCCGTCAAGAGATTAAGCCTCAAAAAGATTAAAATTATGAAAACTGTTAAGACAACAATAATGATGAACAGACAGAATACAGTTGTGTAGCAATAAAACTGAGTAAAAAGACTGACCATTGGGAGACCACAATTTGGACACAAGATTGTGTTGTTTTGCAATGTAGGTGAGGAAATAATTTACATCATCAACAGGTTCAGGTAGACCGTAGACCTCCACATATCTACAAAATATGGAAATCACAGACGTGATGAGTGATACTGATGAACTCAATGGTATATTAGAGCACCGACCGCTGCGATGGTAAGACAGATTCAATGGCACAGTAGAGCATTAACCTCTGCATTGGCAAAGTAACAAACAAAAAAGATTTAAAGACTTTGTGAAACAACACAAAAGGTTAGAATCTAACAAAAAGCACATGTAAATAAAAAACGGAAACACAAAAAACATCACATCGTGAACGTTTTCATGGCATATTTTAGTCGCATGGTCATTGTCAGATAGACATATTTCATTGGATAATAACACAACTAAATGATTAAATAACCTGGCACACTGCTTTGAGGTTTATATGTTTCTGCCAGCTTCTTAAAATATATTTCGTCAAACTATGCCTTGACCTTTGACCTTATAAGCCCAAAATGTAATCAGTACCTCTTTGCTCAAAGAAGCATTTCTGCTACTGACATAGGTTTGGTGAAAATCTTCAGAAACATCACACTTGAAGAAAGAGATGCACGAAGCCACAAACAAATGAAGAATAAATGGCACATGAAAACAAAATGCCGCCAGCATTGTGTAATGAAGGTAGGTACAAAAAAGTAAAAACTCCCATCCCCAGTTCAACTGGTCTCTGGGCTAGCCCAAAAATGATGTAACAGTCCAGCAACAACAAACTATGGTGGGCAGACACCAATATTCAAGCAAAATAGGTGCCAGACCCTAGTCAATGAACAGTATGCTTCTAGCTAAATTTTCTGTAACAATATTACAAACACAATGTGTATCTTACCGAAACTGTTCGTGTTTGTTGAGCCAAAACAACATGTAGTCCGCAACGGTTACAGCACCAACCAAATGGTCTTTCAGCGTGGCTGCACAAATATAAAACTTTTACTGTAATAAACTGTGGCTTACAAACTCATGTTCATTCCACCACATATGTTCAAACGTTTCCCAGTGCTACCAGTAACCATACAATAACACAATGCTCCAAGTCAAAAAGTTTAAAGCGAACTGGACCAACCACTATAACTAGTTACCATTAATTACCGGTAGTAGAATTACCTGAATGATTGATATCTTGAGTTAATGTCCTGCTCTCAGAGATGTAGCTGACTTTCAAATTCTGCATACCGCTAGTAAACACCCATTTGTTCATGCCTTGGGAAAGACTACTAATCTACCAACTGGGCTAAAAAAAAATAGCACCCATTTCAACCCAGTCAATATAGTGCCTCATAGACTGCAAAATATCACATATTTACACTGCTTGAATCAGCTTAACATTAGCTATTAATCATCATCAGTTAAAATGTGCTCAATTATGTGAAAACATTTTCATAATTCTTCTGGAACCACAGTGTTTCTCTGCATGCAGATTATGAGTCAAGCAGCATTTGTCATTAATTAATCCAACTACTGTGACAAAATTAAAATTTCTTCATGCAAAAACAAAACCTCTTTACATCAGCAGAGGAAAAACGTCATTTAATGAAAATGATATGTCACTGAAGAAAAATTACAAATATGATACACCCAGTAAGGGAGAAAACTCAGCGTTAGTCCCATTTAAAAAAAAACAGGAAATCACGAAAAAATGTACAAAAAAACAAAGTTGTAGACTAAGCACTGATCGCTACAGTGTAAATAATAATTTCAGGCACATCATTACCACACATTGCTAGCTTCATTCCCACGTCCATGTCTTTGATATACGGCAGCATTATTCCCGGGGTGTCAAACACATACACTTTTGGAGACTCAGAAATCTGGACAGTGAGCATCCACAACATACGCTGTAATAAATTTAGCTACAAATAGTTAGCAGCACTAGCTTATATGTAAACTATGTTTATTTAATAATGCAGGGCTGAGAAACACAGGCAGAATGGCAGATAACAAAAAAAGCTTGTGGGTTGTAAAACCGTTGTATAACTTGTATTGGACAAACCCACCTTAAAAACCCACCCAAAGTTGATCCAATTTTAGTTTTTTCTTGCTCCATTAATGATGAAATATTTCATCATGGTTCAGTTTCTGAAATGACTAAAATAACAGACTTTTGGCTATGGTTCAAATTGTGCTTTTTAAAAACCCTAAAAACCCAATAAACCACAACAAAAATTTGAGCTAATGCTCACGAGATGTGCGAATGCCTATAGCAGCTCCAGTTCGCAAACTGTCAGTCTATCTCCAGCCATTTCATCGCAGTTCATACTTATAACATGCGCTGCAGCCGAAGATCGCAAAAATCAATAAAACCCTTTATTTTGGAAGTTCAGGGTCTTTCATAGTCATCGATGTTGATACGACTAAAAAGCTCGTCACTAGTGCTTGTTGTGACAGGCACCATATCCATACCTATCTCATACATGCCAATATTTGAAAACTAAAAAGAGGAATCCTTAGGCCTAATAGGACTGAAAAGCCGATAAAGTATGTATATATTCAGCTAAGGGGTCTGGTAGAGTGCTGTAAGCTTAACAGATGTAGAACTCACAAGTTCACAACCTACAGGTATGACACGCACTAATAAACTGCAGACCAAACAATAAGTTCTCAATTTTTTTTCATCCATGCTCACAATCCACTCCAGTCCACTATCACAGCAGCCATTGCATCAGCTGTGGCTGTTGTGTTTTTCGCCATCCATACAATATTCAGTATGCCGTGTCAGTGCTGCTGTTACACAGGCTGTTACATTTTCAGCCCTCCATAAATCGGCCTGTTACCCACGATGCTGCCATTTCATGAATATTCAGTGCGCTCTAGTGTTTATTAGCTGAGCCGGAAACGGGGAGTGTGTGGTACGTGCCACTATGTGGCAGTGTGTCTGTTACTTTTTACTCCTCTATAAAATCGCCTACTCAACCACAGCGCCCTCATGCGCAGGTTTCCTTGAACCTAGAAGGTCGAGACTTGGACTGCTGAAATCTACACTCAATGCTGAAAATTTCATATGCAGCTTGTCTTGGTCTATCTGTAGTGAATTCGGCACAATTTGCTCTTGAAATGTGTCTTGCAGCCCAAAATCGCCAAAAAAATCCATAAAAACCCCTATTATGGCATTCAAGGTCATCCAAGGTCATTGCTCTGGGTGGCAATCAAAAGCCCGTGTATGACTTCCTATTAGTGTTTAATAGTAACCTAGGCCCTATCTCGCACCGTTTCTGAGATACAGTGACTTATTGGCCAAAAATTGCAAATTTTTCCTACCCCCTCTCATTTAGCGCCCTCGTTCGAGGTGACCCCCTTCGAATATATGGAAAAGCTTTACCGTTCCTGAAACTGGAATCTTCCCGGCAGCCGATGGTAAAGATTTGGTGATCTTAGCTTGCACTGTTTTTGACTGATCCACGCGTGTGACAGACGGACAGACATACGGACAAACAGAATTGCGATGGCTAAGATGCACTGAAATCAGTAGCTGCTTTCATGCGTAAAAATAAGAATAAAAAACATCAGATCAAGCATTTTTAAAACCCAGTTTTTTCAGCCCGTAATAAAGCCACCAGTTAATAGAGTTAAAACAGTGCTTATGCATATTTGTACACAACAGATTCAAACATTTTGCCAAACTGAACACTATGTCTCATCAAATGCAGCAATTCTGTCTGGCACTATGCTAATATTTTAATTGTTGAGGTAAACCCTAGATATCACAGCTATGTCTGGTAATGTCAAAAATAGACGCAGTGATATTAACAGTAATAATAATTATTATGTAATAATAATAACTGCAGAATTAACAATTAACAAAAGTGATGTAGTAGTTGAACAGCAAATGAAAATATCATCAAAAATAACAACTATGCAAAGTAAGCTGCATATATAATAAAATTAAATTACAACCTTGATTTTTTCCATAACACTTCGGGTAATTCCAGGCAATGCGCCTACGGGAGTTGCCTTTCCAGCTACAATCAGCAAATGAAGCAAACAGTAATCATTCTCCAATATTGTGCATATCCACCTTTAAACCTTTACTGCTCTAATGCTGTTGGCTTAGTGACAGATGAAGAATTCTGGCCTGTAAAATGTACTGGAAAATGAACAACATATGGTATTACCTTTTCCCAGGTGAGTCTGCCTCAGTGCATTGATTATTGAAGACTTGCCAACATTCGGAATTCCAATGATAAGAACATTAATATCATCAGCCTACAAAAACATAATGCAGTACATATACATGTGTGTTGGCCACTGTAATTTTCAAGACAGTTATGCTGAAACCACATTAGCAATAAACTGCAGATTAAATTACAAATGTTTCAAAATGCACAATTTCAATGCACATATGCTAGAATTCTACAGCAAATATGACCTTTGCATAAATACTAGCAAACACGACAGTACAACACTGCACACGCAGTCAAACAAGCAGCATTATTTCAATAAATTTAAAACAAACTCAATTCTTACCACTGGTAAAAGAAAAGTGCCAGTAACTACACTTACTTCAGTTCTGTGATAACGATTGTTAGGATCAATCAAACTAATCACGGCATCGAGTAGCTAAACACCACACACACTGACACAATAAGAACTGCTGATTCTTACAGAAAGCGCAAACAATAAAAACATCTCAACTTATCGTAAAACTGCTAATAAAAGCTCCCGACTTCTATTAGTACATCTGACTTAGACCCCCAGCTTGTGTTGGAGACCCGGCTACTATATGAGACCCAGCTTCTATTAAAACATTGCTGACCTGCCATACCAGGGTAATACACTTTTTCTATAGATAATGTGTGCAATGCTATTATTGCAATACAATTCAAAGTGAGTGTATACTACTACTGCATGTACAACACTACTACTACTACTTGAATGTCCGGCTTATATTAGAGACCCGGCTTATGCTAGGGACCCAGCTACTATATGAGACCAGGCTTGTATTAGAAGTTTTACGGTACACCAAAAAACCTCAACTGCAATGCAACAGTGAAGTTCCAGTCTGTTCGATGCACAAAAAGCAGTGACAGAAATTTAAAGACTTTTTTGTTTGTGAACAAATAACATACTTCTTTGCTCACTACCAAGCAGCAAATCCCTTGTCACCGCCATCCATGATTAAGAATAAAATAACAGCAAAGACACAGACACAAGCCTGATATTTATCAAACAGCTTCAAAAACTTCAAAGTTTATTTTTGCAAACAGACCTAACTTAAAGTAAGTCCATAAAATAGGTCAGTTGACTATAAATCCAAAGTAGTAGCAATACACGCAATAAGTAATAAATTACATATCATAAACACAAGTGCAGAATGGTGTTCATATCATTAACAATACGTATATACCTTATGTTTGATGCTAGTTACTTGTTTACAGCTGATAAACAAGACATCTTTGACATCATAGTCCTGAATTAATGTGGACTTGACTGCATCATTAGTACCAGCATCGGCTAGATCCATCTTGTTCAGCACAAACAGGTGCGGCCGCACCAGATTCAGCTGCTCCTGAAATCGTGGGTTTCTGCCGGAAATAGGTATGTAAAAGCTTCATCAAGAAAAGTATCAGTTGCACAGACAGCTCACACAAATAAACAATATGTTATTCTGCATTTCAACAGAAAACAGTGGAAAGCAAGAAGGTTGTTTAGGTCAGTCAGTTGAGCAATGAGCAGTGGACTGAATAATATGTGTTCAATTTCAATATTTAGACGTGTTAATCTGATGCTGTGGCATGGCCAGAAAGGGTGGAAGGCGCAAATGCCTTTGCGGCCAGGTCTCCACCTCAAATAATGCTAATAAAGCTTCCAGTGCTTCCCATATACCCTTTTGCTGGTAGTCCTGAGAATACTCAATGCCACTTCCCCCAAAAACTCCAACCCAACTGTCGGGCTTCAGGCCTCAGTCTGCCCATTATGCTTATGACCGTATAGCAAGCCTGCCGGGAATAAAGCACACTTCCTTTGACTGCTACCAAGAAAAGTCTAGTATAGAAACAAAGTTGAAAACAAAGCCACATGAGATCTTCAGCAACAGTATGTCTCACACAAAAAGTCATCTGCCATAGTGAAAAGATGATGACACGGCCACTGACTCGTGGCAGAATCCAAAGCCTTCTCTGTCCCTGTCAAACACCACTGCTGTGTTTGATGCATTTGGCAACAAGCAGATGTAAGGTACCCGGTAGGCCTGTTGCATACAGCAGTGCAGCGTATTGATGGTCATTTGTTGCCTAGCCTCTCACAGCAAAATCAATGATCGGTCAGAAAAACCAGCCACAACCCATTGACATCTGGTTATTGTAAAAAGCTAGTTTCACCATCTCAACAGATATCACACCACAATGCATCATAAAACTCTGCACTTAAAAGTATAATTTTCAGCTTCATTTGGTTCATAAAAGCAAGCAAAGTTCTGTATTGTGGTTTCACAGTGCAAAATGTATTATAAAACTGCATGGTATCATTTAGACCGTTTAACATGTGCAGTACAAAAAATACTTTACCGCAAATATAAAGCAAACAAAAAATACAAAAAAAGGATATTCTGGCATCATGAACTTCAACAATGCAATCAATCTTGTGTAGCTTTTGCCGGATTTGCTTCATACCTGTACATTTACAAAATAATCACAATTATTAGTTATAAGCAAAAGACAAAAAAGCATCTCCATCATTTCATACAAACTTACAACAATTTCTGGTAATTTTGATGCCATTTTTTACAACAGTGACACCATCATTCACTATTACTTGTATTTGTCATGTAATAGGTTTTTCCAACGTTTGTCCTTCCTTCTTTCTTCTGAGTGATCTAACTGCAATAAGTGCAAATCTCCTTCTTCTGAGTGATCTAACTGCAATAAGTGCAAATCTCCTGACCAATTAATGCTGGCATGCTGAGTACAGATACCGCAGTGCTGATAAAACAGAGATCAGTGTCTCTGGCTCCAGCCCACATGGACGTGAGGATATTTTCTGTCCGCCACGAACAAAGAAAAGACCATGCGGACACTATTTTCCATCCACGCAGACAAAAAATAAGCAAACTTGAGGCTATTTTCCATCTGCCACTAACTAAAAAGTAGACTATATGACATTATTTTCTTTCCACCATGGACGTATGAAGATAGTGACTGATGGAAAATGACCGCTTAATTTTTTGGTATAATACTCAGCCTTACGCATGAGACCATATACTAAAAAGTCTGTACCGAATAGCATTTTGATTATATCAAACAATTCTTGTTGTGTTATATTTTTCAGTGTATTGCATTGAATTGCTGGATGTAAATAAACCATGTCTGTGAAGTTAGCGTTGCTCTTTTTTCCGTCCGTGTCGGACGGAAAATAGCCTCACATTTGTTTACTTTTCCATCCACCATGGACGGAAAATAACATCGATGATATCAGACTGCCCCCACCATGGTCAGCCACCTTGTCATGGTGGTGGGGCTTTGCACCGATGACCCGAAAGATTTCCAAAATCTGGAGGCGGGGAGCTGACTAAGCGCTGACCAAAACGTGAGAGCAGATTGCTGCACGTTACCAATGCTTTTGTGCTGGTTTCGGCTCCACAGTTGACTACGGCTTCACAGCCGTCTATTTACGGCTTTACAGCTGTCTGTTTACGGCTTTATAACCGTCTATGGCTTTATAGTCGTTACCTGTAACCTTTTGGTTAAATTCGGGGATGCGCATTGGGCCGAGCTGATACGGCCTCAGGTGTAAGAGCCTGCCCACCCCAGAGGTAAGGTAAGGATATCAGACTGCAGCTGATGGCTCGTTTTGTTCCTTACTATACCCTCTTTCAAACCAATACTAGCTGCAATCCCCCTTAGGGGTCCACAAAACCAATTACTAGCTTTTGGACTATAAGGTAAGTCATTCGTATCACAGTGTCGCATGCCTGCAGACGCATATCCCGCACCCTTGCCTTCTTACCTCTAGCCATGTGACCGGGAAAATAATGTGCAACATCATTAGTAGAATGCTGAAATGTTTGTCTAAAAGTACGTGAGCCTTTGTTGGCTAATGCACCAACAATACTCTTACTTTTATTCATTGTTACTCTTTAAGTTTGTTTATGTTTACAACTTGACGAACCAAAAATATTTAATAAATTAGTACGTGTAACGTAACGTAAGCACGTAAAAATAGTAAAATAAACTAGTAATGCAATAAAAAAATAAATAAGAACAACATTTTGAAAATCAATGCCAAATGTTTGGTTATAACCTAAATATATTGTTTATTAATGCTTATGCCGATTTTTAAGATACTGTCCTACGTCTGTGTTTTGTACTGTAAAATAAAAATGAATATTTGCTATTCTTTGTTATGTCTGATGCGACTTTTGTGATTTTTATGTTTTTATTTGTCGTGGGTAAAATAGTGAAAAAGGTCGTTATGTACGATAACGGTGTGTAGAATTATGACTTCAACAGTAGATTCAACTGGTGAAGACGTTCCCTATGCAAATACTGATGGCCAGCATATTCGACCTACCTTCCTGTCACACTTCAGTCGAACTCCACCTGCCCATCTCACCTCTAGTTCTGCTATCTTACAGGAACACAGCTACGCCAAACCATGTAGTTTGTCTACTGATTTACACAGCCGCGCTAAGCCTGCTTGCTTTCTGTTTATGTCCAAACAGTCGCATGTACCCACTGAGTCACAGTTAGCGTGCAGCAGTGAAATTATTGACATAGAGACAGTTGATGATGTTTGCGTTCTTCCCTATGACAAGGAGAAAGCATGTACACTTATGAACGAGTGTGAACGAAACGTGAACTTTGCTCGAGCTGATGAAGTGCCAGACGACACATGGGAAGAAAAAATAAACAAAGATGGATGGACAACTTCACAGACGAGACTGTATAACCGTATTGTCAAAGCACTGCAGGGAGATAGGCTTGCACGACTTGCGTTCTCTGGACATAGGAATGAGCCGATACTGAGACGACTTTGTGTGGACAAAACGGCAAAGCGAGTGCGGCATATTCTGGCAGCAGCGATGTGGGATCCATCTACAATGCAGTGGCTTCATTCCACACTTATTTCATCTCTCGGCCAGTCAGTGCTTGCTATATACCTAGATGTGTTACAGGTACTTCGCTCCAAAGCACCAAACTTGGTCGAGATTCTGACATCTTCTGGCAATGGTAGCAGTGACAAGTCTGGGTTGGAAGCCCTGAGGTTGCTGCTGAAACGACCTTGGGATCCGGTTGGAAGTTTCATGTCTTTGCACCGACTAAGCAAGTTGCCTGGTGGTGCTTCGTTCATTATGGTACCCGATGTGCTGGCAGATTACTCAGACGTAACTCATGTGCCAGCGGCTGCATGGCGAATGAAGTTCTGGAACTCACAGCTGTCTGGTCTTGGCAAAGTGATCCACGTCACCGTGGGGACTACCACAACCATGTCACAGTATGTCATAGCTACTGAAACTGCAGTTCGGACAAAGTGCAAAGAGTTGCGTGAGAGGCACCCGAATCGTGCCATCATTCTGGTTGGATGGCAAGCTGCTGGTTTGATTGCATGTCGAGTGTCATTGGTTGAATCGGTTACTGCCATTATAGCTCTCAGCTTTCCAACACAGTTCATTTCGGGACGAATTTCTGGTGATGCCGATGACTTGCTTCTGGACTGTCACACATCAACTCTCTTTGTGGTAGGTCAGAATGCAACCACATGCTGCATTGATGACCTTGAAGACACAAGAGAACGTATGCAAGCAGATACTTCGTTGGTGGTTGTTGGTGGAGCAGATGACAGGCTACGCATGTCCCATAGTCGTAGGCATACCGAAGGAGTGACACAGCGGATGGTCGATCGGTGTATACTTGACAAGATTGCCGATTTTCTCAATGACTCAGTACAGCATCATGTGTCTTTGGATGATGTTACGCAAGTGAAACAGCCAAGTCCTCGAAGAATTAAATCTGTTGCCAGTGTAGGTCGATATTCCATTGGGAGTGAATGTGATTCTGTTGCTAATGCTGGTGCACAAGACCTGCAGAAGCAGTCTTTTGAGCCACATGTATCTGACCTTGTAACAGATGAGCACAAGCATGTGGTCAAAAGGAAGAAAAGAAGCAACATTACACTGAGCACAAAGCACGCATCACCAGTGTCTGTTGATTTTGCAGCTGTAGCTCCTAGCAGAGCTGTTCTGGACCAGCAGGCATCATCCATTGCCACTATGCCCTTGTCAAATCCGATCTCCTATCCAGCATACAGCATGCAGCCCTGTGGTATTCCTCTGCTGAAACCAACATTAGCTGGATTTCCTGTTGCATCTGCTGGAAGCTGGATGTTGGCATCAAATTCCTCAATGATGCCAGCGTCAGCTCAGTTTCATCAGCTTCTCGCCAGCTTATCTACCACCAGGCTGCAGGAAATCATGAAATGCCCAGCTGCTGCATCACAGAATGATGGTAAGAAGCTGTTATAATTGAGTTACTTAATGTAGGTTGTGTGTGGCAGTGTTTTGTGGAAAGGAAGCGCAGTTTCATAAAGCTATATTTATATAGTTAATCTTTTACTCAATCTTTCTTATGCCTAATTATGCTCATCAGTGATCTTTCAAGACCAAGACCAAGACCAAAAAGTTCCAGATCAAGACCCAGGATTCAAAGGATCAGCTAATATGCTACAACGAATATGACAAACAGTAAGAAGTTAATCCCGGCAGTTTGCTTACAATTTCTTGTCAGTCAATATCTCTTATTGTATCCTTTCTTGAGTCTTATCCCTGTTGTTCTAACTGCTATCATAATCACTTTGCATCTTTCCCAGATTCCCAGTACATATTAACCGTTGATTGGCATTTGCTGTTCATTGTGCTTTTTTGACTATGTCCCGTGGTGATGAGTGATGACAATGAATAATGATTTTAGATGATTCTGATACCAGCTCACCAGATCCTAATAGACCACAATATCGTTCAGTTGTGTATGTATACATATTAGATATATGTTGTTTTGCTGAACCAGGCTCTGCATCGGGGGATCAGCAGACATTACATACTGGTACCGGTACACTGGGTACACAGTCTGGTGAGATGGAAACGAGTGCAACATCAAGCGAGTACTCTGATCAACTGATGCCCCAACAACCACTTGATGTGCACACAAATACAAGCGACCCTGAGGGCACCGTGTCATTGGCTTGCACAAGAACACGGACTGTCAAAACACCAAAGCACTATGACGTGTAGAAAGGGCAATTCTGACAGTGTAGAACACCTATGTTTTGAAACAAGGGAAACGAGGGGTAAACCTCAGATTATCTAACCGGAGATTAGAGTTACCTTGGGGTTAAATCCCAGTGTAACCTTTTGCATTTTTGCAACGAGGGGTAGTAACTCCAGGTTTAAACCCGGGGTAACTCAGCAATCTTTGTAAACCGGCAGCTGATTGGTTGATAACAATCATGTGACTTGGTGAAATGCAGAGTTAATTTATCGCAGATATATCGTTTGGTCATTTCTAGCGCTGCCACCTAGCAAATGGTTCCAATACAAAATGCTATTTCAGACATTGCAAGCAACAATTTGCTGACCATGAAATGTTTTTGCAAACACTATAGCCATCTCAACTACGATGTTGAACAAAAATGACGTTAAACGAAATAAGCGTAAAAGCATATTATTAAATATCATTTTAAAATAATGATGTTGCACAAAATATTTATGTTTCATTATCAACTTAAACAGAACACCTGCTGCAGCTTGAAATTTGCTATTAATGTTACTAGACAGCCGAATAGATTAACGAATCGTCATTGAATTAGTCGAAGTGAGCCATTTTGCTTGTCTCTAGTTTTGCCGCTGGTTTACCCATGGGGTAACCCTCCGATGATACAGGGTTACCCTTGGTTTAAACCAAGGTTAGCAGTTGCAAAAACGCAATTTTTGCTTAACCCAAAGGTGACCCTCGATCGAGAGTTACCCCTGGTTTACCCCTTGTTTTAATAACCGGGCATTACTCTTTGGCTTATAAGTAGGGTGGCAGAAATTAACCATTACTTAATCAGTTAATCATTAAAAATTAATCGATTGTGATTAATTTCTGTAGATTAATCAATTAAAAAATCTGCAGCCCTACTTAAAAAGTGATGCAGTTATGAGTTGTTTGAATTGAATGTTCGCTCATTGTCTTTTATTAGTATAGAAGAACTTGTTGCCTGTAGCTGACCAGATTCTGTTACAAAAGAATTTATTATTCATGTCAAATCTGTGATTTGGTAATGCATATTTGTGTTGTCAAATTGGCATACCACAAATAATTTAGCACTGTTAACGCTAATGCAAGGATGTTAACAACTCTACACTGTGTCCCAAAAAACATCCCCGACATTTCAGATTTCGATAATTTTTGGCCCAAATATTCCTGACACAACTTGCCATCAAATGACCATTCAGTTTCCCACCTCACCCAACGTTTGTTAGTGCACTACCTGGGGAAATCGCAACCAGCAAAATATCACTTTTTTTATCCAATGCGATATGATTGCTTAATTAACATAATGCGTAAAAACACATTTTGTTCACATTTCTGACACTATGGCTGAGATTTCATTCAGTTGTCCATTTTTCAACTGCCTGTAGTAAAATTGCTTGAAGCGTTGGCCCACTATGTGAACACATGCAAGCAGACGTTTTCTCCATTTATTGACAGCAGTATCGATAATGTTCTGCTACAGACCAATCCAGGCACTACCAGTTGCTTCTTGACTTCACAAACATTCCTAAACTATCTGGTAGACACACTGCTGCATGACAGTCAAACCTTGTAATGGACCTGCTGTTGGCTTGGTCTGCTTTCTCCAGGTAGTGCACAGACATTGGGTGAGGTGGAAACTAAAACACTTGGTAAATAGCCAGTTATGTCAGAAATATTTCTGCCAAATATTATTAAAATCTGCTGATCTTTATTCAAGTTGCGATAAATAATGTCGGAGAAATTTTTTTCAGGTTTTCTGTTTATTTCACCACATATTTCGTTTGGTCTGCTTTTCCTAGGTAGTGCAGAAGCATACATTGGGTGAGGTGGGAAACTGAGTGGTCGTTTGATGGCAAGTTGTGTCAGGAATATTTGTGCCAAAAATTATCAAAATCTGATATTTGGTTTTCAAGTTACTGTCAAAAATGTTGGGGATGTTTTTGGGACACAGTGTAGTATCTAATGAGGCTTCCTGTGGTACCCAGGTATTCTGTCTTTAACACTTAGCCATCGCAGCAGCTTGCAACAGTTTAATTTCATTTTGTTATATAAAATTATGTTACTACACTGAAAGAGTGTAACTTATAGAAAACTGCTGTTTTTGTGAATTAACATAACCAGAGTCTGAGATGTCAAACAATGCAGTTGCAGTGTATCTTACATTATACTAGCAGTACTAGGCCTCCCAACTCGTACTGAAATTTGCAGATTTACAAACGTGGAAAACATGGATTTCTCAGAAACTGGAAAAATTGGGGAATTCTGTGCAACCTCGGGGTAAAATTTTAGCAAACAGTCACCAGATGTGGTGCAAAAATGCTCTAAAATATGTTTACGGCCAGGGCTCTGCCTCGGACGCTGCTGGGGGAGCTGACAGGTTACCGTTATTATCACAATTACTTTTTGTTGCGATAAGCTATGGAAAAGTAAGTTTCTGGCTCTGGAAAAGTGTGAAAAACTAGGGGAATTATTTCTCCAAATTTGTGGACACCCTTTATTGGAAAATGCGAGCACCCAAAAACATTCATTTGTCTGAGGCATACTACCGGCAAAAAACACTAACATAAGGTTAGTCACTATATAGCAACAAAAAACTGCAGTGTACGTTTCCAGTGTTTACGTCCAACAGTTGTTCAAGAAGCCTCATTAAATCTCAGTCGACTTGTTCTCTCATACTGTCTTTTAAATGTACTAAACTAATGATGTTTCGATTTCTTTTTTCCAGTTTTACTTTTGGTCTTTAATTTCTTTCGGACACCAAGAGCTTCCTCCGTGTCATCTTCGTCCTCGATTCTCGATCTTTTCTTGCCGGCAGAACCTTTTTTCTTTGCTGCTTCACTCATTTCCTAACAGATAACAGACAACATCACACAGAAATACTACCATAATGCAGTAAGCAGTAACGCTCTGTATAAATTTTGACAAGGAGACAACTCAACTCATGGTTTGTTTTGCATATGTACATAATGACAGTCGGTAGATCGGTATATTGTGTCAAACTAGAAATAAATGTCAGCCCATCATGCAGCTGTCCAACATTTGACCTAAATACTGGCAGATGTGGGGAACATTTCCCACCAATGTCGATTTTCTATGCCCTTCAGTCTTTAGACTCAGGAGACTAAGGGATAGATGGATAGGACCAAGACGGCAACAGACAACTTTGGAAATGACAGTCTTAGATATGTAATATAATACTAATAATAACATAATAATAATAACGTAGTCATTTGTAAGGTGCGTAATGTCAGCAAGCTAAACCTGAGGCCTTTTTTAGCCAGATTTAATTCAGAATAAATGAAATGTAATACAAAAATTAAGAGCTAACCAGCTTAGCTATCCTCTGTGCTTCTGTTACCCTCTCCATCATGACCATTACACTGTCTTTGTTTGGCTCATAGACAGGAATTTTGTGCCCAAGCAACTGCTCAATCCGAAGAAACAGTTCCACATCGTATCTAAAATACAATAACACACAACAATGAGCACAGAAGAGTCAGCAGTAGAGAGTGACACGGTAAATTAAATTGTCCCCATCCCCATCAAATTTTCCCCATCCCATCCCGTAAGAAATTCCCCATCCCACGAAAAATTCCCCATCCCCATTACCGTAGAAATCAACCCATCCCCATTGCACCCCAGAATCTGAAGTCTGAAGATGAGGACTTTACCATTCACGTCATTTAATGATAATATTCGTTAATGACAATCTGCATATTGCTATACCAAATTGACACTGTCTTCATTGTCTTCAAAAATAAGAAAAATACCACTTGTAGACTATAGGGGATAATTCGTTATGAAGTAAGTGTAGAAACACTAGGCTAGTGACAAACTGTATGCCCCATGTCGTTAAAACCTTTGGGAGAATCGCCAGTCACACGTGTCGCTAGTCAGCCAAACCTGGGCCATTAATGCATGTCTGTACCATCGCCCAGTCGATCCCTGGAATGCTATAGGCAACGGTCGGCAGATATCTGTGATCTCAGTTGCTGCAGTCAGTGCAGTGCACAAATGTGGCTGACACTAATTACTCGATGGGTGCCCAGTGCCCATGCAATGCTACACCACGTGGCACGCATGGTTGTTCGTCACTCATGATCTTAATGAGCATTCTAGTGTCCAGAATAGCACTGACTTTCACAATGCACGCAGCAGGAAATGAACTAATTTTGTTTTACCACTACCGCGGTACTACCGTAGTTTTTTTTACCGTTACCGCAGGATTACCGTAGAAATTTACCCATTTACTGCTTTCCCCATTACCGTGTCACTCTCTAGTCCGCAGTCTGCACATCAAACTTGAATGAAAAATATACAGCATATAGCATAATATAATGTAGATGCAAAAGGGCATTTACATGACTGACGCTATTCAAATAATAATTTGTTACAATGTGGGGCACTTTATGTTGTCATAAATGAAAAGTGATATGATCTAAAAACAGATATGCCAAATGTTGCAGTGTTATTTTCGACGAAGAGTTGTCGGCTTCTGTTTGAACGCAAGCAAACAAGCCTGTGAAAAATCATCTTTCACTCAAGTCTAATGCAGATACTAAATATTTTGAAGTGTTAAACTATGTTCACGTAATTTCTGCGAACAAACATGTCAAAACAGCAGCATCATGAAAAGAATGCACGATTCTATACATAGATATTTCATTACATTTACAACCATGGGCAAGAAGAAAAAGTAGGAAATTAGGTACTGACTGTGAAACGAATGTGTACGCCTTGCCAGAGCGTCCAGCTCTTGCCGTCCGACCAACCCGATGAATGTAATCTTTGCTATGTGTTGGAATATCCAGATTAACAACGATGTCCACGTGAGGAATGTCGAGGCCTCTGCACCACACAACACAATGCAATAGCTATATTGGCTGCAAAATGAGTTTTGCACAATTTTTACATTAAATTTAACAATGAACTAGAGAAAGTACTCGGACAGCGCAGGTACCTCTGCCATGGCAAAGCTATTCGCCAGGTGGCTGCTTTGCCAGCGGTTCACTTATGCCCTTTTCAACGTAATGGCAACGAAAATTTCAAAGTGATCCAGAATCCAGGATTCCTGCCGGATCACGCCCAAAATTGAATCACTGGTAGTTTATGCCATGTCCGACATACCCTCAAAATTTCAGAAAGATCCGTCCACAACTTTTCGAGTTATCGCGTGGACTCACAGACAAACAAACAAACAGATAAACAAAAACCGGCAAAAACATAACCTCCTTGGCGGAGGTAATAAATGCATTAAACATCTGTGAATACCTTTTAACATAATGCACTGCCCCGTTTGCTTATGCAGCACATGTAAGTGGTACTAAGGGTACTTCTAGTAACAAACTTTTGCTTTTAGCACCAGGAGTCAGGACGATCATAGATTTGCGGCTGATGTCGATAGTCTGATATCTGTTGGACACTTCCACTTTGACAGAATCATGCATTGATGCCAGTTCTATTAGTAATGTGGTAAAGTGCAACATGAAAGTGCAGTTCATAAATAACACAGTTCCACTGAGCAGCTGAAGCCAGCGTTTCCATGGCTGTAAAGGATCCAAAATCCTGTTCAATTCTTTGACTAGTTTAATCATTGGTGCATTTTGCAGCTTGGTACAAGGCCTAAAATCTTATCAGTGCATCTTTGGTGACAACAACAATAATATAAATTATATAAACAATAATATAAACCAACAAAAGACCAGTTAGTTGTGAAAGATACACTGTATACATGTGCTTACCGGCTTGCTACATCAGTGGCAATTAAGATACTGCGATCTCTGGCTTTGAATTTGTTCAGAGCTCCCAGCCGCTTGTTCTACAGCCAACAACAAGACACCAACAATACTGATAATCTTCAATTTCATACCACCAGTATTTTGCACTCAGTTATTTCTCACTGTCATGGGTCAACAATGGACCGTAGTATTAATCCAAGATTACACAGTAGTACTGCAGTACATGAATCGCTGCTTACCTTGTTCATTATTTGCAAGTGAATGATGCAGATTCTCAACAATCAAACAGTAAAAATGTACGCATTATAAAACATCTTGTTAAATTGTGGCTGCTACTGCCCAACTGTTGCCATGAAAACCATGTTACATAACAGGACTGCTCACTATTTATTACATTAAATCTACAACGAAATGACTGCACAGTGAGCACAAGAATATGGACCATTTGTTGCAGAAAAGGCTGCGAGCATAGGTCATAGAAAAGATATTTCAGCTTAAAAGACAAAAAGCATCATTACACAGAGTAAAAAGCGAGAGTATAGTAGTAAATGATAACAAATGAAGACCACGAGACCACAGTAAAAGCAATGAAAACAAATCCATAAAGAAAATATACAACAAAAGTGCTTAAAGCTTTCATTTACATCATAAACCAACAATCTTAGATAAAATGTAAACCACAAATACAGGGTGGCCCAAAAAAACGGGGCCACTCTGTTATATAGCTTCTAACTTCAGAAATACTGCTTAGATCTACACGATTTTTTGCAGAAATCAAGGTCGTTTCATTCTCAACATGAAAACATAAGTTATTGAAATTAATTATGTGCAACAGTGGCGCCACCTGGCGAATACGAGTCATATTGCTTCAAATAGCGATCGGTAATAGTTCATGACGCTTAATAACAGAACAAAATGCACATA
>Ga0209367_1002786_pt1 | contig 23363 bp, 16 predicted proteins | sample WorMetLIZISLAND2_FD_187412 | JGI IMG/M metagenome (GOLD analysis project Ga0209367, IMG submission 187412) | Marine gutless worms symbiont microbial communities from Max Planck institute for Marine Microbiology, Germany - Olavius geniculatus... ... | reverse complement strand
AGAGCATTGCAAGGAAACAGTCGTCAAAGTTGCTCCACCATTTACAAATGTCGGCGCACGCCGCCTCAGAGCACGTTATGGCCTCTGACATCGCGGACGGATTTATCCCGGAACCGCCACCGAAGACATACTTAATTCGTGATCAGATTTCATACTTCCGACCGTCCATCCAGGTTTTTTTCTCATTTCGATCCTTGCACATTTGTCTTAAAAAACTCGTGATCAGTGGCGTCATTTCAGTAAATCATTGGGGGGGGAAGGATCTCAGTAATAACGTACAGTTCTTGCAGCAGTAGCCTAATACTGTTTCAAATTCACGATTTATAGGGAAAAATTAAAATTAAATATTGGGGGTTTCGTATACCCTCCCCCTAAATGACGCTCATGTTCGTGATTGCAATAGTTTCAACCGTACAGCGAAGAGTTTTGCTTGGGATGTCTGACTTTTTATTTGTTCTGTCTTTTTCTTTTTTTTCTTTCTTTCTCCTTCGTTGTTTTTCTCCCCTTTCCAGTCTCTTCTTTTTTCTTTTTTTCTTTCCTTTCTCCTGTACCTCAGATCCAGTTAGCCGGGTCCTGGGGAGAGCTACAGGTACATAAAGTTTTTTCAGTAAACTTTGAGGCAGAGGAAACAGTTATTTTGATGCATTTAGGCAGGGTTCGAAGTGGGAAAAATAAGTGCTGGTATGGTAGCTTTGTCTTCCTCCCTTTCCTCTCTTCAAGCTATTTTCGCCACTGATCGATGCTCACATCAGCGACCAGTTGCCTAAATGTCAGAAAACTGCCTGCAAAGCATACCGGTAGGACTTTTCTCAGAAAAGAAGTGCCAGTATGCTTTTCAGACGGCCAAGGAAGTGCCGGTATGCCATAACCGGTCCATACCGTCCCATTTCGAGCCCTGCATTTAGGAACAGGCAACCGCTATATCTTCCTCCTTCCTGTTCTTTCTTCCTCTCCCGTTCCTCTATTTTCTTCCATCATAATAGAGACTACTGCAGTGCTGATATTGTGACTGGAAGGTGGAGGTGGATAAAGCGGATAAATCTCCCACGCTGGAACAGGCGGCCGTGACCGAGGTCTACATCCGGGGCTGGAAGGTCGATGACGTCATGATGGCGGGAATCCTGGCCGAGTGTTTTCCGGCGGTGACGTCACTGCACACGGTGGACCTGTGGAACGTGGGACTAAATGACGTCACACTGGTCAAGCTGGCTGAGATTGTGAGTCGGTGTAAGGCGCTGCGTACGCTGCTGCTTGATGCTAACCCAGTCTCAAGCCAACGCTGGCATCTACTGCTACAGGTAGCCTATAGACTCTGCATTTTTAAATATATTCAGTCAATGTATATAACTGCGTTTAAGCAGCGGTTGAAAAACTTATTTTTTGTCCAGTTAATAGTAAGTTGCTACTTAGTCCATTAGCCTAAGCTTAGTCCGTAATGTGGGCAGTGGTTGAATTACTTACTTTCATATACAGGGTGCGGCCAAAAAAAGTAGCCCCCTGAAGTTTTTTTTTGCCATTTTCTCAGCAACCGCTTGGAATTTTAATATGGAATTTTACAGATTTATTTACAGAAAAGTTTTACATCTAACTGCTAAATGATATATGATTTTGTTGAAAAACGACGAAATTATAAACTTCTGAACATGACCACCTACCGATTTTTAGCACAAAAAAAATGTTTAAGCTAAAAATGCTATTTAATTTTCAAAAACCGGTTACCACGTTACTGCCGATGACGTCACAGTGACGCTTTGACAAACAGTAATTTATTTTGTTTATAAATTATTACTAAATTGTCGTTCTTTTCAAGCAATTGCCGGCTGCCCACCGGATTCATCCTCCAGCAGGACAGCGCACCAGCACACACAGCGCGCAGCGCGGGAAACTGACTGCAGGCCAACTGTCCAGATTTCATCAGAAAAGACCAATGGCCTCTAAATTCGCCGAATGCAAACTCGGTGGACTATCACATGTGGTGTGCAATGTTGGAGCTTACGGCAAGTTTAAAACAAAGCCAAAAACAATCGCGGAACTCAAGGAATCGCTTCAGGTTATCTGGAGCAAACTACCACAAGGACCGATCGACAAGACTGTGAAAGACTTATCAAATTAAGCGACTGAAAGCTTGTGTTGGAGCTTGGAGCTGTCGGTGGACACTTCAAACATTCACAGTGACAATGGAATTTTGGCATCTGATCATTGTTAACTGTGTTGTTTGACTTGTTTCAACGATGTTACTGAACTGGTGTTGTAGCCTGAACATTTTTTCACGCTGAAAAATCGGTAAGCGGTCATGTTAAAAAATCTATAACTTCGTCATTTTTCAATGGAATCAAATTTTATTTGAGATTTAGCTGTAGAACAGTTTAGTAAATAAATTTGTAAATTTTCAAATTAAAATGCTAAACGGTTGCTGAGAAAACAGCGAAAAACTTTAGGGGGCTGCTTTTTTCTGCCGCACCCTGCAGTATAGAGCCAAGTCTCTGCGCTGCTAATTCAAGGTGTAACCATCTGGCAACTGTTTAAACAATGAGATAGTCAAACAGTCTGCCAGACTTCTTCTTTGCGTGCTCTGCCCTAAGGCAGGTTCCAATGACGATGGCGCCATCCGACACGGCTCTGTGCTCCTCTCTTCAGTTCCTCGTAACTGATCTTTTCCTCTTGCTCCATAAGTAGATTCAGCATCTTCCTTCTTGGTTTTCCTCTTGGCCGTTTCCCTTCTATCTTCTCCTCTAGTACAGTCTTCATTGTTTAAACAGTTGCCAGATGGTTACACCTTGAAGTAGTTTTGCTGGTAAAGACAATAATAACTGATTGACTAGACTTTGACTGCTTGCTTGATTGATATTTAGAACGACAGCCCGGTGGTTCACCTATCTCTGCGCTACTGCGGTATATCGTCGCTAGGAGCCAAGTACCTGGGTGAGACGCTAGGGAGCGCCACACGTCAGAACACTCGCTTGCTGTCTCTGGACCTGGCCGGTAATCATGTCTCCGACACTGGCGTCTTTCATCTCGCTGACGGCTTGCGTCTGAACCGGACCCTACTGGTGCTGAACCTCGCCGGCAATGGTATCGCCGTTTGGTTATTTTATTGTTCTGATACGTAACTTGAAAGAAAGAGAGAGAACGTGTATTTGTCTCAGATACATTCACAGTTAGGCTACATTTAACAAAGAGAGAAAAAAAAACATGAGACAGGTAGTCGGAAAAGGCAATGCCTATCAAGTCTGTCTACCTTAAAAAACCTTAACTAGGTACTAAAAATTACAACTACAGAAAAAAACAGAAATAAAAAACTACTTGACTACATAGACATCATAAACATGCATAGTCATACACTGTAACATGTAAGACTAGAAAACTATTATTGCGGTGTGAGCACATGTATCTTGTATCCACCCAGTAACCATACCATAGAACCAAAAATTACGATTCTCTCTTGCACATAAGTAGAGTTATGACAGTTAAAGTATTTTTAAAAATTTCCTGTTGAGCGTCATTGTCATTTTGTTCGAATTTTACGAATAAATAAATTAAATAATAAATTTTAATTTTTTAACCCAAAAAAGGCTCACCCTTGCTTGAAACTTCATAAAAATAGTCGGCCCTTTGACATGTACTATATTTTGCATTTACAACAAAGAAAAATATCGTGAAAGTATGAAAAAATTTGACAAAATTTTGCATTTATTTCAACAAATGTGTATAGATATGGCAATAAGGATTAAATTAGCACTTAAAATTAGTACTTAAACTTAGCAGTTAAATTAGCACTTCAGCCCCTGATTCCGTATCGCCAACTGTCATCTTATGACCTTAGACCACGCTCTCGTGACAAACTTCTGCTTAACAAAACTAGGCCTACTTATCTCAACGAACGTGACTTTGTCATTCGCATGCTTTACAGAGACAGCTATTGATGGGTATATCTTTGCAAACTAGGCCTATGTCAGATTTGCTTTACTTCGTTACTGACTATATTTTTCATAAGCTGCGTTTGTCAGCTTTTTTAAAAGAATAAAATAAATAAATGAATGAATGTTTTATTTTGACGAGTTATGGCGTATGTCATCGAGGGTGTAACTCTATAAGACCGCTATACCATACATGTACGTCGTACGCATTGGACATTTTGCTTTAGCGGACGCTAGGGTTCGACATGAAAAACAGATTGTAAAATATAGCTGCCACCAAAATAAAATTTTGCAACCATCCTTTTCTGAGGCTCCATACATGTGTCTTCAATAAAAATGTGGTTAGGCCTACGGAGACTTTGTCATGGGGGCCGGATTAAGGCCTTGTGGGGCCCTATAGGCTAATCCCATTCCTATCCCTTTTCCTTTCCTTTTTCCCCCTTTTCTTCCTCCTCCCCCTTTTCTTTTCCCTTCCTTTCCTTGCCCTGCCTTTTCTCCTCTTTTTCTCCCCTACCCTTTCTCCAGTTTTTCCCTTCCCTGTGCCCTCTCCCCAATTTTCTCCTTTCCGTTAGAAGTACGATGCCCCAAAGCCAGCTAGGGAGTCTGTGGGAGCACTGCGAGCTTCCCCAGCGATGTCTGGGGCGAAGCCCCATCGGAAATTGAATTTGGTGCATTTTAGCCTTAAAATCTGACATCTGTTGGCACCATTTTCCTGTAAATTAATTGACCAAAAAGTTTTAAAAATTGACTTATGGGAGCAGGACATTTTAATTGAAAATGTATAAAATCGAGCCTCAAAGCATGGGGAAACGGTGTCGCAACAATTTCAAAAACTGTCTGCATGTAAACAGTCAAAAAAGATGTATTTATGAGTCCACAACAGACAACAGTGAGCCAAACCAGCAGTAAGCATGGGAACGCTTCATAGGTGCACTGACGGAACAATTGGCCAGGCTACCAGTAAGGCAATATCAAGACATAACTAGGTGGCTAGAAATACATCAAGTCAAGTCAATTCAGCTGACAAGTTAGGTCTAAACATTTTGAAGGGCCAATACACATACAGTCCAAATTAGGAATAAACCATGCATTATGCAGATATACAGCCAAAGTGACTGTCTAGCAGACAGATTTGTATCAAGTCAAGTCACATATAATTTATAATCATAGACGTATAAGTTTTTTTAACGTTTTTTCTTGCCACGTGTGTGTGTGTGTGTGTGTGTGTGAGAGGGTGTGTGTGTGTGGATGTGGTGCATGATACTGTCATCTAGCATGTTGCGGAGCGTCACCTGCCATATGTTGTGTGTGTGTGTGAGGGTGCGTGTGTGTGTGTTGTAAATTTTCTCAACGTTTTTTCTTTGCTCAGCGCGGAGCCTTTAAAAAGCGCGGGACCCTAGGAGGCCATGGTCTAGTTGTCCTATGCAGTAATCCGCTGATGTAACAGAGCTGCCACCTAGCGAATGACGGCAGATACAGTACAACAACTTTGCAACGATTTATCAATTAAGTATACACATATTTTTGGCAAATGTGCACAAATATGGTACGTATTAAATGTTATTTAATTTTAAAACTGATTAAATGTTGTTATTATCAAATGTTTGTGTTATACATGACAATTTACCTGCAAAACACCCATTCTTAAGTGACATTTATGGATAGGAATGGGAGGTCTAGAAATTAACTGACATCGCTTCTCGGCCTTTTGGCTAAGATCAAAGTGTAGTATCTGTTCTTATCAGCTTAATATCTGATACGTCCCCCATCGGGGGACATCGATATTAAACTGATTTTTGGCACTGGGGGAAGATGCAGGAGCTTGCTCCGACTTCCCCACGGGTTGGCCCGGTATTGCAGTACTTCCGGGATCGGCCCACTCCCTTCGGGGAGTAATATTCAAAACAAAAATAAACCAGACAAGTAATCTCAGCACTGATCACGTGACGCGCGACAGCTTTTGACTGATCCACGGGTGTGACAAGATAGACGGACGGACAGAATTGCGATGGCTAAGAGACGCTGAAAGCAGTAGCTGCTTTTGCGTGTAAAAACATGGTTGTAAAATCCATTGTGCGTTGGGTGGTTTAAAAACAGTTTTAATTTATCACAGTGCTTTTATTTAATTTTGTTACCCATCATAAAACAATTAATAATCCAAAACCTGGAGGTTGTTAGACAACATTTAGTACTGCCTCACGAGGGCTAAAAAGTTCAAATTCGGCGAATTTATTTTTCTTCGCTAATGGCAACATTTCACCTTTTGTTAATAGCATACAAACATTAAATAACAAAGAAAATAATTTAAACTGCATTGCTATGCATGTTATGTATTAGTTTTACTATACTTGATCAGTTTTTTGCAAGTCCTGGTCCTTGGTACCAAAATTATAAACAATATACAGTCTTAGTAACTGAGAGAACATTATCTCCTGCAGCGTATTCCTTCGGCAAACAGTGCACGAAGTTATTCAGAACACAGGGTTAACTTTTCTGTGTCCAGAATGTTCTTGCTATTCAATTATTTGGAACAGATACTGTTTTCTTTGTAAACGAACTGTCGAAGTCTGTGGCCAGTGCAATACAATGCTCGGCAGAGTTATTAACAATCTTTAGTCAGTGTGTAAAATAGGTAAGTATTTTTTGGGAGGGGGCACAAATTCTCGCTCCTCTTATCCTCTTACCTAAATGTATTCTCCCTTCCCTTCTCTTTCCTTTAATTCCCTCTTATCTCCCTCACTTCCCTCTCTCTCTTCTCCCACTCCTCCCTTTTTCTTCCTTGCCTTTGCCTACCTCCTCTTCCTCCCCCCTCCCTTTTCCTACCTTTCCCTCCCCTCTTCTCCTCTCCCTTTTCTTTTCTTTCCATTTCTCTCCATTTCCTTTTCTTTACTTAGAAGTATGGCCCATTAAATCTAGATAATAAATCTAGATAATGTTGCACATCGAAGCAGATCAGTATTGCAGTCCTAAAAATGTTACTAAGGCACTGTTATGAACATATTAAAGCAAAACTGTAGTAAGTAAGTAAGTAAGCCAAAAGTACTGATAGAGTCCTGTTAACTAAGCAAAGTACAAAATGAATGCAATTCCGTAACGACAGCATAACAAAGGTCTATATCAGGATATTCTGACTAAATGAGTAAAATTTCAGGACAATTGCTGATTTCAGGACAATTTCAGGACATCTGTTAAATTTCAGAAATTTCAGGACAACTGGGAGCCGTGCATTCACACCAATTTTGGCTTCTCTTCACCTTCTTTGCCTCAGGAGCCCACATGGCACATTTGCAGCCTATTAGGATGGCTGCAAAACAGTAGAGACACCCATAAAAGTTAATCAACTGTAACTGTTCCTTTGGACATTTCCAAAGACTGCAAAAAATCATCAAAGCAGTCCTTTAAAACATCCCTGGTATCTAGATCCAGGAACCCCACAAATGCATATACATCTGTTCTTGAACTACACGGTGTGCACAAAATACAAAATGAAACATTATTTCTTTTTAATTCTTTATATGACGTCAACTCATGTAATATACTGACAGTACAAAATAACATTTTTAATTAGAAGGTGTTCAACATGACTGCAGTGATTCGAGGCTAATCGTCTCCAACAGCGGAGTCACGAGTTAAAAACGTTGGTTCAAGAGACTGCAATTTTCCAGCGACACAAAGAGCCGCAACGTTCGGACAAAGAAGATTGTGGAAGCTCAAGATTTGATTTTTGCCCGGAAATTTCACCAAAAGCCGAAAATTTTGTATTTTTCAAATAGAATTTTTTCAACCAAAATTTTTTTTCCAACAAGCTACAATATAGGGACAAGTGTCCAATCCTGCCACGAAACCCGGATTGAGCAAATATCTACGTAAAGCATGTTTGCTCCACTTTTTCTGTGCCAGTGTCCAATCAGTGCTGTTGAAAGAGAAACCTCTGTTATTCATACATACCAGTGACTGGATGACAAATAAGCTGCTGCGGTGCTATCTGCCTGGGGCTACAGTGCGCATCAAATGAACACTGGTGCTGCTGCTGCGCATAGATCTCGCCTTGTGCCTGGTCGATGGCAGCAGACACCAGCTGTCTGGACTTGTCGCTGACTGTCTGGTGAGCACTGACGAGACGTGGTGCTAGTGCTGCCACGTCACCGGACGTCAGAGCATGTTTGTCCATCGCTGCAGCGTGCTGTTGCATGTCGCCGGTGGCGGCGTCTCTCTTCTGCAGCAGGTTGGTCTCAGCATGTCTCAGAGCCGTCAGTACCATACCCGTCGATTCCTCATCTGCACGTCAAAGCAGAGTATAGCTCTTCACCAGAACCAATCGCAGAGCTATATACGGTGTCGCTTACCATATCGGATCACACAGTGTTACATCCCATATCGCAGGTGATGGTCCTCGCGTTGTTTTGTTCATTGGTGAATTTTTTGGTGCACTACTGCATCGGAAGGGTTGCTAACTGGCATTTTAAAATGTCAAATAAGTCAAATGAGACGCTTTGAAGAACCTCGGGGGAAGGGGGCTGTGTGTTGGAAAACGTAAGTAACAAAAAATGTAAGTGCAAAACAGAACATTTTGTACAAAGGGAAAATTTAAGTACTAGTGCTGAAAACACAAGTATGAGTTTTGCAGGGGAGGGATGCGCAAGTAGAGCTCTGCATGGGCCAAAATTTCATACCCGGCCCGACGTTGTTTCGGCGCAGCCCGGTCCAACCTGGCCCAGCCCAATACTTGTAATATTTCGGCCTGGCCCGCAACTGCCCAGTGTAATTGAAGCCCAGCCCAGCCTGGCCTGGCTCGTATACAAAAATGGAAAAAAAACGTTTTGCAGTTGCACAAATGCCGTCAATCGATTATTAAATGACGACAGTCCAAAACTCAAAATAGTTAGAATTGTCATTGTCCTATAGACGAACAACAATAAAACATTAGGCCTGCTTATTGGAATCTGTAAGATAAGGCCTATCTTATGCAAGAACAGAATGTTGTCAACGTTGTCTGGTGAGAGAACAGTGCGACGTTTAGATACAGACTCAGTGCATCCAGCAACACTGAGCGATCGCTCACTCGCTGCACTTCAGGTGGGTACTGCAAACTCCTGACGAGAGGTCTATGAGTGGCCACCACTGGCTGGCAAGAGGAAGTAGCAACAGGCATCATTCCAGCTTAATCTGATAGGCCTACTGCTGGGTAACTTAGGTCAGTCTCGAGTGCTTTAATTGCTAGGCCTACTGCCACTCTGAAGTGATCCTCCACCGCGCCGCTATCAAAAGAGGGAAAGGCATGGAAGTAGGAGGCCATTGACAGATAGAGCCCACCGTGAACCAGACAGTGGCATCATTCTGTCTCCCTTGCCGACCTAATGGACCCAGAGTCCACAACTCCAGATTTTCATAGCGCCATATTATGCAAATCTGACTAACTGTAATTTTTACGGGCCTATGCAAACCAGCCCCGGTCTAGCTCAGTAACTACTCGGCCCGGCCCGATTTCTAGAAGAAATTTTAAAGCCCGGCTAGGCCCGTTACGCCAGGCCGCCCGGCTCTTGCAGAGCTCTATATGCAAGTACAGAAAATGTAAGTACGTACAATGTCTACCTGTAAATACTTTCTGAGGAGATAACAATGAAACTCTCACTGACTGTTGCATAAGCTTAAAAACACAGTAGAGCACAACATCACATACAATGAAGTAAGATTAAAATTTGCAAGTATTTCGCATCTAACTGTAAAACCAGATGGTAGAAAATATTGCAACTCAACATGCAAAACAGCAACGACGAGCGTGTCAATACACATTACACAGGTAGGTCTGAGTTAAGCCTCTAAGTTAGGCCAAGTCTAATGTTTTGTAAAAATTTCAGTCAAATCTGCCTTAAGTTTTTTTTAATAATCCTGCTACAAAAACAACAGATATCACATGACATCCTTAGTAACTCACTGCTTCCAGCAGGCCTACTGCTCCCCCTAGCGGCTCAGCCAAATGCCTCAGATTCGGCCAATGGCTGACATTGTGCACTTCAAATATGCACGTACTTACTTGCTTACTTACTTAGTAAAGGTAAGAAGGAGCATAAAGTGTAAGAGGACTTGTAAGTAAAGACAAAGATGTGACCAACCGGTTTCACTCTGGCTAAGAAGAGTCTTAGTGGGTTCTAACACTGCTTCTCTAGCCCCTTCCGCAGTCGGTCTAAAACTCACAACGTCATATCATTATCACAACTCATTAGTACACATTTCAATTAAATAGCATCATTAGTGGAATTGTTCATAGAGAAAAGGTTATAGGTGTGTAACTGCATATAGCTCAGGGCTACGGGGCATCAAGCGCCACATGCGATCAGACATGGGATCTAACCTGCCACCCAACATGGGTGCACGTGCCCCACTTTAACCTCAGCCAGGAAGGCCAGTACTCAACTTACCTACTCTGAATGGATGAAAAGCTGGTTATATATATATCAGTTATATATATATATATATATATACGTTTATTCGCCACAAGAGCAGACAACAAGAAATTTGAGCTAAGGCTCACGGGACGCGCGATAAACAATGCTTTGAAATAAATTACACTTGTACTGTAGTACATTTCTGTTGAGCACAAATGGCTGCAACTTTGACACAAACAGTTTAGACACGAGTTAAACCTTGCATATTTTGCAGTTAACGAAAATACCTTTAACAGTGCTATAACGCTGTTGGTCAAGCGACAGAAATTATAAAATTTGTTCCAACAAATCCACAGAAGTACTTTCAGAATTATCCTAACTTGAAGTAACTGCAGACAAGTACAGAGGACAGACAAAAGCCAGAAAGTGATAGTAACCAAAAACTGGGAATCATAAACTTCTGCCAGGACCAGCGCTGCCGGCAGGAGCAAGTGAATAAAACGGACTTGATAGAATCTGTTAGACTGTTACATTATTACATGTTGTTTGAAAAGTTTGTAGATCCCAACTGTGATCCGGGCCACACAATGCTCTTCCAAGAAAAGTTTATCAAAAGCTAGTCATAACTTTCCTTTTAATTTGGCACTCAGACAAACAGAAGCAACAAAAAAACATAACAGTGGAGGAAACTGTAAGTCCGACCTGGTGACTGAAGTGGGACCGGCAGCAGAGCTGGTAGCAGTCCGTGAGAGATTGTCCACATCAGCGAACTGCTGCTGCTTGTCGATACCATTGCGCTGAATTGAGTTTGGCTTGTGATGCTGCTGCACCAGCCAACACCATAATCACGTAACAACACAATTAAAGTACGGTATGCTAAACCATGGTCTGGCGTAGGTAAAGTGAGTGATGGTAAATGAACTTATTTCAATTGGCTACCTACTGTGTCCTTTCATCGGCGCCTCAGCGTTGGTCTGGAACAGTTTGCCGGAGTCAGTCCGGTCATCGCTGTCGTTGCAAGTTTTCCGCAGCAGACTGAAAACTGAACTTTTTGCCCGGTCTTACACTCATGACTAAGAACGTCTCATTGCGCTGACTACTATTACGTGACTTCACTGTTTAAGTTTATTGTTACGTGTCCTTGTAGTCTTAGGACTGAATGCCACGCTAAAGTTTATTCGTCCTTCATCATCATCATCATCATCAGATTCAGCTTGTTGATACTGTGCACATTATAACTTGCTATATTATTATCTCCCACCACAGTGGCAGTGTTATAAACTCACTGCAGTTGAACGTGATGATTAAAATGCATCTCACATCTGTTTTTCACATGTACCTCGCAGACGGAACACACCGTCGACCAGTCATAAAATAAGCAAGTTTCAACGTGGTCCAGAGCTCATTACACTTGCATACTACATTCCAGACTCTGATGACTTATACATCTCAGACAGCGGCTTAACATACTTATCCACGCTGGCCAACAGCCAGTTGTGTGGCCTACGCTGTTGTTCATGACTGCAGCCGAGGGTTATCGACGTGTTATCCCTCACAATAGTATAATGGACACAAGCAGCACAGGTGCCAGCATGGAATAACTGTATATCAAAGCATGCTCTAAACTCAGAAGAAGTGGCAGTTCTAGCCTGCAATAACTGGGGGGGGGCACAACCCCATGGTGAGCGTGGTAGCACGCGCCTATGATGGGGGTCTAGGGGCAGAGCCCCTGGTCAGGGAGCCAGGGGGCAAAGCCCCCCTGAAGCTGAAGCACTTTTGGTTTATGGACGTTCAATGGAAGCCGCAAATTTGCCCAATTTTCTAAAATTTCGAAAAATTTGTGTTATTTTTGCAAAAAATTTGGGTGTCCATGAAACTATGGGGACCTGGAGCAAAACTGGGGAAGGCCTGTTAGTTAGTTAGTTAGTTAGAACATTTGAAGGCGTCTGTTCAAAATCACAGACGCCGCAGCCACTGTTCAAAGAGATGAGTCTGTTGGTGAAAACAGTGAGTGTCAGTGATGGGTCGCGAATGGACGCCGGTATAGACTGTTCCACACACGTACGTGGTCTGACGACAGCAAAAGATCGGTTGCCAAATGTCATTCTCGTCGGTGGGATCTGTATTTTGGTTTGGTCGCTGACGACGACGATCTAAGACCGGACCGGCGCAGCGGATCAGGCGGCAGTCATCTGCCAGGTAGGCAGGTGCATGCCCATTGATGCACTTGTGAACCAATACCGCCAGCTTGAACAAAATCCATTGCCGGACCGGTAGCCAGTGCAGCGACTTCAGAACTGGCGTGATGTGCTCCGTACGTCGCGTACCAGTCATCATACGTGCTGCCGCGTTCTGGACGGACTGTAGACGCCTTAGTTGGCTGTCGGCAATTCCATAAAGCAACGAATTGTAGTAATCTAGCTGAAAGCTGTGCTCCCTCGGCCCAGGCCTAAAACTGCCACTGCTCAGAAGTTAGATAAGTAAGTGGCAAACAAACTTATCCAAGTGTCTGCACTCTGCATTATGCTGAGACTAAACAACAGCATCGACTAGACATGCAACACAAGAGAGCAGACAGACATCTGTTGGAATGATATAAACGATTAGTGATCGGCAAAAAATTTAAATCAAATCATAATTTTTTTCTACAGAGTATCCAAAATTCAAAAACAACGTCTTTACTGCTGTAGTCGAAGGTACGAAAATGAAGCCACGGTGTCACAATTGTAAGCAAAACTCACAAAGCGACGAATGGTGACGCCGCCTGCATGCTCAATGACCTCCTCGTGGTCTCCGCGGGAACTGGCTGCTACAATCACCGACCCAACGATAGCATCATCAGCATGCAGAGGCCGCATCATCGAGTCTCCATCCATTGGGTCCGTACCGATGTCGGACACTTTCTTGTAAGACTTCGGGATCAACACCGGCTTCTGTTTCTGTCAGCAACACACAATGCACCCTGTTAGTACTTGTTAGTCAACTCAGCCTCCTACCGTTCTGGAAATGGCAAAATGGGTCTGTACCAACAACAGACAGTTTTGTGGGACTTCTGGAATATAGATCAACACTAGCTTGAAGCTGCTTCTGCTAGCATGACACAATGAGACTTGTTACTAGTACTCGGATAGGTGAGAAACTGGGGTACATGGTTCACTCAGCCTTTCACCCTCAGAAACGGCAAACTGAATCTCCATCCGATGGGTCCATACAACATCAGACACAATCTCGTAGAATTTCGGAATTAACATCAGCTTGCGTTTCCATCAGCCACATAAAATGTACTCTGATAGTACTTGGTTGCCACAGATGGGCAACTTATACCACTGGGTCAACTCAGCTTTCTGCCATCCAGGTGCCAGGAGATAGTAAAATGACTATCAGCTTTCAGGCTAAGTAGTGACAAATACTTAAACAGTAATGGTGAATGCAGTACTATAGCAGCCTACTACAGCTGGCTTGACCCAAAGAGTGGCAGCAGTGGTAAACAAAAGCTGCATGTAGAAAAGAAATGGTCGTCTAACCTCTGCAGACGCATCATGGTATTTAGACATCAAGGGTGCTGCGATCTTCTTTGAGGGACCGTCGGCACCACAACGCCAGTCGGCCCTAGTCTTCCAGTCGCCTGTTGGGCTTGAGGGCGGAGTGTCTGGTCTGGCATCGACGCCGTCCTCTCCATACTGAAGAATTGGATCAGATCTGCACCAAACAGACAAGCAGCGAAGCCACTTTTGTCAAATTTTACATGAACTAAGTTATACTCAACCGTATTCATCTACACTGTTTTCAGAAAAAACACCCACTCACGTTTTCTTTTATATCTCAGTGACGTATTCCACCAGTCGATATTCGTTGCTACTGGTGACGTCATAATGACGTCATATTTTCGTGTTTGTAAATTGTGGGTTTTACCAAAGTTGAAGACAAGCATTTGACGAAATGTTGAAACACACTAATTTGTCACTGTGTTAACCGAACCAAAAAAATATGCTAATCCATCACACAGTTTTCTATTGTGAACTGTTTTCGTGGTTTATTTTCTTGGCTGAGTGAGAGATCCTCAATTTTGTTGATGTTGGCATCCTTATGCACACTGCGTGGATGACCACTTGCCCGCCATCAGTCGAACAGCTTGATACTGCCAGTCGTGTAAATTTTTTATTTAAAAGTTTAATTCCATCAATATTCAATTGTCTGTCCATTGTCCAAAAAATTGTGCACAAACTTGTGGCTCCATAACCCTTGCTGACTCGCAAACATTTTTATCAAATGATCAAACGTCTGTCTTCAACAGTAAAACCCATAATTTACAAATGCGGAAATATGACGTCACAATGATGTCACCAGTAGCAGAAAAATATCTAACTTTTCACCAATGGAGTACTTGTTTCCTCCTAAAAATTTCCCAAAAATTTTGTGAAAATCTAAACATTTTCCATGGAGATATACAAGGAAACGTGAGTGGGAGTATTTTTCTGAACACAGTGTACTTATCGACAGTATAATATGGAAAATCAAATGAGAAGCAGACAAATGTTGGGCAAACATCAGTTTGATCTAACAGAGAGCACTTAATGCAGTACACAATGCACTCCGTTCATACTTGGCTGCCAACTCTGGACACAAGCAGCAACAGTTGAACACTTGTTGAATTATGATTTGAGCAATCTCAGGCGATTCAAGTTTTCCATAGGACTCACAGGCATTAAACGATATCGAAAATAATTCCGTTTACCCAGAGTACGTGTTGTTTTACTGAATGCAAAAAAATGCTTAAAGTATTAATAACTAAAAAGCTGTCATAGCCCACAGGTACCTCCGCCAAGGCAATGTTATTCGCCAGGTGGCGTCACCATATTCACTTTGCCAGCGGTTCCCTTATGCCCTTTTTAACGCAATGGTAACGAAAATTTCAAAGTGATCCAGAATCCAGGATTCCTGCTGGATCACCCCCAAAATTGAATCACTGGTAGATTGTGCCAGATTAGACAGATTAGACAGACAGACAAATAAACAAACAAAAACCGGCAAAAACATTAAATCCTTGGCGGAGGTAAATATAAAAAACCTCAAATAATGCACATATGTGCATGACGAAACGAACTGAAGCACAGACAAATGCAGACCAAACAGACATCAACAAGTAATAACATAAAATCTTAGTCCTTCAAAGAAGATAATAAAAGATACAACGTTTATGACAGTGGCTACTATACCATCTAAATGTGTAGTTGAAATCGGGAAAAAATTCCCTCGCCCCACTTTCGGGCTCAAGCCTCCCCTCTTTTGGGTTTTTCGTTAAGGATGTAGATTGCCCAGTAAAAAATAATTGATGGGAAGTTTTGTTAAGGGTGCTGATTTTTGAGTAAAAAATAACGAGGGTGAAGGAGGGGGAATTTTGATCCACACCCTTAACAAACCTCCCTATTTTTCAGTGGGCACCCACCATGTATAGGGATAGAAGCCACTGGTCTATGAAAACCTGAAACGATGCATGTAATCAGCGCCATCGAGCAAACGTGATGGCAAGGTGGTTGCCTTCTGGGCGCTGGTAGCAGCGGTTCTTGGTCTCATGGCGCCGACGAGTGGGTTGCTCAGAGAGCCAGCCATGCCTCCAGCAGCAGCTGCTGCTGCAGGTGCCCCGGGGCTGGTCGACACGGAACCCACAGAGCCAGCCGTAGGCAGCGGCAGGGGTCTGGGCAGTGGCGGCGTGTGTCGAAGGCTGCCCGGTGCTCCTGGAGAGATGAGTCGAGCCGAATCAAAGCCACCGGCTGGTGGCGGTGGTTTTAGTGTGGTGGGTGATGTGCTGTAGCTGGGTCTGTGGTGACTGGCTGGCTGCACCGGTGGAGCTTGCTTATGTGATGTACCGACACCATGATGCATCTCAGCAGGCCTGCACCATTCAACGCTGTTCACTGATGTGTAAACTGAAATCTCCGGACAAGTATGTTAGTAAGTAAGTAACAGTTTAATGCATATATAAAACATAGGCCTACATGCATACACAAAAAAATCCAAATCAAGTCACAATGTATCTTACAAACAGAAAGCAATTTAAAGCAAATATTAAATTGCACAAATTAGAGAAACCACAAGTACTACAGAAACATTTTAGGTTATAAGACAAATGATAAATGGAACAGTGAGAAACGAAAGCTCATAGACACAAAGTATGTTCTCTGAAAACAGAAACGACCCAGCTGATCAACCTGGTAGGGCCTGGAAATGCTAATTTTAAAAAAAGCAAAAAAACGAAAACAAAAAATGTAAATCTAGAAGATGTAATAAGCAAAACTAGCTAAGCAGAGCTAATAAGGCCACAAATGAAACACATCATATCATATATCAACTTCATAGTGCTCATGATAAGATCACTGGTGCATTACAGCATTCATACAACAAGATACATAGTAACAGGCAATTAAAAACAGTCATAGATCATAAACAATATAAATGTACAAAACATCAGTTTATACACTTTTTAACTGCAACATTAAAGAACTTACACATCGAAAACAGCAAAAATCACAAAAGGTGATATTGCCCGCAACATGGCAACAGGGGTGAAAAATGCGATTGGCAGCGTTCAATGGCCAATCCCCAAAAACCCCCATATAGACGCAAAAATCTCGCAGATATCTCTTATACAGACCGAGTTATAGCCCATTTTGTCCCAAATTTCGTTGCCATGGCAACCAGTGAGGGTCCGGGGTGAAATTGAATGGCACCATTAGTTTGGTCATCCCTGAAAACTATATCCTAAAACCAAAAATTACGACTTTATCTTATACACAGCCAAAGTTATGACCGTTTAAATAATTGTTTAATTTTTCCCATAGGTGCCATTGTAATTTTTTTTTTATTTTTGCGAATAAATAAGATAAATATTGAATTTTAATTTTCTAACCCCAAAAGGCACTTCCTTGTGCAGAACCACGTCGTTTGAAGTATTAAGCGTAAAAGTCCCTTAAGGGGTCTGACCTGTTAGTGCGTTGAAGAAAAAAAGGCATATATAAATAAAAATTTTTGCGTATATTTCACCCATTTGCCGAGAAGCCCCCTTTGGAGGGATTTGCATAAAATTTTGCATGACGGGTCCCCTCGCGAAGTAATCAACCGTGCCAAATTTTATCTCAATCAATTCAGGGGTTTTGATTCTGTGGGGGTTGAATTTTTGGCTTCCCCATAGGAAAGAGAAGTCACCATTAACACAGGGCTTGAACTACCATTCAGCCTGTGATTAAAACCTGAAAGCATCAGACATTTGAATGTTTTGAGTTGACGTTTGAAGCTAAGCTGCCAGATACTGCAGATTGGATTAGCCAGGCTGCAGCACTTGGAAGCAGGCTGAAAGAAAGCACGGGTCTGATGCAGATAAACTTCATACAAACTTGTTTTAAGGAGTGCACTCCACAAAGCAACAGAACTAAGCTGAACTTCAAACTAAAATATTTCAGTTGGGTTCATTTCTGTTGCTTTCTACACGCCTTTTGATTTTAATGAAACGGGAAATCCGAGCAAGCTATGCAGCCAGCTGTACCTGTCAGTTTCATCAATCGAGCCCTGGTAATGCTCAGCTCGCAGTGCAATTGCAGCCTTGAGCTCACTGAGCGAGATGCCAAATGTGGGTCGGTTGCTGTATCGCAGCAGTGCTGACGTTGACGGCGGTGGTACTGGATGGCCGCCGATTGCAGCAGGTTCAGCCACTGACGACGACGCACTGACGTCCGGCGTCACAGACGTACTTGTCCTGTAGGGATGCAGCACTGTGTCGTAAGCAGCCGCCGTCGAACTCTGCGCCAGCACCTTCCGCATAGGTGCATCCTCATAGCCACGCCTAGCGCACAGCAATCAACCACACTGGCGTAAGTAATCACCACACACTACTGCTAGCTAGCTCCACTAGAAACAGGTCAGATGCAGTCCAGTCCAGCAAATAGTCAGAAAAAAAATTCTGTGAACAGATGAGTTCTGAGCCGTTGAAGAAATGTGGACAATGACTTGGCAGAGTGGCAGATATCAGTGCCATGTCACATCATTCGGCAAAAACCATATGAAGTTCACCATCAAAACAGAGTAGCTATGCACATATGCAGTGACTGGCAGCACTGGTTGACACAAGCAAGCTTGTTGTCAGTATATGTTTCATGATGTCAGCTTTACGTCATGACTAGCAAAGGATATTTAATTAACAGGCACATTTGATGAAATACTTTGAATTAATATTATTTCAGCTACACTACAGCTACTAAAATTTTGTGTAAATTTATCGCCAATTAACTGAGTTACAACAAAAAAAACAAGAAATTTGAGCTAATGCTCACAAGATGCACAAAAACACATAGGAGTTCCTCTTTGCAAACTGTCAGTCTATCTCCAGCCATTTCGTCGCAGTTCATTATTAGAGTCTGCGCTGCAGCCAAAGATCACAAAAATCAATAAAACCCCTCATTTTGGAATTTCAGGGTCTGTCATAGTCATCGATGTTGATACGACTAAAAAGCTCATCACTAGTGCTTGTTGTGATAGCAGCATGCCAATGGTGACCGGCAACCGTTTTCACGAAGAACTGGCCAACAATGGTAAAATAACGACTTTTGCGGAGGTACTGCTCTTTAATGCAGTCGTGTACAGGTTTCCTTGAACCTATAAAATCATGACATGGACCGTCAAAATCTATGTTCAATGCTAAAAATTTCATTTGCTGCTTGTCCTTGTCTATCTCAATTGATTTCGGCACAATTTGTTCTTGAAATGTGTCTCGCAACCTAAACTCGCCAAAAAATCTATAAAAACCTTTATTTTGGCATTCAATGTTATCCAAGGTCATTGATTTCAGTGCCAATTGAGAGGCAGTGTACAACTTCTTATTAATGATTAATAAAAACCTAGAATCTCACACCGTTTCAGAGATATGGTGACTTATTGGCTGAAAATCACAAATTTTCACTACCGCCCTCTCATTAAGTGCCTCAGCTCGAGGTGACCCCTTTCGAATTTATGTTAAAGCTTTACGGATCCTGAAACTAGAACCTTCCAGGCAGCCGACAGTGAAGATTTGGTGAACCTAGTTTGCACAGTTTTTGACTGATTCACCCGTGAGACAGACGGACGAACAGATGGATGAACGGACAGATGGAAAAACAGAAATGCAATGGCTAAGATGCACTAAAGCAGTAGCTGCTTCTGCACGTAAAAAGAGTCCCTTTTTTATAAAACACCGCATAGCACCACTGACTACAACTCCGATATTAACCTAGATGGGAGGGTGTACAGCTTTGGCAGGCGTGGGAGTGGTCTGCTGAGCAAATCTCGATACATTTCAACTGTCTCTTTGTTGAGCAGATGTGATCTGAATGGGTTCTGGTAGTCAGTGCTGACCGTTGACATGGGTGTCGGTCTGCCGGCAACTTGAGCACCATCTACCACACTCCTGTCACTCTTCGCTCTCTGTCTCGTCTCACGCAACACACTGCATACGACAAGAACCATTATTCATTTTCAGAGGTATCAATCTTAAAGGGCTCGTGGGCCTCCCAATATTTGGACATTTCATGTAGTCCTGTAGCCAAGGTAGCCAAGATAAATGTCACTTCTTTTCAATACAAGAAATATGAGCTAATGCTCACGAGACATGCGAAAGCCTACAGCAGTTCTGGTTCAGTAGTTTAGCTGAAAATTGGGGTGTTCACGCTAAGTTAATATACAAATACCAAATTCTCTATCTGGATCGCATAACGATAGTTCCGTGGTGCCACCTTGTGAATGATATAGACTTGTGTCGCAGCCCAAAATCACCAAAAAAATCATAAAACCCCCTATTTTGGCGTTCAAGGTCATTCAAGGTCATTCAATGTTACTGAATTTGGCGCCAATCGAGAGCCAGTGTACGACTTCCTCTTACTGATTAATAGTAACCTAGGCCCTATTTCGCACCGTTACTGAGATACAGCGACTTATCAGCCCAAAATTGCAAATTTTGCCCACCAATCTCTTATTTAGCACCCTCATTCGAGACGACCCCCTTCGAATTTAGGGAAAAACTTTACATTTCCTGAAACTAGAGTCTTTCAGGCAGCCAACGGTGAAGACTTGGTGATCCTAGCTTGCACTGCTTTTAACTGATCCACCCATGTGACAAACAGACGGACAGATAGACAGACAGAATTGCGATGGCTAAGACGCGCTGAAAGCAGTAGCTGCTTTCGCGCGTAAAAATCACATCAGAAAACAAAAAGCTGAAAAAGGTCCAACTTTTTCCTGCTTGCTCACTAAGCTACTGTTCCACCAGAAGTGCAGCTGCGATGCTAGAAGTGCACTAAACTTATTTTCAGCCACAGATGGAGTTTATGAGTCACACTCCCCCAGCCTCTAGATACCCTCCCCATTTCTCACCCCACTAGATACATGTGGCACCTTGTTTTCAAAGCCTACAGTACCTCAACTTTTGCTCCTCTCCTCCTCAATATTGATGGTGGATCAACGCCACTGTTCATACTGCATGCCTAATTCCTAGAAATTCTCAGAAGATTTTCTTAAGATCTTTCTAAGTTCTAATCCTTTATGCATCAGTTTTTTTAACTTAATTATAATTGTTCTTAAACCTTCTTTGCAAATAGCACGTTTTTCTGTCGATTCTGCAAGTTCACACTTATCACAAAAAAAAACAAATAATTGGCACCCACTGTTAATAATGTCTCAACTGTTTACTGACCCAATTGTAACTAAAATTCCAATGCACACTTTCAAAGCAACACGTTTGCATCCATGCACCTGAAAGGAGTCATCGTTGATGCAACTGAAGTCCGTGCTTCATCATAATATCTGGGGTCATCCATCATGCTCCCGGAGAAAAACTCGTGTTTGAGTTTGGTAGCCGAGGCACTGGCTGAAGACATATCTTTGGCCTCATCGTCCACTGCAGTATGTCTACTAGCAGGCACTGGTGGCTCATCAGCAGTGTAAGCCATGGAACCAACGACCACTTCAACATCCAAATGCTGTGCTGCCCGACGAGATGACATTTCGGCGCTACAACAATCATCTATGATCTTAAAAGCCAAACGCATAACAAGTCCTTACCTTAGCTTAACTTACCTTTGGGGTGAGCTATTCGCTCAGCGCTGAGGCCCAGGCTCAGTGCACATCCCCGATGCGCAAGTTGGCTAAAACGATATCTTAAAAAACTTGGTAGTCAGTAAACTTCAAAAGAGAAAAAATGTAGTTTGCCTAAATAACTGTAATCCACTAGATACAGACAATGCATACTAACAGTAGGGAAATAAACTGGATATGTAGTAGTAACAAGAAAGTCCAGCTAACGCAAAGGGAATGCGTGACAGTGATGCATGTATGAAGGCCCACTGCAAACCAATCTAAGCTCACCAATCATAGCAAGCGACAATCATTAGAGAGCATAACTGGTATCGTGCCTCAGCTACTGTTTGACAGGCTGAAAGTGCACATTTTGAAAAGACACCCCTCTCTGATGCGCTCATCATGTGCAGGATCCTTGAACATAACGGGTTGCGACTTTGAGCGTTGAAATCTAAGTTTAATGCTGAAAATATCGTACGCAGGTGTCCTGGTCTATCTCTAGTGATTTCGCTGCAATTTGCTCTTGAAATGTGTGTCACAGTTTAAAATCTCCAAAAAATCAATAAAACCCCTATTTTATTGTTCAAGGTCATCCAAGGTCATTGCTCTCGGTGCCAATCGAAAGCCGGTGCACAACTTTCTATTAATGATTAATAGTAACCTAGGCTCTATGTAACCTACGTCCTATCTCGCACTGTTTCTGAGACACCGCGACTTATTGGCAAAAAATCTCAAATTTTCCATTCTCATTTATCACCCTTGTTAGGGGTAAGCAAATTCAAATTTATGGGAAAACTTTACAGATCATGAAACTAGAGGCTTTCAGGCAGCTAACAGTGAAAATATACAGTGAAAATATATTACATATCATATTATTAGGCATGAAAATACATATAATTACAGACCCAGAATCACCAGAATCTTGGCGCTTAAGTCGTAACCCTGGCACATCCAAGTTGGCTTTCATGGCAGCTAAGTTAACTTCAGCGACTGCCTTGTCTGACTCTTCTACGTCCTTGCCCCAGTCGACTGCAGGCTCATCGGAGCCGAGCGTATCACCAACACCAGACAGTGCCCCCTCCTGTGACACATGCCCCCTGCTCAACAACGAGCACAGATAATCAAATTAATAATAATCACAACAACAGATTCATCTGAGTCTACAGGATGCGGCAAAAAAGTAGCCCCCTAAAGAAAGATTTACGCTGTTTTTTTAGCAACCGTTTAGAATTTTACTTTGATATTTTACCGCTTTATTATCTAAAACGTTTTACATCTAACTGCCAAGTAAAATGTGATTCTGTTGAAAAACTACAAAGTTATAGACTTTTTAACATGACCGCCTACCAATTTTTCAGCATTTAATAACGTTCAAGCTACAACACTAATTCAATAACATCGTTGAAACAACACAGTTAACTAATAATCAGATGCCAGAATTTCATTGTCACCGTGAATGTTCAAAGTGTCCACTGCCAGTTCCAAGCTCCAGTCACTTAATTTGATAAGTCTTTGTTGATCGGTCCTTGTGGCAGGTTGCCCCAGATAACCTGAAGTACTCTTTTGACTTCGGCGATTCTTTTTGGCTTTGTTTTAAGCTTGCAATAAGCTTCCAACATTGCACCCCATACGCGATAGTCCATTGGGTTTATATTCAGCGACTTTTGAGGCAACTGGTCCTTTGTGATGAAATATGGACAGTTGGCCCACAGCCCGTTCCATGAGCTGTATGCTGTTTGCTGGTGCACCATCTTGCTGGAAGATGAGCCTGGTGGGCACTCGACGAATGTTTTTAAAAAACGATAACTATATTAAATATAATATTAAAAAAACTGCAAGCAATTCATTTAATATTGTATAAGCGCTGATGTAAAATGGCAAAAATCAAAAAGTATAAGCACAAACATTATGCATTAGCTTAGACATTTATATCTGGCTACTGAGAACAGATTAAATGTCTAAG
>Ga0209367_1002785_pt1 | contig 23367 bp, 12 predicted proteins | sample WorMetLIZISLAND2_FD_187412 | JGI IMG/M metagenome (GOLD analysis project Ga0209367, IMG submission 187412) | Marine gutless worms symbiont microbial communities from Max Planck institute for Marine Microbiology, Germany - Olavius geniculatus... ... | reverse complement strand
TTGTCGCAGTGGGTAGGATAGCAGCGTGGCATCTCGCAGCCGGTTGAAGTCGCCCAGCAGCACGACGCCGGCGTACGGGTGGTCGTGAGTGACGCTGTCTAGACAGTGCAGTATGTGTGACGTCATGGCTCTGTCATCAGCTGACGGCGGATGATAGACGGCGCCGATAACGACGTGTGATACGGCGCGTGGCATACGTAATTGTCTGTACAGCAGCCAGATCGTCTCGAAGTTCGGCGACTCAAACGCAGCCAGCCTGACACACGGTAAACTGTGGCGCACGAACACGGCAATTCCGCCGCCACGTCGCCCGTCCTTGCGGTCACTGCGGTGCATCATGTACCCCGGGATGTTGACGAGATCGCTCGGCACGGACTGCGTCAGCCACGTCTCGGTCATACACGCTATGTCGACCGGGCCTGACAGGGCGTATGCTACTTCTTGTTAGTGATCAATAGCTACCTAGGCTTCATCCTGCACCGTTTAGCCACAATACATCCGTGACGGTCAGACAGACGGACAGACAGACAAACGGACGACAACCATGACAACAGCTCGACCGTTACCAAAGTACGGTCGTCTAAAAATTGTATAGCGCTTAACGATTAAAAACACCAGGCCTGAACAATATAACAATAGACCTAGGAAAACTGTATGCTAGAATCTAACGTCCAACCAGCCTTTATGTTCACTGTACGACCGTCCTAATAGGCAGCAATACGAGTTTTGCCTTTCGTTTTCTGTCTGTTTTTCTCGTATGGGCTCGCTTCAAACTGAAAAACATAAAATGGGCAGAAAAAAATGTTGTAAACATTTCTCAGGGCCGATTGGTTAACATGTGCGTCAATTTTCAGTGTAGAAAATCGCTGAAGTGTCGCTAAAAAGTGTGTATTTGACACAGTTTGCTACAGCTATTAGGCGGAATCGCTGACGATGCTGAATATTGCGACAGTTGTAACCGTAGCGTGGTCCGTTCGTCCGTCCTTGTCACCGTGCAAAAGCTGTTGGACTAAATTGGATGCCATTCTAACAAAAACAGTCAAATAGCATCGCAAAAAACTGTATGAGACAAAGCTTTTCATTCCCACACTAGAAATACGTTCTGTGAAACGAGGTATCTGTCCTACTGCCACGCTCATAGCCTAGCAGCTGTGTATAAGGAGGGGGGGGCTAGGTGCAAACAGGGCGCAATTAGGCCTATCTTTCACGGCGGCCAAGAAATAGTCAATTTTTGTTCCAAAATTTGTTGCTATGGCAACAGATGGCAACAGGGGTCGGCAGGAAAAAAATTTTAACGACACCATCGAATAGTCCGGACCCAAAAATAGGGAGGTAGGTGCAAACAGCGCGCAATTATCTTTTACGGGGACCGAGTTATACTGTTTTGAAGTCTCCATAGACCATAATGCAAATTTTTAAAAATTGGGGTAAAATAGAGGAAACAGCTAGCAGATTTTTATCCCAAACAAACTCGATCTTACTTTTCAGGCCCCGAAACACTGTGCAAAATTTCATTGAAATCGAATCAAAATTGCGGTCGTAGGAGTGTTTACAGACAGACTGACAGAATGACAGAATGACAGACAGACGCAAGTGATTTTATAATCTGTCCCATGCTATGCTACAGCAATGGGACAGATAACTAGAACATTTGTATTAAAATCTCGTCCAAATTTACAAGCACATCGTAAGACAAATTTACGATATTGCTACGAACACTTTACGATGTTCTGTAAATTAGGCCCCTGATTTGCAAATTAGAATAAAGCAACACAGAGCGGAATGTGATTACTGCAGACAGTTGACAGAAATTTCGCTCAGCAATGTTCTATCCAACGGCACCATCGCTGACCACCTGAAACAAAGGTAAAGGTAAAGGTCGGAATATAGCTCTTTAGAAGACTGAACTCCTCACAGAGCTACGGAACGTCACCTGCAAGATGGGATCACACAGTGTTACCTGCCACCCGACGCAGATGAACGCGCCCCGCCTTAATCCCAGCCAGATAGGCCGGTAAATAATTTACCAACCCCGGAAAAACGGAAGGCTGAGTTGACCTAGACGGCAGGTTACATACCAACATTGTTTACCTGCCTGCAGGCAGTCACCCATCGCACTACTAACCCGGCCCGGCGTACATTAACGCGTTACCGCTACGCCAGGCCTCCCTTAATTTCCTCCTAAAAATAACACGCTGCGAACGCGCCTGTGCTAAGTGATTTCGGTGATTGTTTGAGCTGGTTTATACTGACCATGATAGCATTCGCGGTGAGCTCTGTGCGTTGGTAGTCGTCGCGGGCCGGATCATCAATTGTTCCACGGTACGACTGCCTCCTCGGTTCATACGAGCCAGCTCGTGACAACATCATGGTTTCTCGTCTCAGTCGCTCGCTCTTCGTAGGCAGCTGTCTTACCATCTCTTGCTGTGCAAACAGCCATCGAACTCAGTCAGTAAGAAAGCTAACAAACAGATAAGTAAGTAAACGTAAGTTTAACTAATTAAGATTACAGCCTGGTGTAAACCTAGTAGTTGACAGGTTGGTTTAGGTCAAAAAAGCTCTTCCATAGGCCTACGCCGAATCCATAGTAAAGAAAGTACAGTCTAATAGGGTGTTCACACGATCCAGCAAACTTCCAGCAAAGTTTCAGCAAACGTCCAGCAAACATCCAGCTGGCCTGATGGAACCCCGCCCCCTATCAGCATATCAGCCGCTTACCTCGCCGCCTATCAGCTGTGGGCTAAGCCGTAGGCCTACGTGTTATATAGGCTTTCCAATATGCCTATCACCAATATCATTAATATTTAAATCTAGGGTTACATCCCGCCCGTCCTCCTAATTATCAGAGAACTTCCAGCTAGCTGGATGAATGCTGGATCGTGTAAACACCCCATAAGTATACATGGTTGTTACTTGTTGAATCTAGTAGCTTAACTGTTCGTCCAGCGGTCCTACGCGTAGGCTACTGCAGAAGCAAGCATAGGCGTTCTTTTTTTATTTACCGATAAATCAATAAAATTCACTGCTACAGACACTAATAAAACAAAAAATTAAACAATCGAACTTCGGACGAAGAAAGCTGCAGAGCTGAAGTCGGTGGACGAACGCTTTTTGTCTGCAACGCCTGACCAAGTTCAGCGCGCAGTTCTTTCTCTGAAACAGAACACCAAACTGCAACATATAAATATATTTTTTGTGTCTTTCTTTTCAATAAACACCACCAGTGACTAGCAAGGTAAACCAACTAAAATAATAACTAAATTACCAAATAGATAAAATAAAAAAGCAACTAAACGTCAGTGTAAAAATGATTGCTTAAACAGTAGTATGAGTGATAAGGATTTTTAAAGAGTTACATGCTTTATGGGCCTAGCGACGACGGTATGGTGGCAATTAACTATTCCTACTTCTAAGCAGCTGGTACGCCGCGTGAAAAGTCTCCTTTTCCGAATTTTCATGAGGTCCATCGCTGTTTTGTATGACAGTTGTGGGACTAAAATTAGGCACCGTACGAAACTACGAACAGTCTAAACCATGGGAAGTCATCTAAAGTAAGCGAAGCTTAGGGGTTCGCAGAAATTGTCCCCAAAACAATAACACTGATATAAAACTAAGACTAACACGAGATGCTTGTGCGTTTACGTCTGATCGACTCCTTCGAAAACTGTTACAAGTAAGTAAGTAAACAAGTAAGTAAGCGATTTAGTACATTTGTATAGAGCATGATGTCGACGGGAAAGCCGCTAAATCTGAGGCGCAAATGACACTCAGCATAATTCTCGAGAGTTGCGATACTTCTTGAGATAGAAAAGGTTAACGCAACAATGCGCACATTTTTCATGCATATCGCGAGAGGAAAGCCAAAATGAACAAAAAATCACTGATAAAAAGCTAAAAACATGATAATTTTTGAATCCGAATACAGTTTGAGTTACGGGTAATATTTGTGACTTACGTCGAGACTTGGTTTCTGCCAGTTTTTCTCTGCAACAAACAAACGTCATCATTACAATAACAAAAGCTCGCTTACGTACGCACCACTGGAAGATGCCTCTTGTGCAGTGGCTATACTTGACCAGATACGAATATTCGAATAATTCCCTCCGCCGAATGAAGGAGATTATGTTTTCATCTCTATGCGCATGTCTGACTCTAGCTCTCTCTGTTTAGCATTATTGTCATTGTCTATCTCCACGATTACTCAAAAAGTTATAAGCGGATACTCATCAAACATGGGAAAGTTAGGAACTCGAAAAGTAAAAACTGGTACGTTACGGGCCAAAATCCAATGACCCTTTCCTTTACGAGTACTTTTCCACTTTAGCTTACGGCGTTACGGACTGACCAACACTCTACAATACGGTAACATCTAGGCCTAACTCAATAGCAATGCTGCCTAAAATCATATCTTATACTTGTGATCTGCAATGTCGGTTAGAACATGCACATTATAACTGTATTTATAACGGTATTTATGTTTACTTTTTTGTTAAAGCGATTTAGCAACTCAATATAGTATCTCACCGATCATCTCAATGCAATTTCTCAAGTCGCGTCGCGTCTTCGTCTGCGTTCAGCCAACTGACACCAGCACATCATACCATCCTGTCGAGCGTGGACTCAACAGTTTGTTTTTAGTCGTTTTTTCGATTGCCGGTCTGACCATCAGGAACATGCTAGACGAGCTCAGACATCTGGCGAGCGGCTTTGAAAGTTTCAGACGATTTCGGAAGACAATCCTGTTCAGCTTCTACTCGAGTGACCAGCAAGCACTTGTAGGTGCAAATGGTCTAGTGGTTAGTGTCGACTCGTAACTTTCAAGTTATGGTTTGATTCAAACTGCCGGTCATTTGCAAGCAACCTTGAGCAAGCTGCTAAACTACTGTGTGCTCAGGCCAAATCAGCCTCCTTCCCTTCGTGGGATGGGAAATGAGTAGTAGCTTACGGGCTACGGGGTGAAGTCCTAGTGTGGCTGATTGGGGTGGTAATGTGTGTGCTAGCTGCAAACCGGGGGGGGGTCCAATTGTTTGCTGACGGTGCAATGGATGGCCGCATAGTGCGCTGCGGTATCATTTGCTCGTGCCAATTAGCTGCCACTTCCGAGACTGTCAATGCGCTTCTGATCTCGACTCCGTCTCATGTAAGAAGCGCTATAGCAATACTGGACTTTGCCTTTGCCATTTTTGAGGTGTTTAAACGCATTTATGTTTACTTATTTTGTTAGTTAAGCGTCACTAACGCACGACATACTTGAGAATGTTGAAGAACTCTGCTCTGGTGTGCCGAACTCTCTGCAGCTGCTTCTGAGCGTCGGTCAGTTGCCTGGCATCCAGTAATGATTTCACCCTCTGCTCGTACAACTGCACCGTAATGTATACAATCATCAAATCACATAGCGACACCATCAGATTAAATAGTAACGCCTCAAACGAGAAAGAGAAAAAAAGAAAAACAGAAAAAAAACATTTCTTTTGCCAGATATTTGCAGCAATTATCAATGTCGCAATAAAAATTGACTATGGTTGAATGTCAAAAAACATTAGTGCTGGTTTCCTGTAACAAATAAACGAGTAAAGTCAATATACAAAAAAAAACGAAAAAAAGATCGACTAGCCCAGATCTGAATCTAAAACTACACCGTAAGTACAAATCAAAACGCTCATTTCTTGTTTTTTTTGCTAAAATATTGACTGACATTAAAAATTCTTTTGCCGGTACACTCAGCATACAACTGGCAAAAAAACTGTATTTAACATCCAGTCAGATCTCAAAAAATTATCAAATCATTTTGTGAAAATTTATGGTATAATAATTATGTCTTATGCAGCTAATCCAAAAAGTGTTCAACGTAAACAATCGTTACTGCAATAACTGATACTAATCGTTCGCTAAGCTGTTTAATTATCCATTGAGCAAATAAATGCTGAATGTTTCACTTTTTCAGCACCACCCTGCACATTGTAAATAATTAGGCCTACAGTTTAAAGAAATTAAATGTAACAGTGCAACCTCAGCGTTCTGTTTTGCGATGAACTCGTTAAACCAGATCATAGCATGTCTGGATGACAGTCGAACAGCAGCCTGAAAGCGAGGATCTCGGTTGAACTTATTGCGGACTGCTAGCCACGAGGTCAAGTCGTCAAGCGTGCGAGCTTCAGACAGCAGCTCCAAAAATGCCGTTTTCACCGGTTTCTGCGTACAGAACGTTAGAATTGCCGGTATTACGGCAAAACTTTGCGTGCGATGCGCAAAATACAGACTGTGACAATAGGCCTAAACGTTGTGATTATACAAGCGTAGAAAAATAATAAATTTCCGAACTGTTTGAACATTTGTCAAGACAGCTTATTTATTACTGGAAACTAAGCTGTATGTATACGTGTAGTCTTTCAAGAAGTGCACCGGCGTAAAATAAACAAAAATTCAACGCGAGTGGTTTTATTTTTTGAGAAAACTCTACTGATGTCATATAATGTCATCCGTATAGTTTACACTGCCAGAAACCAACTCTCCCATGGTCAGAAATTTTTATAATAATATAATAATGCTATAATGCCTCATCTACTACAATAAACTGAAGTTGCGAAAACAAATGCGTACAGTAAAGTCGATTAAGTTAACAATTATGCCAGAAAAGAAGAATATGATGACGACGAAAATTAAATGAATGCAAAGGGATAAGTTCAGCAAATATATCACTGCTAAGTAAAGTAAGACCTAGCCTACCTGTTTAACGGGGTGTTTACACGATCCAGCAAACGTCTAGCAAACTTCTAGCAAATGTATTCAAAATACACGTGCTAATGCTGGACGTTTGCTGGATCGTGTAAACACCCTAATAAGGCTAACGACAGACAAGTAAATCAGGTAACCTGTCGCTGGTAGTTGAAGTAGTGCAGCAGCCACTGTCGAGACCGATCTCCGGCGTTGATGTATCTGCGATCGTGCTTGATGAGTGATAGAGTCATGCTGATGTCGTCCGCGTAGTTTACCTGCTTCTCATGTAGCATCTCCATGAACTCCACTTTCAACTTGTACTGCATCAGACCCAACGTCGCAGTGACGATGATTATGATGACGACGATAGGCGTTTGCGGTTTTCAAAATATGACTTCGGTTCCATTTTCGGTTCGGTTCTGAAAAATGCAGTTTTCGGTTCGAGGTTCGATTTTCGATTTTTGATGTTAAAATTTACACAAACTGCTTCATGTGCTGACAGCTGTAATGGCCTAAAAAGAAAATACGCTGACTGACGCGAAAAGTGTAAAAACCGTCTAAAAACCGGGGGTTCAACTTCTTAAAAACGGAACAACGAAAACTAAATTTTTGTTTTTTGAAATTTAACATCAATTCAGTTCGGTTTGGTTTTAAAAAACCAAAAATTAAAATTTTCAACGAATTCCGCACACCCCTAGACGATGATAATGATAATGATACACACTGCACAAGCCGAAATTAAGAAAAATATGCGTCACATTCGAGATATTTTAGACTTTCGGTGACTTTAACCTTTGACCATTTTAACTGAAAATCGACACACTGCCCTGAGAATATTTCTACGACTTCTGATTTTTTTTTGTTTTCGAGTTAGAAGCATTTACGAGACACACGGACGGAGAGACAAACGAACCAACATAGCGCATAATGCGGCCTATCGGACGACCGCATAATAATAAGTCGTCAATAACAGCTAATTGTTCGTTTAATTACAAAACAACTAACCTGGTCCTGTGAGAGTTTCTCGACGTCGGTAGGCGTCGGTTTGAAAGCTTCTTTCAGCGACATCATCTAAAAAAATTATCACACAACACCCAACACGACGTCATCGTTAGAATTAAACATTTGCAGTCTTACAGAAAAGTCCAAAAAATGAACTAAAGTTTTATAGGGTCTAATTTAATTTTCACTAATTTCAAATATCTTGTCACCAACTCGTTTAGAAAAAAATGTGCAACAAAAATAATTATTATAATTATACATTTTTATTTACGGTATTAAAGGTCGTAGAGTAAATTTATATACACAAAAAATAAAAATTACTTCACTTAGCATTTCTGAAAATTGAAATTATACCTGACAATATCTGCTGCACAGTATTTAGGCTTAATATCAAACTGTTTACAACGCGCGCTGCCTTCTGAACGTTTGGCAGTTTAAAACTAAAAAAACTGCTAACATTCTTTCACAATTTTTAAATTATTTGTTGTGGCAAGTCACGTGAAAACCGGTCAGTCTAGAAATCAAAAAAATAGCAAAGTTTGTGCTTTCTGAGTGCTTGTAGTTAAAAGTTTTATAGAATATGGACGAAACAAGATCGTCTGTTGTTATTGTACGTACTTTGTTCACTACAGGAACTTTGGATATCGGCTTCGTGGCCATTTGTTTCTGTGCACCAAACAACAAACCCAAAAAACACTCATTAATTTCACTCCATTTTCATCATCATCATCGTCATCGTCAATTTATCATGTATTATCGCTATGATTGTCGTTGTCGTCGTCGTCGTTATCATGCATTGGCTACGCCGAAGATAAATTTGGGTTTATATAATTATTTCTGTAAGTCTGTCTGTTCATCTACTAGATTTTCTACAAAGGTTCAAAGAATTTTAAAATTTGGGGGAGGCTGGTGTATCGATTGAACAATATTTTGATCCAGGAGTTTTTTATCGATACACACAACAGCTAGCAGACGGCAGCACTGATCTCGATGGTAGATATTTGAGGTTTGAGACTTCTGATCCTTTCAGTTATTGCTGCTAGGTATTACGACTATAAGTTGAACGTGCATGGCCTTGCCTGAATAATGGACTGCTGTCGTTCAGCCATCAATGCTGCAGTAGCAGGATCTATCGCTGGACGTTTTGGTGCCACATCATCAATCTTGAAGGCCGGTTGTACCTCCGCTTCAGCTTTCTGTTCAACTTCGCCCTCCGCCACCGCCTGCCATGCACCAGCCAGGCATTGCGTGATGACAACACCGAACGTCACTGAACAGTAGTGAATGTCATGAACGATGGTCAATGATCAGTCGATGAGTCAAGCATACATTGTTATACCTCAACGCAAAATACATGCACGCGATTGGTCCAAATCGCGTCACGTGAGGTTAACAAATACGCACTGTTGCCCGGTGAACAGTAAGCGCGCACTGTTGACCGGGCAACATTGAAGTCGACGCAGCTTTTTCGTAATTGTTTACTTGTTGACTTGTAGAATTGTTTGGTTTTGAGCTATAACAAAATAAATAGTGATTAGCGCGTCAATCATTATTGAATTTTTTTTCCTTTCATTTCGTAAAAAGTTACCCTCCATCTTCGAGGCCTATAACACCACTGGAGACGTCGAGGGTCACGGCGAGACCCGGGAAAAACATTCTCGTCGGGCCCGTCTTTAGAGAAAATTTTTGAATTTTGCTTTTTTTTAAAAAAATGACGCAATCTGGTGTACTTTGTATGTTTGAGCGATGGCGGACCAGGCACCAAAACGTCACAGGTCCCGAGGAAAACTTTTCACTCTTTTCTTCCCCTTTCTCGACGGGCCTGGTCACCACGTTTATGTCATAACTTATTGCGTGGTCGTCCAAATACGCCGCATTACGCATCTTGCCCGTTCCCTCGTCCATCCGTCCCTCATGTACGCGCTCTTAACTCGAAAACAAACAGTTGCAGATAACCAAGATTGATGTGCAACTTCTGCGGGGCCGGAGTAATCCGTCTGCCAATGTTAAGTTCCAGCGTTCGGCACTGCGCCGACATATTTCTCTGGCTTACAAATTGGTTTACTGATACACTGACCTAGCAGTGTCAAGTATCATTTTTGCAATTGTGGCTCATTTTGCACGTAACCATTAAATTACTGAGCGGTTACTGAGCGGGAATCGAGACGCTGTTCGGCAGCAAAGGTAACGAACAGCAAACCTAACAAAACAAGAAATTTAAGCAAATGCTCACGAAACGCAGTTTTTGTTCGTAAACTATCAGTCTATCTCTAGCCATTTTGTCGCAGTTCATTCTTAGAGTGTGTGCTGCAACCGAATATCGCAAAAATCGATAAAACCCCCTTATTTTAAAAGTTCAGGGTCTTTCTAAGTTATTGACGTTGATACGACTGAAAAGCTCGTCACTAGTGCTTTTGTGATGTAGCATGCCCATGCCTACCTGCATTTATTCTGCAACGGTTTTCACGAAAGACTGGCCAACACCGGTAAAACAACGACTTTTACGGGAATACCGCTCTTTGATGCCCTCGTGCGCAGGTTTCCTTGAACCTAGAAAATCGAGTCTTAGGCAATCGAAATCAACGTTCAATTCTAAAAATTTCATACGCACCGTTACCATATCTACCTCAAATGATTTCGGCGCAATTCGTTCTTGAAATGCGTCTCGCAGCCCAAAATCGCCAAAAAATCCACAAAAAACCCTATTTTGGCGTTCAAGGTTATCTTAAATCATTGAATTCAATGGCAATCGACAGCCAGTATACGACTTCTTATTAGGAACTAATAGTAACCTAGGCCCTATCTCGCACCATTATTGAGATACAGCGACTTATTGGCTAAAAATCGCAAATTTTTCCTACTCTCATCTCATTTAGCGCCCTCATTCGGGGTGATCCCTTCGAATTTATGGAAAAGCTTAACGGTTCCTGAAACTAGAGTCTTCTCGGCAGCCGACGGTGAAGATTTGGTGATTCTAGCTTGCACCGTTTTTGACTGATCCACCTGTGTGACAGACGGACGGACAGACGGACGGAGAGAATTGTGATGGCTAAGACGCGCTAAAGCAGTCTAGCTGCTTTCGTGCGTAAAAATTTTAATGACTACCGTTAGAAAAGATGACTCACATCACATGGATCATTTCATTTCATTGGGTGCACAGTTAACTTTTGTTTTAAGTCTGCCTTACAAGTTTGTTTTGTACTCGTAAAAAGAAACCTTACTTGCTGTGAATAGACTGACGCCGCAGGACTGGAGGGCCGTAAAGGACTTCCGACGACCAAATCTTCTTCGACCTGTATTACACACGCACCACAAAATATCTGAACAAAAAAGACATATTTTAGTATTTTTACTATTGTGCATGTGTCATTGATACAACTTAGGCGTCATCTTGGCGACACGTTTGCACTCACAAAATGTTTAAAACGCAAGCAGCAGGCTATGCCAAACTTTTTCGTCTTATTGATTAATGCACTTCACGATCTTACTTATAGGTAACTGCATTATTATTATTATTAGCATAACTTAAAGTTTATTTTTTTTCATTCAGCAGTTAACTGCAAACTGTAATAAATAAAGGTTCGTTTGTTCAAACTGCCAAAAGTTCCATGCAAACTAGGCCTACCCACAGTTTTTTGCCGTAAGCATGTTAAAGCTTTAAACAACAACTCCCAAAATCTCCATTTAGTGGCGGATTTCTTTGGACGACCATGTTCTTGGTTTATTAGTGATACTAATTAGCCTACTATTTTAATTTGACCCCCTATTTGAACAAACCTGTTGTGGTTCGACGTCCATTGTCTGCTTTTCCTGCGCATCGACATCATCCAGCTCTGCAGTTTCCTGCGAGTTATCAACCAAAATTCGCCGATTGGCAAACGTACAACTGCCTACATTTAGTGGCGGTTTTAGGCCCAGCCCCCCAGTTTTGCTCCAGCCCCACCCCTTTCCCAATTTCGTTGCCACCCATGATTTTTTGCAAAGATAACACAAATATCTAATTTATTTGCGTTCTCAAATTGTAGAAAAAAGGCCAAATTTGCGGCTTCCGTTAAACGTCGAAAAGCCAAAAGTGCTTCAGCATCAAGGGCCCCTGACCCCCTGACCAAGGGCTCTGCCCCTGGACCCCGCTGGGGGCTCTGCCCTCAGATCCCCTTTATAGGCTCGCCCTACCGCGCTCGCCATGGGGCCGTTCCCCCCAGATATTGCGGGCTAGAACGACCACTGCCTACATTACATACACCAGGTGCGTGGTCCACAAATAACCACAGTTATAAACAAGCTAAGTGTTATGTCAATTAAAATCACTAAATCTGCAAACAGAAAAGCAATAGTTTTTTAAGCATCAAGTCCGACAAGCAAATTTGTTCGAATGTTTCTCAAGCGTATATAAACCTTAGAATTCAGATAATTTGATTTCCTTAATTTTGGTAAAATTATTGTTGTAGCTAGCCGCAATTTTCTCATCAACACGGAATCTACAAGAACATCACCAGGGATGGTTATTGTGTCTGTCTGCGGACTATTTTGGTTTACCTGTTGAGCAATAACAATGCGCTACAGTATAAATTGTATTGCATTTACAATATGATTTCAATTTGTACCTCCTGTGGAAATTCGACCGTCTCGGCTAGTTCTTCCGTCGCGATCTGAAGAGTTTCGTCTTCCTTCTCCTAGTCACAAATTAATAGTTAATTTATTCACCACAAAGGTAGACAAACACAAATGGACAGACAAACAGACAGCCAGACAGACAAACATACGCACAAAAGGCAGTAAAGTAATGTTAACACGCCGTTCATTGACCACAAATCATACTCATTTACTCAAAATAATGCCAAAAATGCACGAAAACACTTCATTTTCACACAAAAAATCAGAAACATTTCTGAGGATTATGGCTACGCCATTGATAGCCGCTGATGTGTTTAATTAATTTAAAGAAAGTCTACAATAAGTATATTCAAAAGGTGTGACGTACTGAGTCTGCAGCAACGTCATGCGAATGTTCAGACTCTTGCAGCTTCGGTGTAGATATGACCCTCGTCTATAAACCACAGAATATAAATTCACACACTTTAGCTAAAAACTAAACGTTGCTTAAATTAAAATACAAACATACAGTCTGTTTGACAATTGTTCGATTATTTCAAAATCATGTGTAATGAACGAAAATAAAAGTTACGTTTTTAATGCGCCGCAGTTCCAGCATAGCTGATAAGAGTGCTTTTAATTATTGTATCTAAGTACCTTACCATTTCCACCGGCGGAGTAGCTGGCTTTTTCGGTGTCGAGATTCCTGCTGCTTGCGGCTCGATAACACTCTGTCATTTACAAACAGCACATACTCTCTGTCGTATTTGTATTTGTTATAGCACGTCATTATAGAAACGTCATTTCAGAACTTTACAAGTGTAACATTGAATAAGTTATTTTCAGAAAGGGCGTACTAAACCTTGTCAAATATTTTTGATAAAATTTTGTGCAGGGTATAGGCATGACCTAAAAAAGAAAATGACTAAATTGTGTTAGGGGTCTAGATTCTTTTGTGGATTCTGGATCATTATAGAAGATTCTTTACTATTAGGAAATAGCAACCAACTTAATTACATTGTATTCGTCAAAGAGCAGCATTATTTTTTTCTGAAAGGTTTGAAATCTGTGGTCGCTTGTAGTTACTTATTGTATTCAATTCACCGTCATAGCTGGCTCAATCGGCAACGTTATTTCTGAAGTTTTTGCCTCGACCACTTTCTGTCGATTCACGCACAACCAACAAACATATATGGGCCTAGCAGTTTTGTTCACCTTTTATAGGCTTAAATATATTGACATTTTTATTTTTACTAATCTGACAATAGTAATGTTGTGCCTTTTTAGTTTGTCTGCTTGTTTGCTCATCTTTTTGCGAAACAAATAAACCTTTATAAACAAATCCGATAAAACGTTTAAAAATGACCATAAGCGAAAAAAATGGTTATACTTTAATAACAATCTGTATTTAAAAATTCCAAAAATATCACTTTTAACAAAGCAAAGTAAAAAAAGTTACGCTTTGGGTCAGTCTTTTTGTCAGCTAAATTAGCTATATAGGATTCTGATAAAAATTTTGTGCAGCAATTAATTAAAAATGGTTCTACAAGAAGTGGTTAAATTTTGGCGGCGATCTGGATTAGTAAAATAAAGCAGCAGATATTTCGTAGGAAGTTTCCTATTCTGAGTGCTTTTAATTATTGTATCTAAGTACCTTACCATTTCCACCGGCGGCGTAACTGGCTTTTTCGGTGTCGAAATTCCTGCTGCTTGCGGCTCGATATCACTCTGTCATTTACAAAGAACACATAGGCCTACTCTATGTCGTATTTATATTTGTTATAGCACTATCAGAACTTTGGTCTTTTGTTTGTAACTACTGTAATTGCAATTAATACAATTAAATACAATTAATAATTAAAATTAATAATTTAGGGGCCTAGATCTATTATAATTGTGTTAGGCGGTGGTCTGGCTTAGCTGATATCATCGTTGATCGAATCAACGAAGTTAATCAACGCCAAGCCCGGTTAGTACTTAGATGGGTGACCATCGGCAGGCGGGTAAACCATCTCAGTATGCAACCAGCCACTCAGGATAACTCAGCCTGGCCATCCCTCCGTGGGTATAGGCGCAATGAGTACTAGCGAAAACTGGTACGTAAACAGGCACACCCCGCGATGCAATAGCCCCTTATCCTTGGTCTCGCAGTGCAAAAACTGGTATCTGGCTGAGGGCTAAGGAAACGAAGATCAGCACCGCTCTATCGGCCTTAAAGCTCGGAAAAGACTTTACGTTTAGGTAATTGTGTTAACTTACCATTTCAACCTGCGTCGGTGATTTTGTCGGCGGTGGCGTCTTTGCCGCTTTTATTTCGACCGCTTTCTGTTAACTCACATATAATTATCAACTACAATTTTTATCTACAAGTGTTATATTATTAGTTACATTTAACTCGTATTTTTCATATTATTTATTCACATAAGCACAAAATAATAGAGTAAGATCTTATTTTTGTTGTGCCAAAAAGTGAGAACATTGGCCATAAGTTCTAGGTAATTGTCCTTCTCTCTCTGTGGTTTGATAAACGTTTGTAAACGCTGTTATTTGCTACAAGACGCGTTTTAGCGTTTTGTTTTTTTTATCGTTTTTTTTAATTATAATAAACGCTATACAAATATATGTGTAAAAATTTACGTAGGCCTAAATATTTGCGTCGTTTACGATTTATTTGTACTGAATAGCAACTGAACCTGCGTGGCAAACAGAAAGCCGTGATACGTGAAAAAAATGCAATACAATTTTTTCTTAGACAGTTAGCTTGGCAAGAATGCATATTTGGATTGTCTCTCAAATACACAAAATAGTGACAGTAATTTTGCGAAATACTTTTATTACGAATGCGAGCGTATTACACGTGACACGAAAAATGCTATCACAGTGCAGCACGGTAGTGCTGACACTGTTGTAAGGCCGATGAACGTTAAGTACAGGAAATAGCGTTTGGGGAGAGGTCCTGTAACTCCGCAACCCCTCAACCGATTTCCATAAAAATTGGCATCAGTAATCACATCACCCACCCGACTCCACACGCAAAATTTGGTTACAATCGGTTCAAAGGGGGCGTGGCTGCGCATGCGCGAAATTCGCCGTTAGGCGTCTATATTTTTCTTTGCGCACGGCTAGCCTACAGGTCCGCACGTTGAATCGACAAACGCCGCTAATAGCTCAAACGAAGCGTCCTGAGGCCGGACGCATTCCTTATATGGTTTTACTTAAAATCTTTAACATTTATCTCTTTTATGCCCAAATTTTTAAACATTTGCATTACAGCTTATTAGGACTTCAAAGCGGTATAACTCGGTCCCCGTAAAAGATAACTGCACGCTGTTTGCACCTACCCCCTATTTTCGTACCCGGGCTATCCGACGGTATTATCTAAATTTGTCCAATGACGACCGCTGTTGCCATGGCAACTACCGTTCTTATTCAAAGACAAAACTGGCTGCAGCAGACATTGTTACATCACACATAATTTTTCCTTGCACCAACTTTTTTTACCCGCCCGGAGGTATTCTGAAAACAGCAAATAAATTTATTGTCATAAAATCAAATAACAAAAATTTAGACAAAATTTGACTAAAAACAGCAAAAATCAGAGCAAAAAACTTCAACAGTTTACAAAGGTAAGGGCGATATGAGTCGAAACTCGAAAACAGTAAAAATGGTTTTGGGTCGATATTATCGCGTGTTGAATTCCAGATTGGCCCTAACAAGACTAGCAATGCTAAATACTTAAAATAAAAATACAAAAACAGAACTCGCAAGCCGAAACAGTTTAGTACACCAGTCCGTGCTGACACCACGTATATTGCAGTGAATGCCAATGCCCATGGTAGAAAGACACGTCCAGGCATGTCTGAATTTAGTCTATCGTTCTGTTTGCGTGTGCGTGCAGTGGCGTAACGTCATAGTGACAACGACGTCAGTAGACCAGCAGGAAATTATTCATTGCCTGTGACGTCACCAGCTGCAACGCTGGCAGCGTGCCAGTAACAGAAAATTATAGCTATACAATATAGGCCGTTACTATTAAGAAAGAAAAAAATGAATTATTATTATCTTAACTTTAAAATTCACTGTGCGTTAAATTACAATGAGTAAAAACTTGCATAATGAACATAGGCCTATGCATTCTCACAAGCGGCTTTTACAGTTTACAATGCTATGTAAGGGCGATATGAGTCAACACTCGAAAACGGCTTTCACTTAGCTTAGCTTGGCACCTAGTAAAAGTATCTACAACGAAATTTTGTTTAGGATATAGGGATACAGTAATATTTTTCAAGTATTTAGAATGGCTAGTCTTCTAAGGGCCAGTCTGGAATTCAACACACGATAATATCGCCCCAAAACCATTTTTGCTGTTTTTGAGTTTCGACTCATATCGCCCTTACATAGCTTCGTAAACTGTTGAAGTTTTTTGTTCTGATATTAGGCCCTCTAGGCCTACTTTCAGAATTCGCTATGTGCTCAACGGCTGCATTTCTCTACGTGCACATAGGCTTAATGGTATATTTTCTGTCCGTCTATGTGGCTTTTATTTTCGCTGTATGTTTGCAGTTTCTGCATGTCTTGCGAATAGAGTAGCAGCAGAATAAGCAGTAGCCTATGTGACTTTGATATATTAGCATTCAGAAACGTGAGTCCAAAAGTATGTGCTAAGCGTAAAAGTGAGACGAAAGTCTGTGTTTAATTTCTATGCATACTGACGTGCCACAGCCACAGTCAAAATCCAGGTAGGCCTATAATACAGGTAAATCGGCTGAAAGACACACCTGAGAATCCAAGCCATCGGCTGCAACAGCAGCAGAAACGGCACGCTTCTTATCTTTCTTCGTCGACTTTTTCTTCTCTTCTACAGGCTATAAATATTCATTATTCCCATTTCAGCATTATCGTTACGGTTATTATCGTTTTCATTATTATCGCTGACTTCGTCATCATCATTCGAGGTCATCAAAAATCATTCTCGTAAAAGAACCTCAGCGTTATAAATTTGCTACTACGTAGATTTTAGCAGGTTAAGTCGCGATCCCCTAGGTTCAAGAAGGTTTGCACACGCTGGCGTCAAAGAAGAGTATCCTTCTAAAAAGTGGTTATTTATCGCTTTTGGCTTGTCTAAGGTGAAAATGATTGCAGGACATGCTGCTTATCATAACAAGCACCAGTGACGATCTTTCTAGTGGTCTTAACATCGATTACCTTAAATGACCTCGAACCCCCAAAATAGATAGTTATTGTATTAAATGCAATTTCTGTCTGTTGGCTGCAAATTTTAAAAGTGAATTGCCATTTCCCAGGTGGCAGCATTGATGCCGTTGCGCGTCACGCAAGCTTTGTTCAAATTGCTTGTTATTATAGTTAAATTACATAGGCCTATTAAGCGACTTTTAAGTTTTTACTGGCAAACTCGGCTATGAATCTGCAGTAGGGCTATCGTTGTCGCATCACACCATAAACGCTTTGCTAAAAACACTGTCTTGCGAGAATTAAATACTCGTATTAGAAAGAAACTCGTTAAAACGTATGAAAGGTGACTATGCATTAGTCGTTTTGGGTTTTGGGATTCGTATAGAAACGATAATTGTTATTGTCACAATTTGGATAGCGCTACTGAATTTAGCGAACGCAATTTCTCCTAGACTGAAGACGATGCTTAAGTGCACGATATTCTACAAGAAAGTGAATAAAGTACGCAGTAACAAAACAAATAAACGGTAGTATATTAATCACCATACCACAAAAACTGTTAACACAATTTTGTCACAACTACACGACGGATCATTATCATTATTAAAGTTAAATGAAAAAAAAACGTTATTAGCCTACATACATTCTGTCCTACAGAAAGATCAATTTTAACTTTTCGTGTATGGCAATAGATTTAAAGTGAGGTAGGCCTAGTGAAATTTTAACTACTTTTAGCCGCATCTGATCCTAACAGTAAAAGAATATCAAAATCGGTCTATATGCGTGAACCGAAAAGTCATTATAAACAATAAAGGCATTGTTATGGGACGCACTGGTTTATTTGAGCCTTAATATGCTCCAATCTGTCTGCCATGAAAACTGGCGAAAATTCACTTTGCATGTAGAACCATGATCCTTTGCACAACGTGTATAAGCAGGTACCGAAACAAAGTCGATTAAAAACGAACAAGCCAGAAGAATTCAACAGTGATTATCGGCGACGAAAAGGAGACCAAAATTAGAAACGTGAGTAAATGCAAAACGCTAGCGCAGTCTGGTGTCGATCTGGCGTCAGCATATTGTTGAAAGACGATTGAATGAACTAGAGACTCATTGGTGAACGGGGCTGCGACACTTCAGTTACTCTGTAACCACACCAGACAAACATTGTCGTGTAGCAGGAGATCGAAACTACTATATGTTCCAGAGAAATTGTCTATCGCTAATTTGAGACGTGCATCCAAGATAATAACTCAAACCGTTATTGAACGGATAGCCTATGTGGTAAACTTTTCGGAGAGATCGGACATGACTCAAATAAGAAGTAGTTAGAAGTGTTGGCGATCTGGACAATATTTTCCAGGATTCCTTGCATTTAGTAGACAGGGCGTAAACTAAGATTCCATCGTGTCCGCAAGATGGCACCATTATTCTTGGCGGGAAATTAAGACTTCTGATCGCTTCCAGTTTAGTTAACACAAAACAGACGGCGTTTAAGAAAAGCTACGGATTTTACCGTCAAAGTCAAACACTTTATAATAAACTGACTATAAAAGTGCGGGAAATGTATGAAAGGTTATTTCGATCTAGTTTTGCTGGACTTCTAACAAACGCGATAGCCAAATTCTAATTAGACTGAAAGCCCTTATGACAGACGTAATACTGTAAATTATTTGTGATAAATTGTTATGCTGACGCCAGATTGTCCCCGGATAACGACGCCGACATCTTTTTTTTGTTATATTTTACTGATTATGATAATAATGATAATGACGACAACGAGCGCACCTTTTCCTTTGCTTCGTCTTCCCTGGGTTCAGCAGTCTCAGCCGGCGGCGCCGTCTGTGCATCGTACACGAGCAAATCAGACATCAACACGTTTCACCCATCACGAGGAGCAGGGCAAGACATCAGTTTCTAATTCAAAAACACTGCGTCCAGTAAAATATTACCGTACGCAAATTCCTCGCACTGCAAAGGGGGGGGGCGGCAGGTTTTCAGAACTAGGAAGATCCAGGTCGAGTAGTTGTCGATTTACCGTTGCTACTTCACCTCACCCCCTTACCCTTCTAAAGAACTCGTATTTGCGTAAATCTCATGGGTCGTTCTGTTGGAGGCTGGGGCTACGAACCCTTCGAACCCCGCCCGCCACCACCCTTGTCGCACCACGTAAAGCATATTGCGAGAGTGTCAATAAAATAAAATGAAATCAAACAAATAGATTGACCCTGACGGCAAAATTTGGGGCTAAAGTCGCCATTTTGGAAAAATTTAAAGCAAAACTAAAATTGCAAGCACCCATAAACTCCCTTGCCGAAAAACTGCAGCTGTCCATTGGAAAATTGTAACTTACTTACTGTCCTTCTTAGCTTTTTTAGCCGACGACGCTGCTAGCAAGGGAGCTGTATCACAAACCGCGTCAGTGGATGGCCGTTCTTCGACGGTTGGTTCTTGTACGCCAAGCTTCTCTTCCAGTTGTTTGATCTGCTGCTGCAGCAAAGTTCGCTCTTCAGTCAATTTCTCGTTCTCATCACGCAGAATATCATCTATCGTCAAACCTCTAATCACCACAGCCGACGCCAATAATATCATTAGCATAATGAATGCGTACGTGCATTCAAAATACGAAATAAGTTATCTGTTACGCCGTATTTTAAATGTTTAACAGTTTGATGGAATTCAACGCCCAACAAAATCCTATTAAACAGCGCATTACGGTTCAGTCGCTTAATCGCTATTGTGGAAAATAACAAGTTATTATATTGATAAAATAAATCGAAAATAAAATAGAAACGAATAAAAATTAGCAAAGAATGAAAAAAAATTCCCCCCAAAATTTTTTAAAAAACAAAAAAATAAAAATCTAACAAATACCAACAAGTGAAAAACTAAACAACAACAAAAATAAAAATAATAACAACAAAGAAACAACCTTTAAAATGTTATAAAGTTCACTGTTACGTAAAAATTATTAACTGGTTCATTCTAAGCCTGAGAGGCTCAGCCTCCGTTGACGAAGGACGGACGGGCGTAAGACAGACAACCTAAGATAAGAATGTCACGGTTTAAGCTAGGTGCACTGCGCAGATGTGACGTGTGTGACGTCACACTTCATTTAACCCCCCTCCCTTACGTCACACGTCGTCACAATAATGTGAACCCCCTCGCCCTCCGAGCGTGACGTCATTTATGGACGACCCCATACGCACTCTTCAATCTCCCTGAATCGCTTTTCCAGAGTACGGTTCGCGGTGGCCAGACGATCTCGTTCGGCAATCAGAGCAATCCATGCGTCCTATCACACGACAAACGTACGATTCCACATAATTGCACACTAATTTATCACACCCCAATCGCATCACAAAATTTACTCGGCTTTAAAATATACCGAAAGTTATACCACGTTTACACGATGAAGCAAATATGAAACAAACATGAAGCAAAAACACGAAGCACACCTAAAGCGAACATCAAGCAAACATCAACCAAACATTAAGTAATCATGAAACAAACTTTGAGCACATGTCGTGCACGTTTATACTAAATACGTTTGCTTCATGTTTGCTTCATGTTTGCTTTATCTTGTAAACAAGGTATTAGTTGTAATTCATTAAGCTATATAACTCTGTTTGAATTAAACTGAATTGATTGATTAATTGACTGATAACAGAGAATAAGTTAGAAAGTAAGTAAGAAAATTTGAAAGACACCATTTAAATGTTAGTCACAAGGCACCGCAATCTTAATACCCGAACAAAAATGTTTTTAACAGCCGTTTAAACGGTTCAACGTTAATGCTTTTGTCCCAGATAAACTGGAAGGCTGGTCCATAGTTTCCAGCCTGCATCTGCAAAACACCTGTCTCCATAGTTGTTGCATGTTCTGTCTGACGACACATGATATCGGTAAATCAAAAACAGCATAGGCCTGTTTCTGCGTTTTGATACAGAGCTGGAAATCGGTCATCTTTTGTGACCTGTGACCCATGTGGCCCATCACACAGTTGACCCATAACCCATAACCCACTGACCCATTTCCAGCTTTGGCGCCCACTTTTCAATTTCACTCTGTGTTGTAAGTGCCGGGTACTTGAAACTATGAGTTCACTGCATCGGCTGTACCATGCCCTTCATTTATACAAGTATATTGACAATATTGTGCAGGCTGCCCGATAATTAAATACAAACGTATATAAGCCCTAATATCCTCACACACTGTATTTTTGTTTAAACGAATAATAGGTTTACGTCACCATATCAAAAAGACTTGTAGTTAGCATTATTAAATTAGAAAGCTGCGCACATAGCTAGAACCGTCTACAACAGTAACGGCACATGAGTGACTGGCCTTTTCGCTGAAAGCGTTAACGATCAAGTCAAGCGTATCTTTGCTGTTTTTGCTTTGCTACAAAACACAGCGTACGACGTACGAGTCACAGATGTTAAAAACATTGATCTGCAAAAAAACATAAAAACATGTTTTTTTTCGTTTTTACAAAAAACGCACAAATGTTTTTACATCTCATCTATGGTACAAGCAGAGCCTGAAAAATCATCTAAGTGCCATCGTGGGGAACATAAACAGCAAAGTGTGGTACAGCGTTCACACTATCACAAATGGCCGTAAGACGTTAATTTTTTTCTCTGTCCAATGCAATGCATAGCATTGAACCGATTATAAAATCACCTGGATGTCCGTGCGTGCGTGCGTCCGTCCGTTCGTATGCTACAACTTTTGAGGTTTTATATCTCCATAACGGTGCTAGATAAACGCATGGTCACAATGGACCACCCATAAGGAATAGCCTACCGCGAGTCGAATGGTCACGTGACCGCTGACGTCACATGACCACAGAAGGTCGAGGTCATGACTCATGATCGCATTATCTTTGAGGCGGCAATTATTTTTTTTAATTTTTACCACTGGCCTACGCATTTCACTGATTTAATTTTACAGACGTTACTGTAAGCTAACGAAATGCATTGGACAGACTCCGTGTTCGTTTGAACATTATCTTGTTTAGAAAAAATTTACATCAACAAAAATAATCGACAAATTTGTAACGTTTTTCGTACACAATGTGACAAAATGCGTATTCCGTTGTCAAACGGACATCAAATCTCTGACTTGCATGGAAATTCACACTATATGTATTTGCTATTTATCCATATTTTCATTTTTTTAAATTTTTATACTATAGATAAACAATAGAATGTTTAACATCATAAGCTTCTAATTAAGAATTGTTTATTTTAAAAACTTCTTCTACGAGTTGTAGAACATTTTCATGCGTAACATTTATCACTTATACTGACTAAATATAAATACACAAGAAGAATACAACCAACAAAACACAAGTTCCACTACTGCGGTTTTTGTGAACTTTATGTACAACAAGATCTACATGAAATCCCCCCCCAACAAATCGAAAATCTACAGCGAATCATAACAAGTTGTACGACAGGTTCACACAAATCGAAAGCCTATAAGTGATCCGCAACATATTACAATGTTGTACAAAGTGACGTAGCCAGAAATTTCAACTGAGGGGTCTTGTCTCTCTTTTCTTTCCCCTTCCGTCCACTTTCTCCTCTTTTCTCTTTTTTTCTTCTTTCCTTCTCTCCCTTGTTCTCCGTTTTTTCACCCCTTCTTTTTCCTTAGAAGTAAGACCCCTAAAATACAGTTGAAGCGTTGGGTGGAAGAACCGCACAACTGTGAAATTTGTGATTTTGGGAAAACGCAGAAAACAATACGGGACAAAACTGCACAACTCGCAATAGAGCAATACTGCGCAAATGGAAGAACAGCACAACTTGCAATAATCCGCCTGATTGATATTCTCAGCGATATTCTCTCGTGGAA
>Ga0209367_1002783_pt1 | contig 23371 bp, 11 predicted proteins | sample WorMetLIZISLAND2_FD_187412 | JGI IMG/M metagenome (GOLD analysis project Ga0209367, IMG submission 187412) | Marine gutless worms symbiont microbial communities from Max Planck institute for Marine Microbiology, Germany - Olavius geniculatus... ... | reverse complement strand
ATGGGGACTTGAAATCAGGCATCTCACGATCCAATAACTCAACCTTCTCGCAAGCTCGGTGTGATAGTGCACTGTCTTGCTCGAACATGTGAAAGTCCAGCTATCCCACAGACACGTAAATGCGATTGCTTTGCACGTTTTTGTGGCTGTAACTGTAAAACTTCAAAAATTTGTCATCAACGAACTAAATTTTTATCATCGGAGCAGGGTAGCAACTGGCAGCACCAGTTGAGACAAGCAAGCTTGTACCCACGACACATTATGACGTTGAGCATTACGTCACGACTAGCAAAAAATATTTAATCAACTGCCCTACTTTGCTTAAATATTTTGAATTAGTATTTCTTCAGCTACAATTGGTAAAATTTTGTGTAAATTGATCATCATTTGAGTGAATTATGAGAAAACAAAAAGGGGTCCTTTTTATGAAACACCGTGTATACCCTGTTTACACGTGAAAGCATACATGAAGCAAACATGAAGCACACTTAAAGCAAACTTGAAGCAAATTTAGAGCACACGTCCTGCATATGTAGACCTATATTAAATACGTGCGCTTCATGTCTGCTTCATGTATGCTTCATCGTGTAAGGGGGGGGGGTAATAGCCAGTGCCAATGCCGAGTTCGATGATAAACGCACTAAACACAGGCGTTGTCGACCATGAAGTTTAATGATAGAACGTCACCCAGGCAGGCCGATTCCATGGATACACTGGTTTATAGGCTAATCGCTTCGGCGCATGAAGCCAATGCAGACGGGAATATTGCAGCGGTGTGATGCTTTAAAGATGCAGCAAAGAGCAGCGAGTAACATAGGCCAATGCAATTATTTAGTTAGGCCCATTAAGCCTAATAACATTTCAGCTTCAAACCTATGCAAACTGTGCAACGTCCCATGATCGCCTCGGCGACGACAAATTTGCACAGTTTTGTTAACTGTAGTCTAAATCGTTAAAATTTGTGTATTAATCCAAAAACAAAAAGTCCAGCTATCGCTAGGAAAGACGCGCTACAGCCTATGCAGTTGCTGTTGCAGTACTAACCTTCAAAGTCATCCATCGATGATTTTCATCTTACCTGAAAGGGCCTATGCGATTTTTTATTATTGATCAATATCAACCTTGGCCGTATCTCGCATCGTTTATCCACAATACAACTGTGACTCAAGGACGGACGGACGGACGGATAACAGACACAGCGTGCCAGATGCCTTCAGTATAGCTGTAGCGCGTTAAAAAGAAGACTAGTATTTTGCTTTGGTGGAAAGTTCCATTCCACAGACCGTATATATGGCTACGTGGTGTAGGCTATAAAAGTAGGAGGGGATATGGTACGATACAAGACGAAATTGGAGAGACAACACAAATGTCTGTGGTTTTCTGTGTTTTTAAATTTCAGAAAAGTAGGCAAATTTGCCGCTTTCATTAAACGTCGAAAAGCAAAAAGTGTTCCAGCTTTAGGGAATTGACCCCCTGACCAGGGGCTCTGCCCCTGGACCCCGCTGGAAGCTCCGCCCCAGACCCCCACAATAGGCTCGCGCTTTGCGCTCGCCATGGTCTGCCCCCACTTTCAAGCACCTTCCGCGGTCTATGAGTCCGGGTCTTATAAATAATCAGCCATATGCACAAACTGGTCTGACGACGTAACGGCTGGCTTATTTAAGCCAGCGGTTTAGGCCCCTTAACCGGTAAGACATCTGTCATTGGTAGTAATTGTCTGAAACCCAACGGCAACATCAACCTTTACCTGATTTGGTAACAACATACGACAAACTACCATTTTCCAATAGCAGTTAACGGCGGTGGCAGTGGCGAATGGCGGCAGTTCCGGGAAATATCCGGCGCCGTCGAATTTCGTCGACTTTCTGCATCGAATTTATAGGCCTATGGCGTCGAAATCGTCGGCTGACCTATCAGTCAGTGTGTGTATCAATCACGCATCAGGTATAGGGAAAGCATTGAACCCCCAATATACGAAGTTTTAGTGATTTTTTTTTGCGATTTGAAGCTGTGGCGCACATTTAAGAGTGAATTATTGCGTCGAAATGGCTATAGGTTCAAGGGGTCCCTCGTAGGCTACGGGAAGTCAAATTTGGGCACCGCTTCAGAATCCATGTTTTCTGTTAATATCCACTAATTTAGCGTGAAAACGATTGCAGACAGACATAAGACTTGCTACTTACCGTAGGCCCTATAACAACTATTAACCACTGCTGACAAGCTTTCAAAGAGTATCAACATTGATAATTTTGAACGACCTTGAAATATAAAAAGCCGATTTTTAGTGATTTTTGGCGATTTCAGGCTGCATGCATTTCAACAGTAAACTACACCTTCTAGGTTCAAGGAGTCTTCCAATTTGTGTATCCTGTTCAGGCTATTCTTTCAAAACTCATTGTTATTTTATTGCACGATGTAGCCTACACTAATTCCCCGGTGGCGGCATTGATACTGTCGCGCGTCACATGAGCATTGCTCAAATTACTTGTTATGCCTCATTACGATTTCCTCGCTCTTGTTACGCAATGGGCCTTATAAAGTTGTTGTGTTCACTTTACTTACTTATTTACTTACTTATTATACTTACTTGGCCTCGAAGACGTACACTGGTATCATTGGTTACAAAACCTTGGCCTTGAACTGCTGGCCTTCAACCATGCATTCCTTAACGAATTTAACGGCACTGACGTGCTGTCTAACGTATATGGTACTGTTCTCACTCTGATAAATCGCTTTCTTTCCGCGACGGGAAGTCGGGCGCTGGCCTTTCGATATAAGCGGTGCGTACGGTCGGCCCACTCATAACTACGATTTGGTTTCTTGTTTATTGCATGGCGTTGGTCTAAGCTAACGACCAGTTTGACCCTTGTCAGCTTGTAGTTATGTGTACAAGTTCAAGAACTTTTCGCTGTTTTCACTATAGTCAAAGCAGGGCGCATACGGTATTTGCTCCAGTATCATCTATTCGTCTTTGGCTATCGGTATCAGTGATTTTGTTCTACCTCACTGTACTTCCAATCTTTTTAAGGCTTCATTTTTAAACAGATGTTTATTTAGTTTAATTTAGTATGTGTAGCAATCTTAGTTTGGTTTTATTACCTGAGTGTTACTTGTTATTTTACTACAATGTAAATTTCACAGTTTCTAGACTACATTTGTCAACAGGCACATGTTAAATTGAGTGTAGTGTAGTGTAGTTGAGTTTATATTCAGTGTTTGTTTCTATCGGTGTATTCTTGTAGTGTTATGAATTTGTATTGCTCATAGCAGTGTTTGATGCACGTTTGATGCGTCTCATTAAACCAGTCATTCATTCATTCAGATGAGGATTACTTACTGAAATACGGCTGATCACAGTGACGTCTAGCGGATGAATAATAAATAAAAAAATAAATAAATAACATTTTAGTGTTGTATTTCGCGTTAATTGAATTTAGGTTTTTAATCGATGGTAAAATGATACTGTTTGTTTGTTTGAATTTAAATCATGTAAATGTGTATTAGTTGCTTACAGTGTACCGTTTTCTGTAGTCTTAATTGGTTTAGTGTTGACATGATTTTCCATTTTCCACTGCCAAGCGTTTCATGAGCAGCTTTCATTTCTCGTTTATTTTCTTTTTTTATTGTTTTCATCTTCAGGTCTCTTTCTTTTTTGTAAGCCGCTTTAAGTGTTAACTCTGTGTGTGAATATGAATGTTTATGAATGACGTGGCTCCTGGGCCTTTAACTCAGTTCATTCCAACCCTGCGGATGGGCGTGTGTTTTGACACACCCCATCGGCACCAGATATGATGGGCTCAGATCGTTAACTCCAACTAGTGATTGCAATCCTGGGATTGAATTTTCAATCCCGGGATCCGGGATTGAGAAATTTGTAATCCCGGGATCTCGTTTTGAGATTAGGCTTACAGATTGGTCGTCATTTTGGTATCCTTAATTGACTTATTCTATGCATATATGATGTAGTGTAGGCCCTTACGGAAGGTATACATATATATCCGAACTGCAGGGAGTGACAATGACTGTCAAAATACGAATTACAATGCACAGCAAAGAGTGGGACTCTAGCGCACAAATGTTTCATTCACCAGACTGCTAAAATTGCTACCGGTATTTCTATCATTTAATATGCGCAAAAAGTACGATTTTAACTAATTTTTGTAATACCAAAGTCCCAGGATTAGGATGCTGCCAATCCCGGGATTCGGGATTGGGGAAAACGGCCGGGATTTCCGGATCCTGGATTCGGGATCCCAGGATTGCAATCACTAACTCCAACCCTCTGTACGTGATTTGATCGTACTTGGTGCTAGTGCATTGGATGCAGCTGGTACAGTGTTTGATAACACCAGGATTGATGCTGAGTGTGGTACCGTAGTCTTGAGTAATGTGAAACTCGGTCCACACTTCCTGATGGCAGGTGACATGACCAACCATCCCCACCATCATGTTGCATTGTTTGCCAGTTTTGTTTCATCTCAGTGGACATTATAGAGAATGCACTTCAACTGCTGAGTATCTTATGGTTATTTTATGATTACCATTATCACTTTCATAAATATCTATCTTATTAGCATTTTTTGCTGACATAATTTATTGGAGTATCTTTTTGTAGGCATCGCGGATGAGGAAAGAATCTCGATCTCAGACAAGAGGGAGTATTGCCAGACAGCAGACACAAATGAGAACTGTTGAGACCGTTGCAACTCCAAGAAAACAGTCAAAGAAAGCCTCGACCTTGACAGCTGTCACGGTCACATCGAGCAAAGACACTAAAGCTGTTAGTAGAAACAGAAGCACATCAGCATCTTCCGTATCTTCAGGAAGGTCACGAGATACTAAGCAGCGAAGTGTTTCAGACGATCCATCTGTACCATCTGCTAAAATCCAGCAGGAAGACGTTAATGTATCTGGTTCAACTCAAGGCAAAGCCAGCTCTGTGAGGAAAGAAAAGTCTGCTAGTAAAACTCCAGACAGAAGTGTGATCAAAAGCAGGAGATGGGTCAGAGGAGGCCCGATTGAATATTCTACACCGCCATCGGACCATGGTAGTGATAAGCCTGGTGTTGAGAGTGCTACTGATAAGAAGTCCAGCTCAGATTCATGTGAAAGTGCAAGAGGCAAATCTTGGTCAAAGAAAAACATTGCATCAACTTTTGACGGCGGTAATAAGGAAGCAGATGTGAAGCCAAAACCTAAGGTTTCGATTGTGGCAGGCGGAAAGCGAAAGAAAAATGCAGCACAGAAAGGCCCAACTGCAGAAAGTAAGGCTTCATTAGGGTCAAAAGTTAGTTCAGGAAAAAATGCGCAAGCATCTGCAGCTGTTAAGATAGAACCAGAGCCTACAAGAACAAAGCGAATGGCCCGGTTGAATGCTGAAGCCATTGTCAGTCTGATTTACAAGCATGATGAACCAGTGGCTAGTAGTGCAAAGTTTCATGATAGCGATAGTGACTTCGATAGCGATAGTTCAGAATTGAGTTCAGAAGAAGAGCACACTCCTGCTGTGAAGAAAGGTCGAGCTAAACCATCACCATCACAACAAGATGTTGCTGGAACTTCTAAGAATGGTGAAGAACATGGAGATCATGCTTCCAGCAAGAAACCTGAAGTGAAGTCAAAAGCAAAACGAAATTCACGCCAGTCAGGCAAATTGGCTAAAAGCCAACCAAAGAGTTGCAAGAAGAAGCCTGTTGAAGCTAATGTCTCTTCCAGTTGGTCTCCACCAAAACGAATGGCTAGTCTTAATGCTCAGGTTTGTTTCTGCCCATGCAACTTTATTACACGATGTTCAGTTTCAACATGTTGTAGGGATGACAGTGAACTTGAGTTTTTTACTGACATTTTGATTTACACAGTGTGAGTTATTGTTAGTAAATTCTCATTGGGTATGTCTGAGCTTTTAAGTAGTCTTTAAGTGCATTTTTGTAAGACTGATTTTAGATGACTTGAAGTATATTTGAAACCTGTCATGTTTTCTGTATCATTTGCGTGGCATTAGTAAGTGTGAAGCTGTGATGATGGTGATTGTTGTTTTGCATATATCCTTCAAGTTTTGTGGTTTCAGGCAATCATAGCAGCTTGCAGTGAGGAGCCAACAAGGAAAAGTAAGTCTCCAGTTCCGACTTCTGAGTCACAGCAGAAATCCAGTTCATTCTCAGCACCAGTCAGTGGAGACAAGGCCGCTAATGGGATGGAGAGGAGAGAGAAGAGTCCACATCAACAACAGTCTGGCCAGAACGAAGCGGCTGATATGCCTTCATTGCAGACCAATGCAAAAGACTGCGAGCAAGATGCAGTAGATCAAGATGGCACCGGTGCATCACAGACATTGAAGTCAACGTCACTCTCAGGCGATGTTGATGGTGGTCTATCAAAACGACCCGCAGATACTGCAGTGCAAAGCTCCCTGCCAGAAGCACGCACTCATATCGGCGATTCATATGTACAGATGCCTGGTCCACCTCCTCCACCACCACCACTGATCTCAAGCACTCGTTTGCCATCTAAGCACCACCACTCAAGATCCAATCAACCTCGTCGACGCACGACACCTGAAGGCACAGCCATGCTGTCGTCATCTCCACCAAACTGGCAGAAAGGATCCACTGAGAGTTCCCGAGCTGATGTCGTTGTCTGTCAGCGACAGGTTGTTGAGTCACAAGCTGTTGGTTTCCCAACCGCGACGAGACTCACAGCAACCGTTGCTCCATCCCCTGTCCGTTTCAACATGCCAGTCATCGTCCCACAAGTGTCCGCTGCCAACTACTATGGTGCTCGTCAAGCTCACCAAGCATACTATCCGTACCAGGGTCAGAACGTTTTTACGTACCCTGTCGGTGGCTACATGCCATCAGCAAAGCCATACCAGCCATCTACACTGGCGTCATGGTCAAACATGCAGGAGATGTCGCAGTATTCATATCAGCCGGTGCTGGCAGCCAGTTTATGCCCGCCGAGTGTTGGTCGTGGAATGCAGCAGCACCCACAGCCGTCTCATATGTTACGGTCTTATTTCACTGCACAGCCACAGTACCAACATATACAACCAGCTCATACTTCACTGGCTTTGTATCCAGCCACGTTTGGCGTTATCGCACCGTCGGCCACTGTCATACCACCATCACATGTCATTGACGCATCAGTGGCAAGAGGTTATGAACCTCGAAGCTATGAGAAGAGTAATGTGAGCGTGCAGTCATCACTAGCTGTTCAGTCAGTGGCGTCGGCTGTTAGGCCATCGTTGGCACCAGCCGCCAGATCAAAACCACACCAACAGTCAGCTATGCATGTTGTAACCAACATCCAGCCAGCACATATGCCATACTCTTCTGCTGCTGCTGCTGCTCATGGAAACCGTGGAACTTCGGCACTCGCTACGACTGCTTCAGCTGACAGCAGCAGAGATGCTAGTGTTCTTACTCGCATGACTCCTGTAACAGCTGCAGCAGCAATTATCCAGCCCTATGGGTTCTATGCTAGTTGTCCACCAGCATCCTTTGGCATAACAAATCTTGTGCCAGGACAGATACAGTCATTTCCAGTTGGTGAGCAGTTCATTTTTGTCATTGTTTTATCCATTTTTCAGTAGCATTGCTGTGCTGTTAGTTTTTTTATACAGACAGCATTGGGCAGTTTGATGTAGACAATAATTACCTATATTTTGTATTTGCCAGTAGTAGTTACTAGTTGTTACATAGTTGTCGGTCAGAGATAATCCCATTTATAGTGAGTAAGCAAGAAAAACTAAGAAAATATTGCAATAAGTTTATCAGTCATGGTGGTTCTAGGCATGAAGATGGATCTTATCATTCAGCCATTGTTAAGACATATAAAAATGAATATATATTCACTTTTTTAGCAAATTGAATTTGTATCTTTTTTGATTGATTAGTCTGTGGAATGGAACATGTTCTTTTGTTCTTATTATAAGAATCTAGAACTTTTTTGTATGGAAGATTGTATTGTTCAGGCCTGGTTTCTTGTTGTCAAGCAGATCCATTCAGGACAGTCATAGGAGGCTTCATGAATACAAAATTTTATTGTGATTGTGATCTGATAGAACTGAAATTTATGAGATTTTCCATTGTTGAATTGTGCCGATTGTATTAAAAATTAGTGTATGATTTGATGTGTTTTTTTCCACAGGATGCTATCAGCCTGCTGGTCCGTTGATTCCAATGTCAGCAGGATGGGATCCTCAGAAGGTTGGCCAGCCAGCTTTGCAGCAATTGGCGCTGGCATCGCCAGGTATAGTGCAGCCTGTTACCTGCCAGACGACCATTGCTTCATCTTCAGCCCCTGTCACATCTCACACTCCCAGTCATCAGTTGTGTGAAGATGTCACCCTAGCAACAGCTAGCAGCCGGCCAGCAGCCGAATCTGCAGTGGCAAGACCTCACAAGACGGTAATGCCAGGAAGTGTGGAGGTAGGCGTCGGCACGCACTCAGCCGATAGAAAGTCAGGTCGGAATCGGTCATTTCACTCATCTCTCCGTCCTTCTAGTAAGTCGAGAAATCCCACTGCAAGTGTTCCAGTTGGAGCAGCGCATCTCGTTGTCGCTGATCAGGAGCGTGAACTGGATCTGTCACAGAAAGGAACGAATGCATACAGCAGTGCTGGCAGTGTAGCCACTGTTGTGACAACACACGAGTCCATCATCAGGCCAGCCATTGGCGTGGTTCATGATGTCAGCCATGCTACAGTGTCTAGTTTTTCATCAGGTGTGTCACAGATTGGGCACTTGGAACGTTTTGTACGAGGTCTGGTGACCAGTGACAGTGAGTCATCAGAGCTGCCTGCACCGGAAGTATCAGTAGCAGCTGCTGCTACCACTGGTCCTACGACAGCTTCACGTTCAGAGGATTCTGGTACAGCTTTTCCTAAGAGGAAACCAGAAGAGACAGAAGTCAGCGCAGATGAGAATCAATCTGTTTCTCCGAAGAAGGTGAAGTATTCAACAGAGGATGGCAAATGCCTGTCTGAAGTTCAGAGGTCATCTAATGATGAGGTACAGTCGAGTTGTGCTAGTACAGAAGATCAAGTAGTTGTGATGGGCAGTCAGCAAAGCAGCGGTGAGATCACTGCAGATGTGTCTGTGAAACCATACACTGACTTGGACAAGAACGAAGGTGCTTTGTCACTGCCGGATGTTGCCTGTGCTACGGAGCCTCCTACTGAAGACCAACCGAGTCAATATGCTGAGGCCGAAATGGCGAACAGTCCCGTGGAGTTTGCAGTAAGCCGTGGACCAGAAAGCAGTGAATCATGTGAACTAGCCAGTGCTGATACATCGTCAGACACTGCAACCAGTTGTGTGCCTACCATTTGTGTCAATAGCTGCCCTGCTTCCCCTGCAAAAGAAGTTGTTGACATTGAGCAAGTTGGAAATCCAAAGAACAAGGACAGTTTGGGCGGCAACCCAAAAAAGTGTGCATCAGCAGGAATGGCAGAATCAAAGCAGAGAACAAGCCCAGTGCGCAGTAAGAGTGCATCAGAGTTAAGCAGGAAAAAACTGTCCATTTCTGTGCAAGAGAAACTGTTGGAGAACGCTGGAGCAGCACAGACTGAAAAACTCGGCAGAAAGTCTGATGAAGGACCAACAAGAAGCGCATCTGCTCGACGTAAAAGAGATACTGGTGGATGGGAGTGGCACGGTGAGCCAGAAAGAAAGCCAGTTTATTACAAGGTAATATTTTTCTGGCAGTGATTAAAAACCATTTGTTGAGATTTATTTTCAAATACCAGTAGGTTTTAATTAATCAGAATCAAAGAGTATTTTATGTGGTGTAAAACATGTTATTCATTATTTCACTTTTTAAATGTGAAGTAGATAATACTGGCCCTTACTGGGTGATGGGAGGAAATTGAAACAAAGGATATGAAATAGTATAGCATACAAAGTATGCATTTGACTGTATGCAGCATTTGTGTGCCAGTTTCTTTAGCTAAAGCCAGACTTGCCCTGTTGCATGCTTTGTGTTTTGTTATTAATTTTGATGTATATGTAACATTATAAATTTGTTATAATATGTCATGTTATCAGGGACAGAAAAAGATGTTTAGTTCTTTAAAAAAGGTATAAAATACAAAGTTTAATGGGCATTTTTTCTAGTTTGAGTAAGTCGATTCAGTATACGGTGGTTGTTCAATAAATAAGTTTAGAAAATGGTGCCATTCCATTAATTCTTATACATGTAATAGGAAAAAATCTGAAATATACATTTTGTAGGGAATTTAATTCTGAACATATGTGGAAATTTTTGTGATGACTGTTTCATTATTGTGACAACACCTGTTAATAGAACACAGTGTGCTTGTGTATTATTTTTCCCACGAGTAATCTATCATAACTCGCAAGCGAGAAACAGCATATGAACTAGAAAAACGAATAAACTTAAGTTAATGTCACTTATTTAAATGTTAAACATATTGTTTTAGTTTTCAACATATTGCCCAAGTCCTTCAAGATATTTCTCATTTGTCGACAATCTTTTGAATACCAGATGCAAAAAACGATCCTGGCTGCTGTTTATGCCACTGACAAAACTCTTTTTGCACTTCGGTAGCTGATGCAAATTTTTGCCAATGTAGCATTTTCTTACACACAAAATCTTTACTGTTGGCTTTATAATAGCATGTCGCCATGTACTGGATGCATCCCAGAGTGAATCTGATCTGCCTTAAGTTTTTTTTTGCTCACAAAACAGCAATAACGGCACACTGTTTGTAATGGGATGATTTCAGTGGCAGTGTCTCTGTATTTAATGTGTATAAATGACGTCACAATGACGTCAACGTAATAAAACTTACAGCTGGTATTCAGAATGAAATTCTTTATAAAACATGTCTTTCGAATTTTTCCTAATTTAAGATTTAATGCAAACTAATGTAAACTTATTATTTGAACAACTCTCGTAATAGTGATTTGCTTATAAAAACTGCTGGTTTAGTCAATTACATTGGAAATTGCACAGAAGCTAAAAATTAATGAAGAGTACTAAAGTGAAAATCGATGAGGATGTATTTGATATGCAGTCCAGCAGTGCATGATGACAGCATTAAACTAGAAGCAACTGGAAGAAGACTGGAGAGTACTAGAAAGAAAATACTAACAAAAGTGATAAGCATAGAGATTGGACAGAGAGACCAGTTATCCATCAAGGCATTGGAGACCATGCTAGTGACGAAAATTAAGATAGAAGGTCGACAGCACGAACAAAGTTATTGGCGAGTGGGCAGTGACTTAGTGGGGTCCACGGCGAAGCCTAACCGCAAACACATTCTGGGCATAAAAGTGCCCAAAAAGGACTAAATCTTTGATGGGGTGAAAAGCTTCTGTCGCTCTGGTATTTTTTATCATTGGGCAATCTTGCCCACTCTCCTGGGATGGACGCCATTGCATGGTAGATAAAATTAATATTCTGTATGTGTATGTGTATAAAAGGTGGACATGCCAGCAACAGAGCAGTTGTGCTATCCTGCTATACAGCATGCTGATGGCGACATTATCCACGCACGAGACTGTGTTCTTGTTAAGTCCGGCATGCGCAAGAAGGACATACCGTATGTGGCAAAGATTGACTCTCTCTGGAAACATCCAGACACTGGTATGTCGGCTCCATTTTGATTAATAAAGATTATTTCGTATTCATTCAACCATTTATCCCATCTGACCACTAACATGCTTGCGAATGCCTGGTGTAAAAACGATATGTATAGATTATAGAAATTAGACCACAGGAGGTTGATTTGCTTACCGTATCTTATTTCTGCCATGTTGATTCATATTGACACTATTACATAGTGGTAACTGGTCACTCTTGTACTGAATCTGAGCTTTATATTTCACAGCACTTTTGCACTTTTCTAACTGTATATCAGTTATGTGTTATGGTAACTGGATGAAAGCATTTTTGGATTGTGATGTTGAGGGTTCATATTTATTGCATTTTTTATTTGTACACATAGTGACTTTTTGATCTTTTATCCTAGCTTTTAAAGTTGGTTAACATTTCTTATGTTTTTTGGGTTACTGCATTTTGTGCAAATAATAATTTCACAACATTTAAAATGCAGCGTAAGTTATATACATGTCATGTACCTTTGCTGCATCTTGTCTGCATTTTATGAGCATGTTTGTTAAACCAAACCTAGAAGCAGCTGTAGAAAAAAGTCTAGGAAAGAGACAGTCGATAAATTGCATTGAAATGTTCAGAAACATGCAGTGGTCATGGTGAATGGAAAATACAGCAGTGAACAGTAGTAGCGACTGTCTGACTTCGTGTATCAATATTCTACCAGATCACTATGGTTGTTGTGTGATAAGGGCTGTAAAAAGTTTGTTATTGTTTTGGGACTTTGTGAGGGGGGTTGCCAGATTGTGCAGCTGCAGTGAGGGATGGTCTTGTTGAGCAGTGCTGTTTTTTTGTGTTCAACATGACCGTCACTCGCAAAAAAGTGATTGCAGCTAATCGTTTCGGAAATGCTCTGGTTGCACAGCCAGCATGAAGCACATGCTTCACTTTTCATGCATCACTCTGCAAATAGTGAGTGAGTGAATTAAGTAGGGTTTTGCATCCTGCTTGACAATGTCGGTTATTTCGGGTTTGACCTTTCCAGGCAATCCACATATACGTAATAATGGAAGAGAAGGTTTACCTAGTTACAGAAAAACCTTAAATGGAATGCGAAACACAAACCAATGACCTAAGCCTAAAATTATAATAACTCTCTATTATAAGCATGCATATGTAACAGTAATGGCAGTTCTAGTCTTTCCTCTTGTCCTCCAGAGAGTCATTAATTTCATAGTGCTGTCTATTGGAGGATGGATGATGAGGCAGTAGGCACTCTGTAAAGATAGAGTGACATAATGCTTTCCTATATGATGATGTAATCATAGCCAATGCCACATTGTTGACTGCTGCTGTGAGTTGATGCTGTTCTGTTGTTGATCAGACGAGATGCTGATGAGTGTGCTGTGGTATTACCGACTGGAGCACACCGGTACTGCACCATTGCCACGCTACATCGACCGCGAAGTGTTTGCGTCTCGTCATCGCGACGTCGTGCCTGTCAAATGCATCGAGGATCGTTGCTATGTGCTTACACTGAATGAGTTTAACAGGTGACTGACTGCAGATCCACTACAGCAGCAGTGTCGAGAAAAAAACTTTTCTTTTAGAAAATAACTAACCTGGTGGGTTTTTTTCGGGTTAAAGCCATGTTTTTTTCTAAAATGCTACACTTGATGTGTTTTGGGGTTTTCCAGAGTTTCAAGTTACCCAGCATTCAAGTGAGCACTGTGCTCTAGATAATGTCCGAATGATGTGAATATCCAGAAATTTGCATATTTTTAGCTTTAGAGTTTTAAAAACTTAACCGTAATAAGAACATTTTGCTGTTAGGGGAACGAGAAACTGCAATTTTGGAGCGAGTTTTGGTGGTGAGTTTTTTAGAAGAGTTTATCCAATAAAACCCACTAGGCTTTTTGGTATGTGCCTGGGTGTCTCACCTCTCAACACTGTACGGCAGTGGTGCACGGCCTTGTTGAGCTGTGGGCCATGTAACGTGGTCTTGATGTCTCCATGGGCCAGACAAGTGGATGGTGGCGTGGCGTAGTTGGTAACGCGTTTCGGCTGAAACAAAGTTACTCTACGCCGAGCCCAGTTAGTACTGCGATAGGTGACTGCCTGCGGGCAGGTAAACCATCTCGGTGCAAAGCCTGCCAGCTAGGTCGACTCAGTCTTCTACCCTCTGTGGGACACACAGATTAATCAAAAATACAAGTGTAAGTTTACAGTATGTTATAATAATACCAAGGCCAATTTTTATGGTGCTTTCTTCATGGCACTGCTGTTGCAAGAGTTTACCAAGTTCATGTGATAAATGTAGCACACAGCGCCAAGTGGCCGCCGATCTTTAGACCAAACTGATCAGCCTGAGCCAATAGATCTGCCTATAGACAGCTATCGTTAGTGACTGGCTACCTTCACATCACTGTTTATGATTATTACTGAGCTTAACAGCTGATACTCAGTTTACCATCCCACTTAGGGTAGAAGCCTGAGTTAACTTGTGTGTCTGGTTACATGCTAAAGTGGTTTATGTGCTGGCTGCGCCCGCGCACAGTCACTCATCTAGGTATTAATGAGCGCCAACATAGAGCAACTTTGCTGATCAGATTACCGTTATGCCGTGCCGCCACTCAGTGTAAGTTATAAGCAAGGGAGGGAACATTTATACTTTATATTGTGTCTGAATGCCAGCTGAGTTGGCTTTATCTGCATACTGTTGCAGTTGAACAGTCATCCAAGTCTTCTGAGACTTGAACTGGTTGGTGATCTGTGTGTATGCATGTAATCTGTTTACATGATAAATTTTACTCTTAATGTGTGTTTTGCTAGGCCATTCGTGGTAGTTGTCACTGTTGTTGCTGTAGGTACAAAGCAGAGTTGAAACGTCGGCAGACTGGAGCTGAAGACCGACAGACTGTTGTTCCTGCGTTGTCTGAGCCAATCGACCATGCCAGTTCATCGCGTGTCCCTGATGTAATCGTCGATCCAGACATCGTCTTCTTGTGTCGATACGTCTACGATATCAAACTGCATCGTATTCTGAAAAATCCACCAGCCCATTCCGTTCCGATGTGAAAATATTAATCACCGACTGGGAAAGTGTTTCTGCACCAGCGTGTTTTTTTGCCAGTCTTTGATTCGGATTCATCATGTATATTGTGAAAATTGTGCAAAGTCAGTGACAGCGGCATTACTGTGTATATAGACTGTCAGTTAAAAGCAGAATTTGTTGGCATTTGCATTGTATTTTGATGTGGTTTTTTTTTTGGTTTGATGCTACTGCTAAGAATTTTTGTAGACTCACTAGCATCTGATAGTTATGTCACTGATAGACTCATCATTTGATCAGCTTTTCATGTTGTTCTCTTGTACGTAATGTCTGTCAGATTTTACGTTGACTCTATATTGAAACAAAGACTGTCACTATGGAGAAGCTAATGCATGCAAGTAAAATCGATGACTGCTACCTGGTATAGAACGGTGTCCTGGAGTGATTTAACCGAATCTTGTCATTGTCATTTCAACAAGCGCTATAGTTTCAGATTTTGCAAAAATAATGTAGCCTTTATGATTTGCCATTATTCTCGATTTAGGGTCTGGTGCTTGTCTTTCCATAGTACCAAATCCAGCTAGAAAATTTGTGCGAGGCAGCATATTATATGACCATGAGAACACAGGATTACCTGGACAATTGCTCAATGATTGGTCTGCAAGTGTGATTTGAAAAATCAAGTTGAAAATTACAAAGAAGTTTGTAATTTCAATGCTGCAGTTTATTTTTGATAAGAACTAAGTTCAAAATCTGTGAACCTGGGTGCTATTTGGATGACAGCTGACTGGTGTTACGTTAATGCTGCATAGCCTGTAGATCAGTAGCTATATGTTTGCGTGTAATGTTGATTGCATTTACTCAGCACAGGAATAGTTCTGTATGAATATACAGTTCGGCAGTCGTGCATTTTAGCTTTTATGTTATACTGAATTATCTGCCACAAAATGGTGCTTATTTGTTTGTTTGTCACATAGTCTGCATTTGATTTGCTGACATACTTTGTGTGTTTTTGCCTTAAAGTAGCTTGGTTGATTTGGTTGCATCATTTTGTGACATGAATTTTCAGTGTATGATTATTTTGCTATGATGCTTGTGGTAACCAATTTCTAACCTAATCTCATCAGTGCCATGGATTGCCATAATGTGTATATAGTGCTGATGTTACTGAAGTTTTCCTTGTTCATCTTATCATGTTTTGGATAAGAATTTGGATAATTTTTTTTATTTAAGCAGCTGGTATTGTGTGTGTGTGTCAGATGCTGTATTAATCTGCTTCCCAGTCCTTGATTGTCATGTCTGTACCCTCTCTTCCAATAGACAGCATTCTGAAATTAATGACTGCCTGGAGGATAACAGGGAAGATTATTACAACTACCATTATTGTTAATTACATATGCACATGCATAATGGAGCTCTTACAATTTTAGGTTTAGCTCGTTTTTTTGTGTTTTGTGTTTCTGTAAAGGTTAAACTTTTTGTTCCGTTATTATGTGTATGCATGTGCAATTTTGCCTGCAAAGGCCGTCCCTGAAATGTGGAACGTTAAACCCTACTCATTCAGTCATTCACTCACTCACTCATGTCCGGTTTGCTGGCTTAGCTTTTTTCTAAACAAACGTGCTTGCTATTTTTCTTACTACTAATGTGGAACTGGTTAATTGTACATTTTCAGTAAGCCCTGCTGTCGGTCAGAAAATAGAATTTTTATTTTAATTTCAGTGATTTTCAGTTTTTTTCCTGTTTTGGAGTATGACATTGGAAAAAGTGGACATATATTTGGATGGCAGCATTTCGTCTCTGACATATATCGATGCTAACACTAACATTTGAAAAAAAAAAAAAACTTTGCAAAAGTTTTGATTCAAATGTTTTAGTGATTTATTTCTTTCTGTTCATGGTGTTGTTGCCAGACATACAACTGTGCTGTTGTGTTGAGAATTAATGTTGTCTTGAAGTACCTGTTAAGTTTTTCTTTTTTCAAACAGTCGTGTATGTATGTACATTTTTGTCGCATTTAGTCTGCTTGTTAGTGCTTTTATATATTTAACTTTTGATGTTGTTGTGAGTGTTTCTGATACTAAATGTGTGTTTAAACATGATTATTTGTGGTTCTGCCAGCAGCTTTTTGCAAGCAGTTTTGCCTTACATTTTGTGTGACTTCAGAAGGTTTAGAAGTTTTGTTACAGAAAAAAGCGGGGTTTTCATTTTTGCAGTTGTAATAGAATTTTTGGAGTCAAGAAATAAAGGTAGTATAAATGTCGTCAGCTGTACAATTTATATTGATAATACTACATCTGTGTTAGCACTGTGTGTTGTGTGTTAGTCAGTTAAAACTGTTAATGTTGTTATTACGGTATCTCTGGTTTGGATGTTGTATATTTGTGCCGGTTTGTTTGCTTTGTTTGTTTTTTCTGTGTCTGCAAGTGGGATTGATAAGAAGTTGTAGATGACTTTGTAAATTTATGAGAAATATGCCTTGCCAAAAAAAATTAAATTACATTTTGGCTATATTCAGGATCTTGATGCTGACGTGGTAATATTTTTGTTTTCACATTATGTAATATGTGATATAGCACTATGTGCTATTATTTGCTAGATATTAGCACTGTGATAGTGACAAATTCACTGCAGAGAAGTGGAGGTTTTGTTTTGGTTTTCTGAAAAGTTAACCATTCACAATTTTTAAATTTTGTTGACAATCTCCATCACTTGTGTGCAAATTATTGTTACAAATGCAAAGTTACAAGAATCACGTCTGTTGTTTAAAACAGTATTACGAATATGTTTTTGTTTGCATCGCACATTAGTTTATTACGTTGTAAGTTGTTAAGTTTGCGTTGCTTTTAGAATCGAGTCTTCTCAGTTACTGCTGCTGCATTGGTTGTTGCGACATTGTCAGTTTCTGTTTTCGCTGAACATGTAGAAAGTGAGTATAAAAGCAGCGAGTGGTGAATCTGTTAGATAGTTTCATTCTACATTTTGATACCCCTGACATGCGACAGCATAACTTATCAAAAGAAACAGAGCAATGAGCTTGTATAATAAGAAAAGCAAAGTAAAGCATTTTTCGCATGCCCTTAGTGATGAATCTGATTTTTATGGCATCGTGCAACTGCTAAATAAAGCAGGGTCCTTGGATCAGGCTTTCTGATTAGTTAGTTTTAGTTTTTTTTTTGTCAAGTGTAATGTCACAAGTTGTTTATCATACTTTGCTGTTTAATGCTGTCTGATCTCACCATGTTAGTCGTAGTTCATCATCATCTTTTCCGCCATCAGGAGTGTTGTAATCATTGCTTGTTGTATTGTAGGCTGTATGCTGTAACACAAATATTTGCAGCTTAACTCGTATTCCTATTTATGATGTACAGTCGATGGCTATTTTTATATGTACATATACGTATTTATCAGTTTGTAGATGTGTTAGTGGTGTGGACTGAAAAAAAGTTACTTGGTCATGGTATAGTTACAGTTGTCTATTAACTAGAGATAATGTGCTCTCTTCAGTACTTCAGCAGAGTATGAAGATGTGCATATTGGTTGATATGTGGCTATTGTAGCCAGCCTGTTTTAGTGCACCAGTTGCAGTTGGGGCAGCTTTTTTCACCAGCCACGTAATATTAGTGGAATTGTGATGCAGGGTGTCTCCGAGCATTGTTACCGCAATGCTTTGCAGATATAACACCATTTCATATTTTATTACTGCAGTCATGGCTTCAGCACTTGCTGCTAGGCCAGCTGTTGCTTGTCATAGTGTGGTTACAGATATGAAACACGTAACTGCTGTGTGCTAACTCAGCGGTTTTTAGCCAGACAGAAACAAGCAACGTGACGACTTTTTAGGCCGCCCGGAACGATAGTTCTAGGAAAGCCTTATGTTGCACTGCTGTTTCTTTATTTTTTTCTTTTTTTTGAGATTTCTGAGGTCCCTCGGTCGATTGCCTCAAAATGTTGCCACATTGTCGGAAGTATGTTCAATTTTATAATCCTGGTCCAAAAATTTGGGGCCTACTCCCCAAGAAAATTTTGGTCCCAAAAACATACTTAACGTGGCTAAATGTACCCAACAGTTTTTTGAGGGGGTCAAAAATTGGCTTAAAATTCAGCATATGGGTTTCAATATCTTTGGAGGAAGGGGGTGTGGAGGAAGGGGGTGTACTACCTCAAAACTTTACCACATAATGTACCAGTGGGGTTAAAAATTTGGTGCAGCTTTTGAGGGGCTCTGCCCCCCTAAAATTTGGGAGAGCAAAAAAGTCCAAAACTTGGCGCAATTTTGCACAACTTTAGACTATGATCGCACATATCTCTGGAATGGGTCTAGGTATTGACAATTGGAAAAAAATTAATTGACAGCTATCTTTCCTGAGTTGGACCAAAAAATTGGTCCACTAACAAAAAAGTTATTGGAGCTCATGTTGACCCACCCTTAGTCGACAATGCACATTTTGCGTATATTAATGCATTTGAGTTGGGGTACATCACTTTGCTACAAGGGGAATTTCAACCCCTAAAGTTTCTTCCCCAGTTGAACTTATAGCGCCGGGCAGCCTCACATTGGGCTCTGCCCCATATTTCTTGTTATCTATGAACAGAAACACTGTAGCCCAGTATATCTTTGTTTTTCCATGCAGTTAGCTCGTTGCCATAGTCTACACCCTTTTTCTTTCTTTCATAATTCAGTCAAATGATGATCAATTTACACAACAATTTTACCAGATGTAGCTGAAGAAATACTAATTCAAAATATTTGGACAAAATATGGCTGGTAGTTAAATATTCTTTGCTAGTCGCGATGTAATGCTGACGTCATATTATTGCACCTTTCATATTATTTACATCTTTCAGCAAAACGTGCACCAGCACCCTCCGCTTGTGAGATGGATGAGTTTTTGGATTGCGAGACACCTGATTTTATGCCTCCATGTTGCTAAGTGCTGACACGATGAACATTTTTCATCAGTAAACCAGATGAAGTTCACCATCGAAGCAGGGTAGCTATACTGACAGAACCAGTTGAGACAAGCCAGTTTGTACTCACGACACATTATGATGTCAGCATTACATTACGACTAGCAAAAACTATTTAACTAACAGTCACATTTTGTTGAAATAATTTGAATTTGTATTTCTTCAGCTGCATCTGGTAAAAATTTCATGCAAAATCACCATTCAACTAAGTCATAAAAGAAACAAAAAGGGTACCTTTTATGAAATACCGTGTATACGAGGGTCATCCCAAAAGTTTTTTGCCTCGACATTAGACAATAACATTTTCTACAATCTATACATCAGTGAAACGGACATCCTTTATGAACTCTAATGAGTCTGTTGCGGATATGATGTCGTTGTAATTTATGATGGCATATAGCTTTAAACCGAAACGATTTGGAGCTGTAACGCAAACAGCATAGAATCAGGCTCACTGTTTCATGAAATTTTCCAGTCTGTGGTTTACCAAAGTGAAGCCCCGTGGCATTTTGTGAAAGCCCTAACAAATACGTTTTGTGAATTTCTCATTTGCATATGTGAATATACAATAGCCTACATTTGCGCTAGCCACAAACAAGAGCATTTGAGTTAATTACAACTTCATGCAAATACGAGGGGCATTCAAAAAGTTTTGAGCCTCAATATATTGGACAAAAAAATTTTTACCTTGTGTATTGTGTGAACAGATTGTGGAAGTGATGTCATTGTAATTTACGACATCATAGTGCATTAAGCTGAAATGATTTGGTGCGCTAACACAAGCAGCATTTGAATCAGGCTGATTGTTGCATGAAATTTTTTCAGTCTGTAGCTGGATTTACCAAAGTGGGGCTCATTGGCATCTGATTTTACGAAAGCCCTGAAATCTACGTTTATGAATTTCTCATTTGGGTCTGTGAATATACTATAGCCTAGTCTGTGGTAGCCGCAAATCAAAGCACTTTAGCCAAAATATGACGCAATACTAATATTTGATGAAATCTGAAATCTGATAATGATTGTGTCCGCTATCCATGATGATGAATGGCTCACGCCTTATTTGTTGACGCTGGAAATTGGTTCTATTTAATGCTCTGTGATGTCAAATTACGACGACTCATTAGAGTTCGTAAAGGATGTACGTTTCATTGATGTATAGATTGTGGAAAATATTTTTGTCTAATATGTCAAGGCCGGAAACTTTTGGGATGATCCTCGTATAGGCCTATCTATCTCAACTAAGTGAACGTGGCGAAGAGCAGAGATGCTTTTACGGACTTCATATTTGACTTGTGTGTTACCACTCTCAGGGACAGTCTGGACCAGAACGTGAACCCTTAGACCACGGATACGAGGCCAGTGCATTGCACGGTTTGCCTGTTTACGTCCAGCTTTCGCTGGTACTCATTTGCCTACCCACATAGGGATGACCAGGCTGAGTTGACCCGAGTGGCTGGTTACCTACAGAGTGCAAACGACTACCCATCCAAGTACTAACCGGGCCCGGCGTTGATTAACTTCGTTGAGTATTCAATGTTCAAATAATTTTTATGAATAGCATGCTAATAACTTTGACATTGCAAATTTCACATGAAAATGTATATTTTAAGCAGTTATAAAAATTTTTACAATAATATTTTCGCAACCGGAAATAACAAACAGCAACACAAATAGATATTTGTAACTCACTATAACTATGAGCACAATTCATCAACACCAATACACAACGACATTAAAATAGGTCTAAGCTTACAACATTCAATAGCATTCCCAGCGGCGTCGTGACGGGGGAGAATGCAGTCACCCACCCTAAATTTTGACTGTTGAAATGTCTGAAAATTGTCTCTTGTTGGAAAAAAATTTGGGGCTAGATGTCCCATTTTGGAAAAATTTAGGAGCAAAATTGCAAATTTTGAGCACCCATAATCTCGTATGTCCGAAATCTGCAACGGTGTGTCTGAATTCTGTCGGAAATTTGCAACTTCCTGCCCGCCTAGCATACGTCTTAACCCACGACGCCGCTGACCATTTCAATTACCCTTTTGTGGAATAATAAAAATGACTGAGGCATTATTATGGCTGCATACATCAGTTGAAAAATCAGCTGTCGAACAACAAGTAGCTCTCTTCCAGACGAATGTTCTCGGTAGCGTCAGAGTATGTACGAGGGGCGTTCCAAAAGTTTTGTGACTCGGCGTATAGATTAGAATAGCATCTAATTTTGTGAAAACCTTGGCAGATACGCTTATGAATTTAACAATAATGAACATATTATAATGATGCCATATCTGTAGTGGACTGTACATACTGTTACGAGTCAGTAAGGAATGTACATTTCACTGGTACAGATTGTGTAATAAATTGTTATCTAATATGTTGAGGCTCAAAACTTTACGAACACCCCTCAAAAAAGTCATGCGTGACCAATTATCTAAATACACAACACAGCGATAACAATTTGTAGTACCCAGCAATACCAACAGTTTGCAATATTAACAGTTATTCAATCAAAACAGCTGAAACAAAACTTTAAAAAATTTTAAGCAAGTCTGATAAGATATTTAAATTTAAGTAATAAACTGATCAGTAAAAATATGTAAAAATATAACGTAACACAATTAGCTGAAGATTGTACATTCAACTATCAGGAATTCAAATCACATCATAATCAACAAACTGGTTTCCGTTTTTAGTTTTCTTTATCAGACTTGAATAGAGGGTATGATCAACAAAATTACTATACCAATGACTTCAAGCCAAATCCATGTCCCAGGTGGGGCATGCGCTAGCAAGCCTTGATCATGGTCCAGATCTGGCTCGCTAAGCGTGTAAAAATTTCAGGCGGCAGCACCCCCTTAGTGATTAAAATGTTGTATTCCAAAAACGCCATTTGGTGGGTCCAAATTCACACAATGTAAGTTTGAAGTAGTTTAAAAAAGCCCCGAATTTTGCGTTGATTGGCTTTCATTTTTTTCTGGGGGAGATATTCCCAACTTTTGGGACCTGGATTAGAAAACGGGACACTTCCGATCGCGTAGCAGTTTCGTATACTATGCGGCGATCGGCCAAGGGAGTGCGGAGATCTTGTGTTGCAGAAACATCAGCATTAAAGCATAAACCATACGGATCTACTGTTCCGGATGGCCAAAAAATGACAAGCTGCATACAACAGCATTTTCCAGGGACGTTTTAAGAAAAAAGAGGTCAGCCGTGCTATCAAATGACGGCCAACGAATAAGCAGACTACACTGTGAGAGCATGTTTTAATGCAACTGGAAACTTCCATCCACCGACTGTCATCTTCAAAGCGAAATGTTTAAAGACCGACTGAGTAGTTCGTTCTACGTCAGGTTCTATGATCAAAGTGAGTGACAAAGGATGAGTCACCTTGGAAATTTTCTTCCAGAGTGGGCCAAGAGTTTCATATTGCAGTTGCCAAGACTGGTTATGTAATGGGAGCCCCATCTTCTTCCTACTTATGGCTACTGTGACCATCAAGGAACGACAACTCGTCACATCAAAATAACAAGGTGTTATGTCTAGTTTTTGCCATTTTTCATGTTTTGCCATATTTCGCAATTTCGGGCAATGTTCTATGTCCACCGTGGTTCCCATTCACAGATATGTAGACTAAATGCTGTAATAGCAATGTTACAAAGACCCAAGTCCTGTTTCAACGAGTTTTTGTAAAAACTACACAGTTCTATGTCCTTCTCCAATCATATAGCCGCATTTTTACCACGTGAGCAACCTTAGTACCCATTTATGTAT
>Ga0209367_1002781_pt1 | contig 23381 bp, 16 predicted proteins | sample WorMetLIZISLAND2_FD_187412 | JGI IMG/M metagenome (GOLD analysis project Ga0209367, IMG submission 187412) | Marine gutless worms symbiont microbial communities from Max Planck institute for Marine Microbiology, Germany - Olavius geniculatus... ... | reverse complement strand
CATTTAAAGAAACATTTAAATAAAATGTTCGATTTAATAAAATGACTAATAAATGTCTTTAAATAACGTTATTGTATTTGGAAAACTTTTATTATAAGTTCCGACACTCAACGAACGCTCGTGAGATCTCGGTCTTAAGCTGTAGGCCGCCTAGTCATGCGTAGATCTACGTTGCTAGCCTAGTTTATGCAGAACGACGTAACTTTCATTGTTAATGACATTATTATCAAACTACCTTTGCCGACTGCATGACGATGACGTGGCCGTGCGGACAGCTGGCGTTGAACGCTTCCCACTGGCAGTAATCCTGAACCAGTGCTGCAGTCGTTCCGATATCGCTCGCCGACGCCCCAGGCGCAGCAGCTGTCAGATACACAATAACCACGTCATCATCATCATCATCATCATCATCATTTTATTTCGTTCATAGACACACAGCATGACATTTTGAAGGTCACAAGTAATGAACTGGAACGACAAGATTGAAACAACACTGACAGCCGCCCATAAGCCTAAATAATACAAAACACATGCAAAATAAACGAGCAGTTAAAAACACTTCAAAAATACGGCAAAATCAACAGAGCCTATAGACTCATCATCATATCTTCACTACTTTACTATAGGCTACTGTTTCTTTTCAACGAAATTCAGTGACATGTGCACTGCCTAAATATTGTACAACACGAGGAGATAAGTAATTTGAGCAAAGCTCAGGTAACGCGCGACAGCATCGGTACTGCCACCTGGGGAATCAGTGTACAACATGCAATGAAATAATTATGCGTTTTGAAGGGCCACCCAAATCTGACTTCGGGTATCGGCAGTGATTTCGGTGCAATTTCCTGTTCAAATAGGCGTCGCAGCCTAAAAACGCGAAAAAAATCACAAAAACGCTTTTGAATTTCAAGGGCGTTCCAGGTCATTGATGTTTGTAAATATTTCTGAAAAACTCATCAGTCGTCAGCAGCGTTGTTGCCATAAAAATATTACTAAAACCTGTTGTTGTGGCGGAAACTTTTTCAAGTACGTCAGTTATGTGCAATATATCGCTGTTGTGGAGAACACAACTTCTCACGCAACTTTGCAGCGCCAGTAAAATAGACTAGCTCTGTGACAAACGGTACCCGCGCAGTCGACGTCGACTACGACGACTGTCGTAAGTTGTTGCCTATCCCGACACGAACTGTTAAATCTATGAAGAAACTATCGAACGTTGCTTGTTGTCTGCATGGACACAGCAAAAACAATATTGGTACCAAAAAAGCAAATAAAGCTTATACAAGTGACATTTGTTTAAACAAGTGAGCATTATACAGACGTAAATAACACATGCTTATTAAGGCCAAACAAGAAAAGCCTAGCTAACGCAAAGAAAACGCGTTAGAGCGACACAAACAGGTTTGTCGTGGACTGGTTACGGACTTTGTCGCAACCGTCTCGACATGTCGAGGGGCGCTGAAAATGACGGACATAAAAATGCAAGACATATTTAAGGCCACAACGTCTGTTCAGACGTCCAATGCTAAACATGTAAAATCAAGACGAAGGAATCACAAAATCTGATCCGGTCTTGTAAAAACCTAAATTTTAATACGAGCTCCGAGCACTAGCAAATGTGTTCTGATGTTAGGCATTTAGACGCTGTGGCACAAAATGCAAGTACGTCGTTCACCTACATCGAGCATTCCAGTGCGTCTTTAGTTCACGTGCGTTGCGGGGTAACGCCGTTTTCGAAATGCGGATCGAGATGATGGAACTGCGTTCCCCTGTGTCCTATTACACTTAGACTACTGTCAGTGCTTGGATGAAGATGATTCAGCCGCGAATTCCCGGACAGACATGGCTCGATCAGAACAGCACTTAGACAGAATTGGCCGCCACCGGACTGAGATTTATAACGTTCGCAGGCAGGCCTTGAGAACAATCTGCAATCCGTGCGACCGACATTACTGTGTGTGTGCGCCTGTGTCACATTAAGACGTCTCCTGCATGAAAAATCGGTCCGGGGAGAGATAATCACGGAATTGATAGGTCTCCTTTTTTATTAAAAGATCGCCGGCCCCATAAAAAGTCTCTCCATTATAGGATCGCCCTCCCCCCTTAGAAAAGTCTTTCCCGGCCGACATTTTACCGGTAGAAATCCGTCCCGCCCGGGCGGCCGCCGGGCGGGCGGATTTTTGTCGGTAAATTGTCGGCCGGGGGAGACTTTTCTGGAGAACGATCTTATAATGGGACACCGGCCGTGATCAGTGAACGACGGTCAAGCTGACCACGGTCAAGCCAAATGACCACTGACCACCAGGATGCAAGGAGATAGGATCGCGCCGTTTTAACGACGTTGGACCGTCGTTGAACGTCGCAGGCACTGACTGCGGTGACCAGCCGCGTCACTATCGTCTGATTGCTGCTGCCGCCGGCGACATAGCTACACAGTAGTCGCAGGCCGTTATCTGCTTCCAAGACGACCGACCGCAGTCCCGCACCAAACTGTTTCCGGCCGGGTCTGACGCAACCGGTTGGTGGTGCTCGCTATCTGGGCAATCATCATTAACTGTGCATTCGGTCGGTCAGTCGCGGGCTTTTCCATTTCCGCGTTTGTCGCAGATTCGCCCAGCAGCAGCTGTGACTCGACGGCGACAAGCTGCAGGCAGGGGCAGTGAGGTCAGAAGACTGAAAGTGGGTAGAGATAGTTCGGGGCAGCACTTGTTTGCGGAAGCCGCGCCACCGGCGGGTGGAGTTTTCTGTCTCTCTGTGTTTGGCCGGCGCTGACAAATTGCGTCCGATTCGGTAAACGTCGAGGGAACGAAGAAGCAGCAGCGCCTTGCCTTGCTTGTCTCCTGTGAGCATTGTCTATCATGTAGTGCCGCCGCCGTATCCCGGCCACGTCATTCCAAGACATATTGTAGCTCGCGTACCGTATAGTGGACAGTGACAAAGTGTTTGACTGAACATCGGGCAGCATTGAATGATTGCTACTATAAGCCTATATCTGCTGCAGCAGCAGCAGCATGTTCGTGCTACGTCTAATCGCTATCGCTGTCCTAATTGTTCATCTAACTTCGACTGACAATCCGGCAGCGTCTGTTGACTCTATCTGGAACATTTGCACATATAGTCCCGTCAGAATGTCATTGTTTTTCTATGCAGACAGATGAATTATTATCAACTTTAATCTGTCAAACCGCAACGCTTTCCTGCTGATTCCTTAACGCATGGCTTTCTTAAGCATACTGTCCGAGCAGTTTTATACTGTATTAAGCAAAAGTCAAAACGTGGTTGCGTTTAAACGGCAAGTTATATGCTGCAAACATACGGAAGTATGTATATAACAGTGAATTCCTCAGTGATTAATGGGTATAAGGCCGGCCACACTGCTTCAAGCCGCATGAATATCGGACGGCGGCGTGCAAAAACGCAATTGAACATGAACATAATCTGCAGAGTTATTAGCGTCGTTCAGTCGTTCGGCGGCTGCGGTAAAACCCGCACGATGGTGGTTTACGTACGTTGTCGCGTGCATCCGTCCGGCTGCTAATATATCGTAAGTAGTGCAGCAGCAGCAGCAACAGACGGCGACTGGCCGGTGCCCCATTATAGGATCGCCCCCACTCTCCCGGCCGAGAATTTGCCGGCAAAAATCCGCTCCGCCCGGCGGTTGCCCGGGCGGGACGGATTTTTACCGGTAGATTGACGTCTCGGGAAGACTTTTCTGGGGCGAGCCTATAACGGGGAAACTTTTTAATGGGGCCGGCGATATTTTTATAAAGGAGATATGTATCAATTCCGTGATTATCTATCCCCGGGCGGATTTTTCATGGGGGAGACATTTCAACGTGGCACCGGCAGTGATGAAGTCAAGATCGCATTACAAAGCAATTGATTGCTGCTGGTGCTGGTGCTGGTGCTGGTGCTGGAGCTGCGTCGTTTGTTTGGCTTCGACGACTGGAACGCATCGGCAATGAGACAGAGTCACAGAGTCAGTGGTTGGTGAGCGGCACTGGTGGGTCGTAGACAACGATGAGACGCGACATCGTGGTGGACTCACGTCTGGGACTCAAGCTCACTCCGCGTGGCCTCTCTCCACAAGTCGCCGCCCAATGTCAACAGTCGCCGCGTCGTCGCCATTCAAACGCGCCGAGACGAATTTGTGCCCCCGGGGGACGCGCGCTGACAGTGACAGTCGATAAACCCAACCCACTAACTCGTCGTCGTCATCGTCGTTGTAGACTCGTAATTGTTTTTCGTGCTGCTGCTGTATCTATCTGTCTCTACGGTGTCGTCTCGTCCAATTGCCGTTTGCTTTAAGACAAATTTTCTTTTGCTTCCGTTTATCTTCATCATCGCTTGCTTGCTGAGGTCGGACTGTTAGAGTGATTGGTGCTGCTGCAATAGTCTTGAAAGAAACGTACAAAGCAACAGAATTGAAATGAAATAAAACGAAAGCCACAGCGCGCGGCTTTCATTGCAGCTCATTTCATCTCCGTTTAGTTTATTTCAGTCGCTTTTAACAAAACTTAACGGCGCTGCACGAAGCAGAGCCTTGGTCATCGACGACGCCCGACTAAGAGCGAAAATTTCTCTCATCAGAGCTACACTGAATATGAGCATCAGCAGCAGCAGCAGCAGCAGCAAAGGCAGGTACTCGGCATGAATCTGAAGTGATGTACTGAGTGCGAGCGCGTGACTGCACGCCAGTCCTCCACACGAAGTCATCGTGTCGCAGCTTCGGTCTCCATTAACAACGGCGAATTATTTGTTCCCCGAACCACCCGCTTATTTACTAATATTGCATCAAGCGACCGGCGTAATTTCCCGCCGTACGCTGACCGACCGCCAGTGATATTTTTGCTTGCTTTTACTTTACCTCTATACGCATTTCAAGCAACGACAGTACAGTCAACGTAAAATTTAACAAAAATGCTTTAGCAGTTCAAAACTACGCAAGTTGCACAAACACGAAATTATTTACACTCTTCAAGAGCTTTACTTCGATAAGACCTTTTCTTGCTTTTGTAAAGAAGCATCAGTGCATGTGGGCCTTTTTGGTCTGTTCTCTTTTTCTTTGCGACGACAAAGAAATCGAATTGCATGGGTTATATTTAGCTAAGGCAGCGATGGTCGATTACGAGCGCGATTGCAATTGCAACGACAGGATCTTTGCATCAACATCCGCAGCAGCAGAGCAGCAGAATACCTACAGACTAGCCTTGCAATAAGATGCGACTCCGCGACTGACTGACGGTCAGCGAAAGACAGACATCCATATTGCATTACCGCTCACCAGCAGTCGGGCGGCACGCGCTCGTTTCCCGGCCAACTACGTCAGGTATAAGTGAGTAATTGAATTAAACTGACACACCGGCGCTCGGTATTATGGACGCCATAAGGCAGTTGCATGGCTAGTAGCTCGCCTGAGTGGCTGGCAGCAGCAGAGCGACATCTGCTGGAAACAGTGGAAAGCAAAAATGTAGCGGTTTGCAGTAGCTATGCGTTGCCGGCACGACGAGGTATTCTTGCTATATGTAGCCTATAGTCGGTTAATAAATGGCGGCGTCACGTAGGCCTATCTGCAGTTTTGTGCCGATTTGCACGCGGTGGTGTCTCTCACAGATAGCGGCTAATTACCGAGCACAATTTCGCCAGCATAGCGCAGCTTAGTCTACCCGGTGATATACTACCGTTTGTTCTCAATAACACTCTGCATAAGGCTTATTCTGTCCTAGTAGGATACCGCACTGCTGGAGTGGTTAAGCAAGCTTGCAGTGCAAGTTTTTACCACTCCAGACAGTGTGGTATCGTACTTACACCACACTTAGATGGTCCAGACGACATCGTCATTTGCTTTATGACTGCAGCCGAAAATTGTGAAAACGGTAGCAGTTCAAGCTACGTGTGCTGCAAGTTTAACGAAAAAAACCACACTGCGGCTGGCATTAATTGATGTCATAGCATCACGTTGATGTGAATGCATCGATATCCGGTGTCCGATGACTGCTAAGAGGCACGTGTGTCTGTATTCCAACAGCAGCGTAAGACATGAGTCGGTCACTGACGTCACGTCGTCGCGTGGCGTGACTGCCGTAGGATGCTAATGACCGGCTTCAGATAGCACACACTGCAGCGAGCGACATCTTGTGAGTGTTGCCGTGACAATCTCATCCCGACGCTGCTGCTGCAGCTGCTGCAATCATGATGCTCACCGCGAGATGTCGCTTAGCGACGGCTCAGTCAGTCTGTCTCGTCGTGTGACGTCATCAGCCGCTCGATGATTTCTGCTGGCGGCGAAGCTCTGCATCTGTAGCGACGGTAGTAATTGCGAGCGACAGGTTTCAACACAACCGCGAGCTGAGCCGTTCTTGGAAGCACGCACACACGAACTCGTATAAGCTGAAGCCACGCCGTGCATCTAATATCCACACTGACGTCATTCAGCGACAAAACAGACAGACAGTTAGCACAGTGGTCGTAGTACATATACGACTTCGGTCCCGGCTTACGGACCTATGCCTCCAGTGTACTAATGTTTTAGCAGTACCGTATGCAACTTTACCAGCAACATTTTGTCCATAAGCTTATTTCATGCTGTCTATTTTAATGGTTTGGTCAGCGTGTCTGAGCATATAACAGAGTTGGCATATAAACACGATGTTAAACAAATACAAACTACAGTCAGCGAGACAGAAAGCTTGACGCCATGCACCGCCAATCTTTGACGTTCTAAGCCTGTTCATCACGAAACGCTTAGTGATCACAGACCACGCGAAAGACATATTACTACTACATCAATACAATGTAACTATGCTGTCGCGGTATTGTGCGTGAACGAAATAAACTGTAACGAGGAAATAAACTGACAAAAAGCGTCGCGGATAGAGATGAGGAGTAGGAGGCGGAGAGAGAAAAGATGAAGCTTATGGCGAATGGACGTCGACGATGCTATCACGACGTGACTGGCGTCTCTGAAGCAAAGCAAGCACCAAGCACCGCGTCACAGCGTGGCAGTGTTCAAGGTCTCGCAGCTATAGCTACATCACAGGCGCCTGTGTCGCAAAAAATGTCTCTCCATGAGAAATCCCTCCAGCGAGAGATAATCACGGAATTGATATGTCTCCCCTTTATCATAATATCACCGCCTCCATAAAAAGTCTCCCCATTATAGGATTGCCCTCCCCAGAAGTCTCCCCCGGCCGACAACTTACCGGCAAAAATCGGCCGCCGGGCGGGGCAGATTTTTGCTAGTAAATTGTCAGCCTTGGAAGACTTTTTGGAGGGGCGATCCTATAACGGGGCACCGGCGCTGCACGTGACGCCACAGTTGACGTTATAGTAACTCAGACACAATCTTGACACTCATGCAGTGTACCGACTTGGCCGATAAATCGTCGTCCAAGCGACCTAGCAGCATCAGCAGCAGCAGTATACTACGAAACACTGGCTACTTGACTTGGCTACTTGAATAAGCTCGAATTGACATTTTCTGACGTCACTGCACGTCTTCTGCACATCTCGAGGGCAGCGCAGGAGATCATCAGGCTAGCAGGGCGATGCATTCTGTTCTGAGGACCGCCGTGAAGTGCGCGTCAACAACAGCAATGGCAGCAGCAGCAGCAGCAGCAGCATCGGCGGCGTCAGTTTAGCGACCTACGAGCTCTTGCAGTGAAAGCCGGTTGGTCGGTCAGTCGCTCGCTGCTGTCTTAAACTCAATTAACCGACGATGCCGTGCCGGACACACGGCCCACCCACCGACCGTATAGTCAGTCACCGACAGCACGCCGGCGACGAAGACGCGGCTGAATCTAAGCTGTAATGCTTACGGTCGGTCGTCTTCATCGGATGTCGGTCGGTAGGCCCCTCGCTGATGCTTAAACATCGTCATCGCGCGACGTCAAGGCTAATATATAACCTCTGTTGCAAGCCGCCAGCGCTCTGTATAGCTATACACTGCCGTCTTCAACGTCAATAAACGTAATCATGGACTGGCGCAAGAAATGGACGACGATCTTTTGTACCTCAGCGTCGAGACGTTTATGAACTTCTACGCATAGTTTATACGTTCCTCTCTACGTTTATTTCAAGACATTAACCTTTGTGCTGGTACGTACGTACGTAGGTATATGCATACATAGTCGTATACAAAGTCACAAACTTAAAGCCTGAACCCCCGAAGACAGATAACAGAGGCACTATTGGATAGTTTATGTATTTTTATGCACATTCGGTAATTCGTACACTTTATTGCATAAAAATATGGCGGATATATTACAGACATGGTGTGAGCCAGAATGCCAATCGTCGTGGGAAAAAGACGTATAGCCTATGATTGAGCTTGGCTTAAAGCAACTATAACGGGTACTATTTATATGACGAAGGGGCACGATTCTGATGGGAAATATTCATTAGTAGTACGGTGGAGCTCCTGCCGCTGTAAGCCGGCATTAAAATAGTTCTTATTCGCCGCTTCAACTAGCTCTTATCACGACCCGTGGCCAGAACGGGCAGCGGGACATTCGGAAATGAGCGATCTGCGTAGCGCGACTCTGCAATTAATAACCGGTCGTTTGTACGGCTTGGTCGTGGCTAGTCGCCGGCAAAGTTGATTACGCGATCGATTGGACGTTGGGTCCATCTTCCACGAAAGAAACGACGCACACTCATATCGCTTCATCTATTGTTTTGCGTCACGCTCGCCGCACGCGTGCTTTCGTTATATTCTCAGCTTCCAGGTCGCTTGAATTTTGTGTCTAGGACCGGAAAACGAAAATAACTGTAAGAGGCGATTTGATTTCTGCCAATAAAGCCTACTGCCGTATATGCAGCCGGCCAGCAGCATCATAGCTTTAATGCGTCCAGTTTCATCAACAGATAGATATTTTACAACCGTCTGCTACATATTTATCTTTATCGTGATAAATACTGCTATAGAATGGCAGTGCCTGTCGGTAATATGGCCACTGACGTGTCTAGCCTTACAGAGTTAATATCGCAGTTTTTAATACTGAACGGCGATCGATCAATTCATGGCGCACTGAGCAGGGAAAGAGCTGCAGTACTGCTGCTGATCTTATAGTCTCGTCGTTCTGAGTTCAATGCTATATCCGCGCAGTGCATATGTGAATGCCTGCTGTCCGTCGCTTATTATTGCCCCGTCATAATATCGCTGTCGCATTTGATCTGCTGGCGGACGGACGGACGGCAGGGTTCACAGCGAATCAAATAAAGTAGAACGCTTGTTAGCAGCAGCTACATATAATCTGCCTCCGCTGTCAGGGTTCAATAAGATGTTGCGCGCTTTCCCGGTCGGCCACACTAGCCAGGAAATAACGGAACTGGCTGGCGACGAAACGAACGGGCGAATAGACAGATGGTGCGTAAACTAAAAGGTGATTAAAAGAGAGAAAGAGGGAGAAAAGAGGAAAGAAAGGTCTGACCACTGGTTTGTTGGCTAATCTCACGCACTCACGCCGGCTGCGTACGGTGTTGCGGCATAATTAAACCATTCGTTTAGCGATAGCCGAGACATCGTCGAGCGTCGGAACCGTTGTCCGGCTGGATCGCCGGGCGTTGCAAGTGTCGACAGTCGCACATTGTTGAGCCGCGTACACAGCAACGTAACTGAACTGAACTGAACTCGCACAAACTGACAAACTGACTGACGGGCAAAGAAGGCGAGCTCATTGGTCATTGGTTGATGACGCGTACGTGAGCGTGGACACATAAGCAACCAACGCCGTTAGACGGTGCAGACTGTAATGCATTATTGATTGCCCATTGGTCAATCGTCAAAAACTAAACCATGTCAGTTCAGTTCGGTTCGGTTTAGTTACGCCGTTCTCTACGGGCCTTATATAGTCATTTGTTCGATCCCGCAAGATTGCCGTGCAGCAAACAACGATCCTGCAAGTACACGGATAGCCACGACGCTGCCAACGTCTGAGAGATCAAATTTTGGAGCAAGCCACGGTCGCAAATAATAAACGGCGAAGAAAATAAAGTATATCCGCCGAAATTTTTTTTAAAAATTTAGATGCAAAATAATTGAAACTAAGACCATTAAAAATTGAACCAACTGTACCCAATTTTTTGGCAAGCTGGCACTGGCTATCACCGTATGAATATCGAGCGGTTTAAGACACGAGTTGTAGGATCGAAATGTCGGATTAATGACAAGCCGAATGCAAAACGGAGTAACTATGGAGACGTCAAATGATGTCGTGTCTAAATGGTACTGACACGTAGAGCGTGTAGTATCGGCGTAATGAACTTGTGCGCATGACAAGTCAGTCAGTGGTCCAATAGATCACCCCGCACACGGAGAGAGTCAGTCGCAGCTATAGCGATCACGCGTTGTCATCGTCACTTACAATAGCACTCATCCTATACAGCACTGTTCTCTGCACACAACAACGCTCTCACCCATCACCACGCACCAGCGGCAGCAGCAGCAAAGTGATGCATCGACGTCACGAAGCCGTAAAAACATCCATTTTAATACGGCGTCCGTTCGGTCTTGATCTGCGCGTCCACCCTGCGCAGAGTAACGAAGCCAAATAGAGCACTGTGTGGCGCGCCTGGCAGCATGCTGCGCCTAATCACTAATCCTGAAATCATCGAATTCGACGGTCGGGAAATATCTACAGCAGCGGTGGCGGCGGCGACTACGTCGTCGTCGTATTTACCTGTACAGACCAGGATGACAACGAACGGACGAAGTAATGGAGCTACTGACGAGCTATACGAAAAGCATCAGCACAATGATGATAACTGTCCACCCACTACCAGCGCTGTTTGCGTCGACCATTGTATTGTCGTTGCCGTATAGCAGTCTGTAAACTTCTGCTGCTAATGGGCGCTGCTACTCGACAGAAGACGTGAAATGATTTTTGTCATCAACAGACCTCAGCATAATACATTCGATGCAGTCTACATTCTGCTGTATAGGGCCTACTTATACCGTAGAGACGGCTAACAGCAGAGCCATTCGCATTCGCCACCTACACAATTAGTGTATCGAATCACAGTGGCATGCGCCTGTTGCTTCATAAAAAGCAAGCCACACATTTTTTATAATTTTATCAAACACTCACCAATCTCAGAAATCATTTTATTAGCGCACAAAGCAATTATTGATATGCAAGCTTGCTATGTGCCACAAAGTTCGCTACAAAAATGCACCTCCTCGTATTTCGAACTGTGTACGCCAGCTTGTGTGGACTTGCAAGATATATCTGAAGTTCTGAACATAATTTTTAAAAACATCGTGTATAGGTGCATTCCGACTGGAATAGTCAAATGTCCAGCAGGATAACGTCGAGCGCTGTGAATTCGTGAGTGCGCTGCGCGTGTATAAATATATCAGAACGTAGGCCGCTGCTGCAGCTGCATCTGTTCTCACGATTAAATTAACGCGTGCGTCGACTGGCGCTAATTGCTAAAGTGAATTAGCAGCACCGAGCGTATGCAACCTGCGTCCGATCGATCACTGGAGCTAATCACACACAAATACTCGTGAATATGATGATTATCTTTTTTTAGCCAACAACGTGTGTTCAAGACGACTGAAAGCTTAAATGAAAGCTGCAGCGCGCACATTAGCAGCAGAACTATGTCACAGCAGTGTCTTCATCCGCGACGTGCTGATGCTTCAGAACTGCAGAACTTATCCCATGTCGGCAGCCAGCCCCGCGGTTAACTTTTATTGCTGTCGTCGTCAGCATTTGTAAGAGTAACCCGTATTTATGGTGCTAAATGGTTTGTTTTAACTGTACGTTTTAGCTACAATAATTGGAGGCTGCAACGTCTCGGTCTCGGCTCAGAAAGTCTCGTACACATCTTTAATTTCTGAAATTTTTTATGATTTACATATACTTCAATTTCAGTTTTTCTCATTGCATTTCTATTTAAAAACACTTGTAGTTTTGTTTAGTTTTAGTTCTAGATTAAACTGGCAGCTTGCCTATCAGTTTTGCCAGTGCAAATCGTGTGTCGTATCGTAGGCCTACATGTAGGTCTGCCAGTAGGCCTACGTGTCTGCAGATCGATGTCTGCCTGCTGCTAACAACAAAACAAACCTGTGGGCCTAATTGGCAATAACTTAACACGTCGTGCATTTGCGCAATATACACCGTGTCTCAATGAAAAACAGTCAAAATTGTTTTGATCATAACTTTGGCAAATTTCCACCCACTTTGATAATTTTTGGCACAGAGATGGCCAAAACGATAGAATTGTGTAAGCCTTAAGGTATATTTTTTTGCCACCTCACCTAATTTATGTTAATGCACAACCGTGTGAAACACAGATGCTGCAAACTGTTACATTACGTGGTGATTATTTGTATCAGTCTGCTCACCTTTGCATCATCAGTTCGACAGAAAGCGCTACGCGTTTAACAATTTTGTAGTAATTAATATCTTAAGGTCAAAATAGTTGTCGACAAAATAGCTGACTGATCATCATCAGCTTTAAAAAGTTTAATCGATGAGTGCATGCTGTTTGATCATTTGATCGTTAAAACTGTTATCAGCCAGTGGCGTTGCATATAAACCGTTGTGTCCGTGTATGCGAGAAACACTTTGGACATAAACTCTGATAATTTGCAGCGAGTTTTTATACAAATTCATAATTTTGCTAGATAATTTACATTTCACTTTATTATTGCTTAATGAAGTCGTTACAACGTTTACTAAAGACAACAACTTAGCGTAATGCAACAATTTGGAACATCTATGTTTCACATGGTAGTGCTTTGATATACATTAGGTAAAGTCTTGGCCATCGTTGTGCGAAAAATTATCAAATATGCTAAAAATTTGACAAAGTTATGACAAAACAATTTTAACTATTTTTTATTGAGACACGGTGTATACCTGAATGTTGCAACTGTCAGTAATAATTAAACGGCAGATATATACTGCAAATAAATGATAAAAACAAAGAAAAAACTCAGACACATGTAAATCTTCGCCAGTCTTTGCTAAACTTGGACTGACTAAACAACCCATTGAGGCATTGAACGCAATTTCAACTCTCGGGCATGTAAGCAACGGTTGCTAGAAAGCACTGCAGTGTATATGAAACTGCGCTTCATTCATTTATTTCAAAAACACATTCGGCACACTGAGCGCGTTGTAACACAAATGATCTGCAACGATGGTGTATGGTCTCCGCGACGACGGTAATAAGGTTTAGGGTTAGGGTCAATGATAGGGTTAAAATAAAGATACATTGCATTTTTCGCCTATCAAATTCGGACTACTGACCACTCACCCATTTCAGTACGTAAAATTAAAATTAAATATTAAAAATCGGTGTACATTTACTGGTCATCTTAAAAATAAAAGTGACTAAACTTTACGGTCTGCAGTAAAAATTTGGTTATACGCGACGGTTCGTCTTCTTGCAGCGGTGAGAGCCAAAACTTCTGAATGCGTCGACGGCGCCCAAAGCGACACGCAGACTTTCCATTAAACCGTTTGCCGTACGACGATCATACGCCGATCTGTCAAATCATTCGAAAGACTGCTGCAGAATCGATAAAAACAGTTCCTATCTCGCAACTTCATTTGCGTCAGACGCCATTTTTCCGCGTCGTCGTCGATGATGTGTTATTATCTGCTGAGCGCGCGAGCGAGCGCGGTCGACAAGAGACAATATACGCGATCGAAGTCTCCCACGGATATTGACGTACGTTGCAGTCGCGTGGTGGATTCAACTCCTCTGACTCGCACGAAAGTAGTTTAATGTCGCCGCGTCGTTGGTCGCAACTTAGCAGCGAGAAAACTCGGCGACATGTGACGCGAGACACGACGAGGCTAGTGACTTCTTGTGAAACTCGTTAGATAACCGGCGCGAGCGCTGCACGAGTGACCGACGGGTGACTGGCGACGAGTGTTTGATTGATTCCGACGCGGCGTGCAGGTGTCACATTAAAATGTCCCCCGCATGAAAAATCCGTCCGGGGAGAGATAATCACGAAATTGATATGTCTCCCCTTTATTAAAATATCGCCGGCCCCTTAAAAAAGTCTCCGCATTATAGGATCGCCCTCCCAGAAATGCGATTGCCGGGCGGGGCGGATTTTTGCCGGTGAATTGTCGGCCGGGGGGAGTCATTTCCGAGAGGGCGATTTTATAATGGGGCACCGGCGTGTCGTCTACCGCCTGGAGGGCGTGAGCTGCTGGTTCGAACGACGAGAAAAGTATCGAATTTACTACGTCGACGTAGCAGCAGTTCGATGGACGGACGATCGCAAATGTATTACATCAGTATCAGCCGACCGCGGCATAGTGTTTGTCTCGAAACGACTTTCTACCATACTGGCGGATGGCTGGTTAGTGTTGCCGTACGTGTTAGCGCGTGCCATTGAGTTTTATAACGTTATAACAAATGTCACGTCCATCGGCTATAGGTCGAACGGCAGAGGTCACGGGCCGAGCGCGGGGTCACGCTGTCATGCACTTGCAAACGCACAACATTGTGCAGTAGCCTATGATTTGCAACATCGAACTAGCAAAGACTCTCGAATTTCTATACGTTTAGATATCGTATATTTATCACTTTTACTGTACCTATTTGGCTTAATGCCTTGGCGACAAAAACGTATGACAGACGACACGACTTAACGGCCCAACTTCTGTATCTCTAGCCTCGGGCTAGATTATAGACCTCTATCAACGTCAGTTCTATTTCCAAGTACCGGTAGTCTGCTCTTTCGTTTTTAGTCTTCTGGTTAGTAAGTTACAATTCTTCTGATTTCCTTCTGCATTTTAGTGTTTGCTTTATTCGACTTTCACAATGCATAATCGACTGCAAATCTTTTCTAATTTGTTCGAATTATGCGAAGTTTGTTATACAGTTCCTTGTTATATTTTTCATGATCACGTTATTGCAACCTTATTGCTAAGCGTGCGCGTAAATTTTAAAAGACGCTCAAGTTTAATTCGGTTATGAAACAAAATCTTTGTTGTTTAGCGTTTAACTTTACTCATGTAATTTGATGTAAATAGGGCTGCGCTAATTTTGCTTGCTTGGCGTATTCGTATTCGACGCGGCCTGCTATCTGATCTTATTTAACTTAATTAACATGTTCTTAAAAACATTAGCACCACTTCACTTTCATACAAACAATTAGAAACAAGTCTAGAAGCTACGTGTTCCTGATCTGCAATGTAAAGCCACAGGACGGCTGCGATCAACACCGCAGACGAACAGACCACATACAGACACAGCCGCAGACACGTTGCCTGAATTTAAGGGTCGCTACATAACTTGCACCTAGCAAGTCAGTATCGGTCTATTATCACCAAATACGTCTATTTGTCGTTAATCAAAATTAGACAATAATTTTGTTGAAGTCATCGTCAAAGATGCGGTGGCGCGTTTTTCTGTGCAAAGACACGCTGTTTGTTGCTCGCCGAGACATTGACGAAAGCAAAGTATTGAGTCTTCCGAATTGCAATCACGACTTCTTGCTACAGACCGTACCGGCGTACCACTATCATCACGGAAACGAGTTCAACAGTAGCCGTAAAGCAAATAATAGACGTTTACGCCTAGCATCAGCGAACACTGCAAAGACGCCGCATGACATCGTACGGATGCACGGAGGTTCTTTCTGTTTCTCTCTCGTACGCTGATTGATGTCGGCAAGCAGTTTTCCCACGCCGTGACAGACAGCCAGCCGGCCAGCGTCTTGGGAGGTCAAAGGCCAAGCGCGTTGCGTTGTTGTTCAATGCGCGGATCAATCAATCATCAACCCAACCCTCTGCACGCGCACGCTTCCTGGCAGCCCCGCCTGTCTCTCTCTCACAAAATCTCCCCTGGACAAAATACCCCGGACCGCAGAGAATCCTCTTCGGTTAGTTTTCATCTAGTACTAGGACAAAATCCCCATCACCCTTGCCCAACAAAAGATCATTGTTCCAAATAGTTGCAAAATGTAGCGATATTAGCGTATTTATGTCTATGTATAAGATTTCTAACGTCCGTCCATAGTATAGGTGGATTTCGTCTGAAGGATCTTGTCCAGAGGGGGAATTATGTCTTGGATTTCTCACTCGCAGCCGCACAAACCACGGAAGCCAGTCAGTCCAGCAATCAGGCGTCGGTCGGTGAATTTACTGCGATTGTCGAAACTCCGAAATCGCGCAGCTGCTAAACGTCTTCGTGATGGCTTCCGATTGACTACTGTCAGCGAGAGCGCTTGCTGCTGCTGCTGCACGCCTATTATCACGTAAGCTCTGCTGCTCGCGTGCTTGTCTCATTCCTGCTCCGTTCAACACAGAGATATGCATGTACTATAAGATAAATGTAAGTAGCCTAAATAGGTGTAGGTACATAGATAATTTATATAGCGCGTTTACTTAAAAACACTTTAAATGCTCTAGGTAATGCGGGTAATGGATGGCCGCATAGTTCGCTGCTCTATCATTAGCTCATGCCAATCAGATGCCACTTCCGAGATTGTAAAGCGCTTCTGCCCACTAGTCAGTCTCACGTAAGAAGCGCTATAGCAAGTACCAGACTTCACTTTTGCCTTTACCTTTACCTTTTAAGTATGCTAGTAAAAACGAGACAAAAGTGTTTCGGGCGATATCTAAAGGTAAATAATGTGTGCTGATTTCAATACAGCTTCGACCTTTAAATGTATTATATTATAAGTCATACATTTTAAAGTGATGTTACGATTTCGATAAGTTATGGACGAAGATAAAGAGAAACACAGCACTTATATACCGGTAGTAGTGTGTTTCTTTGAAGTGCCTCTCGGCAATTGTACTGTTTGTATTTTCTACCGTTGGACGTCACGTCACGGCTAACCTTTTCGTGTGAGTTACGGCCAAGGCGAGCGCAGAACGTAACAAGCACGTTAACAACGCCGCCGTGTTGGTAGGGCCTAGTCACAACCGCTGCAGCTGTTAACTTACTGCCATGCCATCTGAGAACTGTAGCACACAAGACGTGAAGATGGCAGAAAGTAGCCATAGTCTCAGCCGTCATTGCTAAAGCGATATTTTCTACTTTAAACCATCTTGTATAGTCTGATGCAGTTTATTGTGAATTATGCTGCACGTTGCAAATTGCAATGCATATAACTGCGCCGTTTAGATGATCTGACAGCATACCTTTGATTTCATGTATAGGCCTATGCATTAAACTACTACTTACTTACTTGCTTACTTACTTACTTTTGCAGCTGTGACGTTAGGAGTCAGATTTATCAGTCAATTACGATTTCGTATAAATCGTAAGCCTACAGCAAAGTTTAGTCATTGACGACGACTAAAGAAACAAAATATCTGAACTAATGCTCACGAAACGCGCGAAAGCCTATAGCAGTTCCTGTTCGCAGATAATCCAGGTCTATCTCTATCCATACCTCGTCGCAATTCGCTCTTCTACAGCGGAAAATCGGAAAAAATCACTAAAACCCCATATTTTGGGGGTTCAAGGTCATTTAAAATCATTAATTTGTAATACCAGTATAAAGCACGCCACTAGTGCTTGTTATGATAAGCAGCATGTATGTGCCTATCCGCAATCGTTTTCATACTAGACAAGCCAAGAACGTAAAAATAATTACTTTTTAAAAGGTACCCTTCTTTGACAGACGGACGGACAGACGGACATAATTACTGTAGCTAATACGCGCTATAGGCCTACCTATATGCTAGCTCTCGCATGTAAAAACGACAATGACGCGAAGCCTATTTATCGTTGTAACTTTAAGACCAAATTGTCTATACACGCAACGTGCTCCAAAAAGCCACCTCATAACATCACAGACCGCCACAGCAGCAGAGTCTATGCTCTCCGCACGAGTGTCGTTGAATCACTTGGGTGGGCATCACATCGAAACGTGACATAAAAACGCTTTAATGCCATAAAGTCAATCTAGCAGTAGGAGCAGTGCTGAAAATACAAACGTATATATGCGACGACAAAAAACTATTGAAACATTCAAACAAAACTAAATTGAATCCTGATTCGCTGTCCTCATAACAACTGTGGCACTGCGCCGCCACGTGGTTTACGTGATTTGGTCAATTCCGACAGAACAGCAGGTGGGTGGAAGCTACATATAGCTCTGTTAATGGCCCATATGCCGCTCCGACATCGTAAACACTTCTTGATACTGGCATTAAAGTATTAAAGCAGCGTAGCACAGCGAATGCCTCTGCCGACGTAGCCTAATTCTGCGACGAAATACAAAAGAAATCGTCTGACGAGGAGCGAACGGTAGAGGCTACTATTACCGGCCGGGGGAACAATGGGCTGCAGCGTTTGACACAGTATAAGCCGTTATCATTGTGACTAGCGTGCGGTGGCTAGCTTAGTGCACTGAATTCAATGTCGCGGCGCTGCGACGCTGGTGCATCAATAATTAACAGAGCAAACAGACTCGGTGGCGTCTTAGTTCGATCTCGGCGCCAAATCGTCGGCTGGCTGCACGGAGACAGGCAGGCAGACGAACGGACTGATTGACGTTTGAAGCAGACAGCCAGCCAGTCTTAGAGAAACAAACAACAGGCACGACGATCAACTAGGTAACGATGTCGACGCACGCAGAGAGGAGAGCTCTGAGAGTAAGCGGAGAGCCTTGCATTGGAACTGGACGTCACAGCATGACTGACGTTCACTAATAGACAGCCACTCTAGCGAATGAAACCCGTACTATACAGGCCAGTGGCATCAAATCAAATTAAATCAATCAAACATGTTTATTTCAGACATCAAGGTCCATATAGGAGACAATAATAATAATGCTATAGGGCTACAGTTTACTACATAAACTATGGGTGCTCAAAAGTTCAATATTGCCTTTAAATTTTTCAAAAATGAACAATTTTGGCCAAAATTTCGTATTTTGGAAAAAAGTATCGACAAAAAGAAACATTTTGGACTGGTTAAAATTGGGGAAGGGCAATTGCCCCTGCACCCCCTTGCCAAGTCGCCACTGCTGTAGGCTATCTCTTTTCAGCGGTCAAAAGCGACTACAAGTTTTAGTTTCAGCTCTGCTCTTACATCTATCACGCACCTATAGTGCTCTGGACTCTGATAGATAAAACACATTTTTCAAGTTGCAAATACGAAGTAAACCGACAAGACAAGAAACGTCAGACGCTAATAATTATAAGGAAAAACCTTTAACAACAAATTTCATGCCTAAAAGTGTTTTATTGTCATCCAAAAAACGAACAAAGCGATCATTACAGATGTCGCCGATTTGTTTCTTAAAAAAACTCTGACATTTATTCAAACAGCAATTAACGATAACGGTGATATAAGCCGGCATCAGGCACCAATCTTATTACTCGACAGTATAGAAAGCCAGCAAGACAAGTCTATTGCAATTGCAAAGCAATGTCAAGCTGGCAGCAGTCAGTGTGGGCACAGGTTGTCGACGACGAGAGCGTTCGCAATGCATCACGATCACGAATTAGTCGCATTAGACCGACGTACACTGTAGGTTTTAAGCGTCTTCTACTCGTCTGCGTTGGCAGCGCTAAGCACGGAGGGAGGGATGGACGTCATGGGATACGGACGTGGGTAAGTCAAAGACATCAACCTGCTATCTCAGCAGAGCCAGCAGAACCGGTGCCCCGTTATAGGATCGCCCCCCAGAAAAGTTTCCCCCGGCCGACAATTTACCGGCAAAAATCAGCCCCGCTTCAATTCCGTGATTATTTCTCCCCAGTCGGCGTTTTTCATGGGGAGACATTTCAATGTGACACCGGCAGCCAGCCATTGCCGTCACGTTATGTACACTGCACATCCTTCACGTCAGGGTCCGTCGCTACTGATTCACTTACTGTCTGTCACTCGCTACTATTTGCTCGAGCCGTGCTCGACGAAGTCATCATCTGGTCTGTTCAAAGACTGCGGATAGACCGGCTTATACTGCGTCAGGAACATTCAATTGAAGACGACGACGTAGAATTGACGCTAAATACCACGTCAAGACGCCAGACTAATCATTAGCCTCACTCCCTACATGGCTTCTCAAGCGACCTACCTAGCGAGGGTCGCAGGTGGCCGATTCTTATCTGACCAATAACATATTTGTGTCAAAAAAGTTGAAAACATACATGTAAATAAGCCAACCACATAAGCCAACCAGTACGATAGATACGGTAGTAAAAGACTGTAATGTTTGAAATACTTAAATAAAGCTGAAGCAGAAACTATACTAGAAGCATAGCCTACCACTTTATTTTTCAGACACTTAACGCGAGATTTGTGCTTTCTGAGATTACAGCAGCGAAAATGATTTAGTATACGCTAATCAACTATACGGGAAAATCAAAAAAGCGAGCGCGATGCTGGAAAGACAAAATCCGACAAAAAATAATGATGGGATCGTCGAAGAAAGCGACATCAGTCACGTTCGCTTCGAGTTACTCCAGCGGCAGCAGCAGACACATACGGTAGGGGTCGGTCGTACGTCGTGTGGCAATGGACAAGGAGGCGCCGGTCGGTAGTATCTCAGCGTCAGATCACTGAGACGACTGAGTGAGAGATGGACATTGGACGGGCGGACAGGGTTGAGGGTTCCGCTCCACCGCCACGTCTCCGTCCATCCAGCCTCAGAGCGACCCACGGACAGCGAGCGTCTGCCGCACGCACGTCCATCAGCCGTCTCAGACTCAGGCATTGTCACGATACTGTCACGTAACGTGCGTTTACACTGATTCTGCAGTAGTGTCTGGGGATGTACATAGGCAATCAACTGAATGCACTGAACGGCTTGGCGCCTCCATACCTGGTCAAAGATTGCAACTTGGTCGGCGACGTTCACCTACCTCCCTCACGTGTGCTGTATCCAAATAAGTTATAACGATAACGATACAGGAACGTTTTTGGCTGTACCGAGGACAAGAACAAGGCTCGGCGAGACAGCGTTCGCAGTTGCCGGCCCACGAATGTGGAACAGTTTGCCGGCTGCGCTGCGAGCGACAGAAGACTACGAACGGTTCAAAAAAAACTACTAAAATGTAAAACACATTTGTTTGACTGAGGCTGCGGCGCCCAGCGACTTCTTGCTTTTAGGCACCGCGTAGAAATTGCTTTTATTAGTATTTATTAGCATCATTACTATTAAAACGCACATTTCGTGACGCTACCATTGTCACACGGCAGGAAGGAACGGGATGGACTGGACATTATCAGCGGGCACGATTGATGTGAAATGACGCGCGACGCGTTTTTCGCATAATTCACGCCGCTGCGTGGAGTCGCCAGTCGTTAATAAACGCGTGGCGCCGCGCCGGTTCGACACGAAGTGTATTGTCAGTCGCCCCATGCCTGTATTCACCCGTCACGACCACCGCCGCAAAGATAATCGTAGTCACAGCGATAATGATGGTAATACGGGCGTGCCGTGATGATGATGATGTTTGTCAACGCGGTGTCGCACGAACGAAAGATTGGTCATCGCGAGGTCGCGCTTAGCACAACAATCGAGTTCACGTTCGCGTTCGCCAGCCCGCATTAGCAGGCGCTTATTGTTGGCCAACGGTTAGGTCGAGCCTTGGGTACTATGTATATATCGTCTGTCTGTCGTTTGTCTGTAACCCATGTATTGTGTGGCTAAACGATTTGTTGTAGAAAGTCGGCGACAATACCATTAAATAATGACGAGTTCCTATAGGCTGCCAATAGTAACCATGTTTCTATCTGCAGCGGTTTGGCCGCAATTTTGAATACAAAGTTTCTGCCTGCAACCACCCACGTGCGCCGAGACGGCTAAATTGCCGTATCATATCGTATCCTAGCGTTAATTGTGGCGTTCGATATAGCAGCGTCACCACAGCGTGTATGCAACTGCAGTTACTCTGAAAAATCGCTTTCGTTCTGCGACCGGAAGTCGGACACTGGCCTTCGGATATAAGCGGTACGGTCGGCCGCTATTCAATTATACCGGTATTAAGGCTCATTAAATATGGTCGCGTTGCGTACAACTTTGGTCGTCTAACCTGATACTACACATGCATGATTATTGTACAATATGACTCTGAACGGAGGTCGTTTAACAATCATACAAATGCATAACATGGAAAGCATTATACGTACGGTCGCCTGCAGACGGACGAAGCACGTGATGTAGTACGGCTGACAACAGCAAGATGGCCGCCGTCACCGTCGCCGACATTTTCCCGCCGCCCGCTGACGTCAATCTGACGTCACGCAAGCACTTCCGGTTTGAGCTGTCAGCAGGCGCGACAACCGAGCGGACCGACTGCGGCTTAATGCAGGAAGACGCCCCGCGACTGTCTGTCAGTCACTGTATTCAGGCTTTAACTCGGACAGACTCGAATGATAACACAGTCGCCTGCTCGTTTCCGACGACCACCGAGTGATGTCACGTGACCACGTCACGTGACCGCTGACAGTACTAATGTCAACAAGCCAACCGGAAACGAACTGCAGTCGCGACGATGACGTCACTGAACGTCGTAAGAATGTTTGCGCGCAGGAAGCGAGAGTTGACCAATCAATTCGTCGTCATCGCAATGACGTCATCAGCGCGTCGCGGGTCAACACCAGCAGCAGGAGCAGCAGCATCAGGAGCTGAAGAACGAGAAAGATAAGCAGCCAGCGTGACGGCGAGGAGCGACTGTTCCATCCAGCACAGAACACAGCAGCAAGTCAGCTACACGCTTGACGAATGGTGCTGCGCGCCGCTTGCCTCACAGACACACAGACAGACAGACGTCGCGCGCACGAGCAACTGCTGCAGCAGCTGCTGCTGCTAGTAGCGCTGCATGCCTCCAGGCCGCCTCGCCTCGTTGCAGACGCTATGTCTATACGGTTGATGGACGTTAGGTTTACTCGTTCGTATTCGTTTCTTTGTTGTACAATCATGCTGACAGATTGAAACTCATATCATAAAACATGGAATATTGCGCTAGTAAACAGTTTTTACGCGCGAAAGCAGAATGCTTCGCGCGTCTTTGCCATCGTCTGGGCGTCCGTCCGTCTGTCCGTCTGTCCGTCCGTCCGTCACACTCGTGAGCTGTATCAAAACGGTGCAAGCTAGGATCACAAAATCTTCACCTGGACTGCCCCAAGGTCTCTAGTTTATCGTGACAAAATTTCGTGCCACTTGGTGCAGGGGTTCCTCTCGAACGAGGGCGTCGAAGAGGGGTACCCCCTTAAAAAGACGTCATTTTGCCGTTATTGGCTCGAATAATGGGTTGCAGATAGGTACATACATGCTGCTTATCATAACAAGCACTGGTGACAGGCTTTTTGGATTTATCAACATCGATGACCTTGAACGACCTTGAACCCCTCAAAAAGGGGTTTTAGTGAATTTTTCGCAATTTTTGGATGCAGCGCACATTTCAACACTGAATTGCGATGAAATGGCTGGAGAT
>Ga0209367_1002780_pt1 | contig 23385 bp, 14 predicted proteins | sample WorMetLIZISLAND2_FD_187412 | JGI IMG/M metagenome (GOLD analysis project Ga0209367, IMG submission 187412) | Marine gutless worms symbiont microbial communities from Max Planck institute for Marine Microbiology, Germany - Olavius geniculatus... ... | reverse complement strand
GAGAGGAGCTGGTCACGGACTTTGTTCAAGAGTACTGAAGCGAATACCTTCCCAGGTACAGACAAAAGCGTAATACCTCGATAGTTTCCGCAGTCCTTAGGGCTTCCCTTGCCTTTATAAATCGGCAATATGATTCCTCTCTTCCAGTCGAGCGGGATCTCCCCGGAGTTCCAAGCTTGGACAATCACATCAGTTAGCCACTGCATTCCAGTTGACGATCATAAAATTGTTGATTCTATTTGAAAAACTTGCTTTTGCAGTTTATCTTAATTTTTTGTCATCACTGTTCTGCCATAGCTTACTAGTGTTGGTCAGTGTCATTATCTTTAATCTAATGTTACACGTTTATAATTCTTGCGATGTTACATACTTTTAAGAGATTTAGTGATGGATCGATTACTTACTTGATTGAGTAATTGATCATTCTTTATCCTATGCAGGGAACAATTTTCCCGAAGAACTCGGATCTGTCACCGGTGCGACAGCTTTTGAAAAGCATTTGAAGACTTGCGCTTAAAATTCTGTTATTAGTCAACAGTTTTTACCGTGTTCGGCTTTTATTCTGTGCCCGGATTTATTAGTACAAGTGTGTGATGATAATTACTTAATTGGCTTGGTGGCGTAATGGTAGGGTGTCAGACTTGTGATCTGTAGGTCATGGGTTTGACTCCCAATCGGGTCTCTATCCTGTAGTCACTACTTGTATGGGTGACTGTCTGTGGACAGGTAAACCATCTTGCTGCATAGCCAGCAGTGTTCACCAGGGTCAACTCAGCCTTTCATTCCTGTGGTGTATGTAAATCGAGTACCGACTTGTCTGACTGAGGTTAAGGCGGGCTGCGTTTACCTGTGTCGGGTGGCAGGTAAAACTGTGTGATCACATATGGCAGATGATGCTCTGTAGCTGCGTGATGGGTTTTCCATGAAGAGCTATAAACGACCTTTGACTTTTGAACTTTCGACAGATTGCATGCGACGGTGATCGATCTATCGAAGGATTGTCTTAGTCAGTTGAATGGATTGGTTGTATAGGACGGTGGTGAATGGCAGCTGGAGGCAGGTGCCCTGGTGCTAGCCGATGGTGGTCTGTGCTGTATTGATGAATTCAACAGTATCCGTGAGCATGACCGGTCCAGCATTCATGAAGCAATGGAGCAGCAGACTATCAGTGTAGCCAAGGCGGGACTTGTCTGCAAGCTCAACACTCGCTGTACCATACTTGCTGCGACCAATCCAAAGGGACACTACGATGTCAACGAGGTGAACTACTTTTACTATTTGTTGACATTCGAGACTTATCAAGAGCAGAATGGCAAAGTGTCGTATCTACAGTTGTGTACGGTAAAACATTCTAACTATAAACCACGGTGCTTTTCAAAATGATGCTTAAATATTCATTTCATTGCAACATGAAATATAGCAAGCAAATCTGGATGTTATTTATTAGTCGACTTTGCAGAAACATTAAAAACAGCGGGAGAAAAGTTGGAAAAGTGCATCGCGTAGAAAGTTCTAGTCAGTTTTCTTAAAATGTTGTCGACAACAGATAGGATGTTCTGTCAATTTATCCTTGATATTTCAGGCTTGATTTGCTAAACATAATTTTTACAACAACAGCAAAGCCATAGCAGACTTGGGATAATCTTATGACAGTGCTAATTTGTGAAATATCTTGATGTCCTGGGTACGTTTTGAAAAGATACAAAAATTTTTACGCGAACAACTATTTGCTGGGTGACCAGTTTAATAAAAGCTAAAAATATGGTTTAATTGTGATGGCCCTGAGCATGGGGTAGTTGTAGCAGCAGCTATATTATTGATAATTCATTTGATTTCTTTTGAATTGTCATTTGAACTTAAAACTCAATCTGTTTTGCTTGCACCCTCAGTCATTGCATTTGATTTATGTAACGCAATTTTTTCTTTTTACAGTATGCGTTTTTCGAAGCTGTAGTTGCTGCATTTTTAGTAATAGTAGGTGTAGTAGTAGTAGCTCAGTTCTCAGCAGCAGCTGCAGTGGTTGTTGTAGTTGTAGTATTTGCATTTGTAGTGGTTGTTTGTGTGTATATCACAGTTGCTGATGGTGAACATTACTCTTAAGTCCATTGCTCAGTAGCAGTAATAGTTGTAGTTATGGTTGCAGTGGTCATTGTTGTAGTAGTTACATTAGTAGTTGTTGTTTCCATATATTGCAGTCGTTGACGGTGAACGTGGCTCTTGCCAGCCCATTGCTGAGTCGGTTTGATCTGATTCTTGTTCTTCTTGACTCTCGCAATGAGGAGTGGGACAAAGTCGTCTCTTCCTACATTCTTTCTGGCAAACATCCTCGTGGTAACTGCTTTTATAGCTTCGCTCCACTTTTTACTTATTTGCACAAGCTTTTGTTCATAATCGTAGCTCAATGCCCTCTTTAAACTGATCATATCTATGATGTAATGGAATGTGCTAAATCTCAGAGATATGTTGTTATAGTATGATCTAAAATAGTGTTTGTTGCCACATTACTTTGGCTTTTATTTGCTGCGATGTCATAATTTGACATTTATACATTCATGCTGTAGCTTGGTGAGGAATGAGTAGTGCAGTTGGAGAGCATTTGACTGACATATCGATTATTGGGTGCCATTAGAAAATATTTTGCAGCACCAGCAAAATCGATCAGCAATTACCAGTTTGCCTGTAGTCAGTTGATACGGATCTAACACATGGGAGATTTTTTTTACTGATACTGAGTACTGGCTATGCTTCGTGTTCATCTAATGAGACTGCACATGAGGTATTTACCAATCACGTAAAAAGTCATGTTGTGTGTAAAATTTATCGTGCCTTTACTACATAAGAAGATCGCAGGTGCAGTTGCAATGTTAGTTCATCAACCATCAAAGATAAAAGATGTCACAACAGATCACATTCAGTGTCAGAATAAAAAATGATATATTATCTGTGAAGCACTGTTCCCCTCCCAGGTGTTGTTGGTTGATTAGACTAGATTAGTTGACAAATGTAGCATCAGAGCCGGGTGGCCACCGAACTTTGGACCAAGCAGATCGTCTTGAGCCTCAGCTGCCTGTGGGCAGCTACAGTACTACACATACCATTGCCATTTATTACTAATCAGCCTGAAAGCTGATACTCGTTTATGCAGGGTGTGCCAAAAAAATGACCCAACTTGTTTTTGTCAGAACTTCGTCAAATCAATACCACAGAATAATTACATTTCATGGCACTCTCTGTCAAATTGATAATAAAAAAGTGAGCAATCTGATACTGATAATCACTATGTAATGTAACAATTAGGAGCATCTGCATTTTACATGGTATTGCATTGACATAAACAGTGTCAGGTGGACAATGAGTATACCTTACATATTTCTATCACCTTGGCTATCTGTGTGCCAAAAATTATCAAATTTGGTGGAGATTTGACCTAGTTCTGACAAAAACAAGTTGGGTCATTTTTTGGCACACCCTGTATTTTTCCCATACTTTGTATGTGAAATGCCCCATTCTACTATGTTGCTGGTTGATTAGACTGGGTTATTGTAATGCTGTGTTGAGATGCGTCGAGTCAGTCGTCGGAACTGTGGAGTATGGAAAGGATTCGTGCTTACCTCTGCCATGTTCGCTCGCTTGCTCCTGTCTTAACTGACAAAGCAACAAGGTAGCTGTCAATTATTTTGGTGTTATTTTTCTCTTTTATGGACATTATTTGCTCAGTATTAAGCTATAAAATAAGCTACAAAATCGTTTGCAGTGCAGTGAAATGCAATTTAAATGGTCGACGGTTCGGACCTATGATGTTTCCACTGTTGCATAACAACTCTGGGCACGTTGTTTGTCATCCTTAGCAATTGGTGCTATGGGACTCCTCCAGCTGCAGTACAACATGGCAACATCAACTTCTCGACCAAGTCTACTTAATATGGCCAGTCTCTGCCCTTATCTATATAAAATTAGTCCAAATCGAATGAATTTTGGTATATGGCTCAAAGTTGGTGGGTGCTGATGACAGTATACCATTCCAAGGTCCGGGTTAAGTCATTTGACCTCCAGAATTAGAAATTTTTTTTATTTTTTACATTTCTTTCTTTCCTGTCTTACAGTGTGACCTGGCAAATGAGTACAGAATTTTAAACTAGAACGCAAAATCCAAATTTGAGTTTAGGCCGGATTTTTATATTCATCTTAGTTTTTTGTGTCGTGTGACTTCGAATTTCATGGAACAATTCTTATGCAATATTGTCATACTAGTACAGAGCAGTCATCTGATAATGTAGTCGCTGCTGCTGCTGCTGCTGTTACTACTACTACTACTACTACTACTACTACTGTGTATTGTGGTGTACACAGAGTGCTGGGTGCCTACTACAGAGCTCAGAGGGCCGGCGATGACAGAAGTGCTGCACGCACCACAATGAGATTGCTGGAAAGCATCATTCGTCTTTCACAAGGTCTTGTCAGTTGTTTACTGCATGATTGTTTCACTTTGCTTGATTTTATGAACACAGGATATTTGAACAATCTCAGTGTATTTTCCAAACAAGAAACAGCAGCATTTTATTACCACCTCATCCTCTTTTTTCTTCAGAATAAATTCCTCAAACTTGTTCAGGCGTTAATTGCAGAATAACCTTGGAATGAATTCCGTGGCTTTGTTGATGCAGATTTTTAACTGGTTAGCCACCGAAATCTGACTGATTAACACATGGGCTACTGTCCACCCTTAGATAAAATATCAGCTAAATACTCTCATTACTTTTCGAGTACTCTGGCTGACATACAAACAGGTGCTGCGTATTTAGTACCATCTGTGACGAAGGCAAACATTTGACAGGCAGACACTACACGAAGGCATGGAATGGGACCGCCATATCTGTCGGAGATGTGCTTGCCGATCTCGTCGTTGCCTGGCCGTCGTCATCTGCATTCTGCTTTTCATGGACAATTTGCCTTTCCTCGTTACAGACTTACAACAGCTGGCAGAAGGGCATTCTCTTTCGCTGGCCCATCAGCTTGAAACAGTCTCCCGATGTACCTGAATGACACACTCAATCTGGACTCTTTTAAACGTTTCCTTAAATCATTTTTGTTTCAGATGTACTGATAACGCATTCAGCGCACTAGAGATTTCTGCAAAATGATAGTGCGCTATATAAATGTTCACTTATTATTATTATCATTATTTTTTTTTACCCTTAAGTTTTTTACCCTCGGCAGTCCGTTATTATTATTATTATTGTGTCTGATAAGGGAGGAAATATCTGTGCATAATAGTGGTGGTGGTGGTCAACATAGTAGTGGTTGTTGTAGTTGTAGTTGTTGTACTAGTAGTGTGTGCATGTTTTGTACACAGCCCATGCTAAGCTGATGATGCGTGAAGAAGTTACAGTACAAGATGCTGTCTGCGCTGTCTCCGTCATGGAGTCCTCTATGCAGGTCAGTTTATTCTGTTTACTACTAACATGACCACTTTTTACTGCAACGATTGAGGCTAATTGTTTTACTTAAAAGACTATTCAAATTACATGTTAAGAAACATGTTTTCGGTAAATGCATTGTTGACAAGTGTAACTCATTTTCTGACATTTTTGTAAATTTTGACACAGTTGATACATTTAAAGCACACTTTGCTGAACCAGAACTGTGATTTTGTTAGTTGTTTCTGTAGAGTGTAGTCTTTGTAGTGAATGAGTAGTTGTTAGCATATCATAGGCCCTTCAGTGCCATCCCATTTTGTAGGCTATAATCCATATTCCATTACACCAACTTTGCGACTAGATTCGTTTTCCGTGTCTTGTCATAGACTAAATTTCTTTAGAGTGACACTAATGGATTCATGACTTTAATGGTCTCTGTCTGCAACTTCTACCGAAATTTTCCGCAGGGAAGTCTTGATGAAAGTTGGTATAATGGAACTTGGGCTTATGCAGGCGAAAGCTTGTGCTTACTTAGGCCATCAGTGCATTCCGCATTAATGGTTTTGGTGAATTTGGTAAAAACTGTTTGATTGCTCAGTCTGCGTAAAGCATCTATGTTCCCATTTTTGTGTGCCATCTTTGTTGTTTTTTCTACAGTATGCGATATTAGTCTGATAATGTGTTGTAGGGAACTGCATTGCTTGGCGGTCAGAATGCTTTGCACACTGCATTTCCTAATGACCCGGAGGAGGAGTATAGAACACAAGGTATTGTAGCTACGTTCTGCATTTAATAATATGTTGGCAGTGGGCCAGCATGTCTTTTAGTTGCCAAGTTTTTGTTTGTTGCATGTGCAATTGGACCAAGCAACAAAGTGTATGATTTAAGTTAAAGTTTAAGAATAGATGAAAATGTGTTAGTTTTTTTGCTTAGTTTTTTCCACTAGACAGTTGTGAAGTTGGAGGATGAAATTGTTCAGTGTTTTGGTTTTTATTGTGGTTTGGAACTTGCAGTCATATAACTGTGTGTTTGTCTGTCTGCTACTCAGCAGTTTTAAGCATAATTCAAAAACCAAACTGTTCAGTATTGCGTGAGGTCAAAAATTTAGACCAAAATCTTATTAGACCAAGTTTGGAAATTCTGAGCGAAGTATGTCGGACTTCAGTCTGAGACTAAAGTCTCAGTGAAACTTGAATTCATTCATTGCTTAGTTGCTGTCATTATGGGACTTTGATTTTTTTATGTGCAACAGCAGCTACTGCTGAAGTGCATCTTAGCCATCTCAGTTCTGTCTGGTCGTTTGTCACATGGGTGGATCAGTCAAAAACGGTGCAAGTTAGGATCATCAAATCTTCACCGTTGGCTGCCTAGAAGACTTTAGTTTCAGGAACCGTAAAGCTTTTCCATAAATTCGAAAGGGGTCACCCCAAACAAGGGCGCTAAATGAAAGGGGGTAGGAAAAATTTGTGATATCCGGCTGATACGGCATCTGCTGAGCAAGACACATCACGCCATCTGGTGAGTACAGGTAAAACACTATAGACACTGTAGCCGAGGGTCGGCTGTCGCCCTCTGGCGACTGACTTAGACTTTGTTTTACTGGCCTTTTAAACATGCACCGCAGCTGTTGCGCGTTTCCTTTTGCATTAGCAGGGCTTTTCTTGTTTATGCATATGGCAGAGTATGTAAATACATTTTTTGATTGATTGCTTGCTTGCTTGCTTACTTGGTTACAGCAAGGCTGATCTTGACACGGTTGAATCTTGGTGACCTGCTGGATGCTGAAATGAAGAGGCTGCAGCAGCTGCAACCAAATGTTCGACAGCCAACAACAATAAGTGGCTCCAGGAGATCAAGTCCCAGTGTTATTGGTTCGCAAAATACACTGTCAATGTCCCAGCAACGAAAGCATCAGACAGCGAATGGTTCGGAAAGGTCAAGCCCAAGTATCATTGGTTCACATACACCGCAGGCATTGTCACAGTTGACTTCGACTCCTCTCCCGTCACATTATACCTCAACATCATTGCTGGCTTCTCAGCCGTTCGAATTGCCGGACGTCAACATCTCCGATCTTCTGAATGCAACGATGCAGTCACTCAATGATGTCCGGACTTCATCGTTAGCCATTTCACCTGCATTGTCAGCTCTGTCGAGTGCCGATCACGGCAGCAGGAAGAAACCTGGCAAAAGAAAGAACAAGGACAGCAATGAAAACTGCCATGGGAATGGTTCAAGAAAAACTAGCCGTAATTCCACAGCACCCAGTGATAAAGAGTCATTGAGAGATAGTAATAATGCTGCTGGTGGTAAAGAGCTATTGGCTAGAAAGACATTGGCAGAACATTCGAGTCAGGGGCATTCTGGCATCATCAGCAGTGGACGTTGCAGTTTAGGTCTGGACGACAACAGTGATGACAAGTTTCAAGGTTCTTGGTCCAGCAGCGGTAAAAACGCATTGGAGAAATGTGGTCAGAACATGCAACGAGATGGCCAGATGAAAGCTGATCGTACATCGGCAACAGCAGCAGCTGGGGAGGTGACTGCGAATGGAATCTGTGATGAATCGCGCACCGGTCTAGAGGTATCGGGCGTGGTCACCAATGATGCTGCGTGTAAGACAGTATCTAACGGCTCTGACGTTTACTGCTTGCAATTTTCTGCTAATAATCAGATGAAAGCCGATTGTACTACAGCAGCAGCTGAAGCAGTGATCAGCAGCAGCACAAACGATGAATTGCACAGCAAGCTGGAGGTGTTAGGCACGGTGAGGAATGTAACTGACAGTCCAGTGCCTCATAACTCTCAATCCGGTTCATCACAGAGGGTCACAATCAACAGCAGCAACAGTGGCGGTGTATCGCCGCTGCAGAGCATAGTGGCCCAGCGGCTGAGCAAGTTTGCATTCAGCGACAAGTTGCTTCAACGATGCCAGCAGACACGTAGTACCAGTAGTAGCCCAAGTGGCCCTGTTACACACGTCAGTTCTCAGGCTCAGGCAGTCAGCGACCAAACTGCCGGTGCACGACATGCTACGGGTAACTATGACTATGAGATTTTTACTCTGTCCATTAACGTCATGGCAAGGGAGGGCAGGGGCCAGTTGCCCCTAAATTTTGTCTGATAATTGGTGGAAAATCTTTTTGTCCAAAAATGCTAAGTTTGGGGCTAAAAATCTTTATTTTGCAAAAATTTTGGGTCAAAATTAAAATTTTGAGCGTCCATGATTTTCTGTGTTGGAAATTTGCAGTTGTATGTCAGAATGCTGTTGGAAATTGTCAGTGTGTCGGAAAGTTAATTTCTGCTTTGTTTACTTACTCATGACACCAGTGAGTGTTCCGTAAAGTAAGATTAATTGATTTAAGTGGGAAAAATAACTGCTATGTATGGGAACTGTCAGAGTGTCGGTTGCAGATGTATTATTGTGTATTTGATCATTTATTTTATATTATGAAGTTTTATCTCCAAAAAGAAATGGCGTTATGCTTTCCAGATGGTCGAGGAAGAGCTGGCATGCTCCAGCAGCTCGAGCGAAGAAGGCCCCATACAGCTTAACGTAAATGCACGCCCATTTTACTGGGGAAATAAATAATTATGTACCTGGCTAATAACTGTGTTGGTGTAACTGTTACTGTTTTGCTCAAGTTGCTCCAACATTTGTGTGTGCACGTAGCTTCAAATTTGCACTGATTTATTTCTGAGCCTTTGCTTATCGTGTGTCCGTGCTTTCATTCGTCCATGAACATGACAGTTTGTACATTGCTTTGTGCATTGTGCTCGTGTGGAAAGTTTCGGTTTGTCTCTGGACAGTGCACAAGATGGATTAACTAAGTCAGTGGGTAAATTATATAGTTTGTTAACTGTAAGTAACCTGGAATGCATGAAGTAAAAATATCCCTTATTTCGGAAAATAAACATAGGTTTGTTCAGACTGACAACCAGGGGAACTAGCTAACCCTGCAGATTTACTTGGTAAATATGTTGGGTGTATTCTGTAATTGTATCACCATATGCAGCAGCATCATGGGATACATAAATATGGAGAGGGAAGGAGTGGAGAGGAAGTTGCAATTTTTAGCCAGATTTTTGCACATATTTTTACATTGATCATGCGTGCTTAAAAGTTTAATTTTGCCACTAAATTTTCCGAAATCATAGATTTTTAGCCCTGAATTTTGTATTTTTGGAAGAACATTTTCAGACAGGTTAAAATTTGGAGGGGGAGAGCAATTGCTTATTGCCCCTGGCTCTCTTACTTGCCTGGATGCCACTGATCAGTTTTGTTGTTATCTATGTTTACAGAACATAGATCTGGTGCCCACACTACTTCGGTCTGCACTGCTGATGTGAGGACCACCAATTTTAGCGGCTTTGCTGCTTTACGGCAGAATTTCATGCAGAATCCACCAGACATTTCCCATCACACAGCCGATGCAATACCTGGTCATCATCCTGTAAGCAGATATTCCAGTCAAGACGCTAGAGTACTACCTGTGGATGCTGCATCGATCTGTGATGTCGGTTTTCAGATGCAAAAGCCACTGCTGCATCGTGCATCTGATAATTTCAGTAAAATCTTTCAAAGCTCTAACTTAGAACTGACCGACGCCGATTTAGAATTTGATCTGAAATGAAATTAGATTCTGTTTTAAATTCGGAGTCTCGGGAGATTTTTTTTACTAACTGCTTATTGATAAAATTGTCTTCTAATGTTATTTTATATTACTGCCGGTAGATCTGCAGTATCAGATTATGAATTCTATTGCAAGTAATGATGTGTGGTGAAATGCAGCAAACGTCGGTATTTTGTCCATTTTATTTTGTATATTTAACTGTTTTTTCGGAAATAATGTGCACTGCATTTCTAGTGTCATAGCCAATATTTAGCAGCATGGAGTTCCTTAGGCCACTTGTTCAAATTGAATGAATCCAAGACTGATTACTGGCATGCCACTAAAGTAGGTTAGTTTTCTGTTCTGAGAAGTGTTTTATTTGCAGCTGAGACTAGGGTCCAGATACATGCCTGTGCAGATAGCATAATTTGTCAGCTATAGCTGTGTTTTTAATTGTGTCCCTATATTGTACAGCTTCTTAGTTTAGTTTAGTTTAGTTTTTTAAATGTTTTCTGTCTGTTTATGCTGCCTTGTTTGTTTTTTATGGGCCTTGTGCTTGAGTCAAATAAATGATTGATTGACTGGGATTGAATTGGAGTGCTGTTTCTCCTTCTCTGTACAATAGTTCTGACGCTAGACACAGCCGTTCGTCATTATATATCTGCCCAAATGTGGGGCCGTTGCGGATGTCACCCATAAGACGTTTATATTTGCACAAAGTAGCCCGGCTATGTGGTAATGATACTCATAATTATTTGAACGTTACAAACATGAAGTGTAGTTACAACTTTGAATGACGATTAATGGTGGCAAAACTGTGCAGCGCTCTGCATTCTGCATTAGGGGGAGTGATGGTCGCTTTTGCACTGCTGTATTTTGCGACAATTTGGGGGCTACACGTACACGAGCGCAGGATAGGCGTCTGTGGATATGGATATCCACGGAAAATCTGGATATGGATGGGAAATTTTATATGCATGGCAAGCCCGAAAATTTTTTATTTCTATCATTTGACATGCGAAAAAAGTAAAATTTCAACGCATTTTTGTAATTCCGAAATCCCGGGATTGGGACGCCAACGGTCGATATTCTGGATCTTGGGATTGCAATCTCTAATGACTAGTGAGCATTGTGATGCATTTACCGAAGCCACCAGAATTACTAATGGCCTAAGTGAGCACAGCCAATAGCCATATAACGCCTACTATTCTAATAACTAAAGTAAAAGTATGGAACGCTTCACGAATTTGCGTGTGATTAAGATGTAGTGTTACTTATTTATTAGGCTCACGCGAATCTTCAGATGTAAACATAAACAAATCCGTTTTGGTTTTAGTTTTGGTGTTGCAAAATAATCAAATATTGAGGTTCGTATGTGATGACACTGTGCAGAAATGTGAGAATTTGTAGACAGTTTGTTGGAGTTACATCGTTATGAGTCTACCTACGATCGGCGTTAGCGTGCTGATACCGTCAGACGACAGCGAGCCGCGGTATTTGCTGGAGACGACGGAGGGGCGTGGCTGGTGGTTGATACGCGGTTTCGTTCTTGCGAACGACACTGCTAAGTCAGCCGCGCAGCGAATCGCTACGCTGGTCAGATGATTTTTTAGCTTGCTTTGAGTTTTTTTGTTTTTGTGGGTTGTAATTTACATAATTTGCTGCAGTTTCTTCTTCATTTCTCTACATTGGAGTGATGCTGTCGACATCGATCCCAGCGCAGACTACACGCCACTCATCACGCGATGCTATGACTTGTGACAAGTCAGTGACTGAATGTAACCTGTAGCAGGGTTCTGATGTAACTCATGCTAGCTTGAACACTGGGTGGTTCTAAAAAAGAATGGAGTAGCAGTGTCCTGCGAACTGTAGACGTTTACAGTGAAGTGTTGAATTGATGTGTGGCTACATTGTACTGTGATTGGTATAATAATAAAATAAACATCATCATTATTTTTGATTTTCGGAATCATCAACATTCTTTTTGTTGTTCTCATTTTAGGTAATTGTGGATGATTGTTTGCAGGCTGCTGGAACGGTTGTGAACATTCGTCAGGTGTTAAAGACAAGACTCGATCACATTCCAAATAACAACAACAGCCATCACTTACATGTTACTTTTCTGGCACATCCGGTTCGCTCCATACTTGTGCAAGAGGCCTGTTGTTTTTCTTTTACTTGCAACATAAATTTAGTTATGCACATCAAGAACCGAGGTTATAGGATATTGGACGTTGGGCGTTTGGTGTGGAACGCCATACATCACTGTGCAAACTTTTTGACTCAGACTTTCGCTAAGCCTAAACTTCGGTCTAAGTAGGTACTTAAACTGAAGTTTAGGCTCAGCAAAAGTCTCAGCGGAAGTTTAAGTCAAAAAGGACCTACTTAGACCAAAGTTTAGCCGAACTAATCTGGCTAAAGTCGGTTTGATTTGCATGGAAGAGATAGCTTTAGCCTTTAGGGCTAAATTTTCACTGAGCCGGAATCCACTTTAACTTTTGACTTTAGCTGAGCGAAAACACGGCGACTATTTACAGTCCTTTATGTATGGATAGTTTAGTAAATTAAAGCAGTCTGGTACCAAAATAAATGCTGTAATCACTACGCAATGACCTAAGACATTAATGTAATTACGTCATTTGCATGCTTGGCACAATTTAATAAGCAAGTCTAAGTGTAGTTGGTTGATTTATTTCCTGTTAAGTTTACCGATTTTTCTGCCATTTTAATAGTTTTGGTCTAAGTCAGTAGACTTAGACCAAAGTTTAGTTGAACTTTGGTCTAAGTACAGACTTTAGCATTCAGCTTTTACTTTAGCTCAGCGAAAGTCTAAGTCAAAAGTCTAAGTCAAAAAGTGAAGTCGCCGATTGAGAAGTGACAGGTAACTCTAACTCTATCTCTATCTTTAATTCTAACTCGTGATGTCTAATGTTCAATAACCTTCGTTCTTGATTTTCGTAATTAGAGTTATCACTAGGCAGTCGATGACTAATTTATAAGTAGATTTAATAGTTAATTAGTTCCATTTTGTTACTTCAAACATTTTAATGGTGTTGACAGAATGGCAGATATGTCAAAATGCATGAGTGCAAAACCAAAGCAAAATTGAAATTGTTTTGTTTCCTCAAATACAGTGGGCGACTTCACTTTTTTGACTTAGACTTTCACTGAGCCTTTTTTCTGAGCCAAAGCTAAAGCTGAACGCTAAAGTCTGTACTTAGACCAAAGTTTAACTAAACTTTGGTCTAAGTCTACTGACTTAGACCAAAGTGGTTAAAAATGGCAGCAAAACCGGTAAACCGAACAGGAAATAAATTAGCCAGTTATGCTTCGACATGCTTATTTAATTGCACTGCGCATGCAAATGATGTAATTACGTAACGCCTGACATCATTGTGTATTCATTACGGCATTGATTTTTGGTACCAGACTGCTTTAATTTACTAAACTATCCGTACGTATATAATAGTCACCATGTTTTCGCTCAGTTAAAGTCAAAAGTTGAAGTGGATTCATTCTCAGCGAAAGTTTAGCCCTAAAGACTAAAGCTATCTCTTCCATGCAAATCGAACCGACTTGCCAGGTTAGTTCGGCTCAACTTGGTCTAAGTAGGTACTTTTGGACTTAGCAAATCGCTGAGACTTTCGTTGATCCTAAACTTCGGTCTAAGTAGGTAGTAATAGTCGGTGAAGTCGCCCAGGTTTTTATTATTTCGATATTTATTATGTAGATATTTGACATAACAGAGTCTGTTCTTATGTTGTATGTAGACTGATGAGTGCAAGTGGTTTACATTGGATGAAATTAAACAGGCATTCTATGAGTCACAGAACCTACTTGGCCCAGAACCACTCGATTTGGCATTGTCCGTTGCAAATATTAAAGGTTTGTTTGATCCCATTACTGTTGTAATCACAGTAACAGTGAATATATTGTAGGCCTGCAAAATATTTTGTGCTGATAATGGTAGTGTATTAATTTGTTGAAATTTATTAATTTTGGCCATTAAATATTAATAACAGATGTGATATTGTTTGACTGTACAATCCAGTGATGTAGTTCTCATTACCTTGAGGCATATCCTGGAAAAAAATTAAGTCTGGGTTTTCGGTCTTGAAACAGAAGCCATGCTTTTTTTGCTTTTGAGCAAAAAGTCTTGGTCTCAGTTAGTCTGGATGTTGTAAAACTTTGAATTGAAGTTGGGTCCCAGATAAATGCCGGGTTCAGAGAATATGTATTGGTGGTAGTGGAGTGGTAGTGGTATTAATAACTTATACTAACATTAGCTGTTTTTATGCTTATGGTATACAGATGCTGATACATCGGTTGGAGTAGGCTTTGAGGAAACTCAGTTGGAAGTTATTGACATTTCTGCTCACGATCTGTCAGCACATGACCAGCTGGTCAAGTCTGCCAAATTTCATCAGCATGGTTGATGCATTATCATTGTTATTATTATGTTATTATTATATTGTTAATATTGTCATCTTTGCCTGAAGAAGGTCGTGTTTTGCCTGCATCTCGCAGTGAAGATGCTAATAATCATAATAATGATAATAATAATAATAATAATAATCTGACTTATACAAAAAGCGCCAGTATGTGCTAAAAGAAAGACTTTAGTGGCGCTGAGTGCCATATGTGTATGGTGTAATTCTTCACAGTAATTTCTTTGGCAGCAGAGGTATTTTGGTTATTTTTTGAGTTCTGCATTTTTGCATGTGCTCTGACAGAAGTTGGTTCAGCAGCAAAAAGGCATTTGTCCTGTAGACTGTAATGAGTGATGCAGCAGTAGACAGAACTTAAGCGTTGTGGATAAAATGCCATCTGTTTAACAACTGTGCATGTATTTGTGTGCAGAGCAACAGCTGCTCTATGGTGAATTTATTGAGCACTGTCGACCAAGTTCTGTGCTAACTCTGGAGACCTTCAAGCAGCTCATGTGTGATAAAGGTCTCAATGCTGATTCATGTCTCAACACGTTCAGGTCTCGGGTGTTTTCCACATTCTGTTATAAGTTTAGTTTGATGCTTTTGCCCAGATTTTACTTTGACCTGTTTATTTTTAAAGATAACATTTTGTACTTAGTTTTTTGTATGGGGTGCTGTGAGATGGGCATAATTAAATTAATAAAGCTGCTTCAATTTTTTTTTCAAATACAGGAAACTGCAAAAGATAATTGCGGGAATTTCTGCATGTTTCAGACATTGGTTTTCTATGCCATATTATTTTTTAGTCAGGAGCCCATAGACAGACAGGCAGACTGATGGACAAGACTCATAATGCAGCTTGTTAGAATGGCCGCAACATTTCCAGCATTAACAGCAATGTTAACGGCTATATTAAACATTTACGATATTAGCATGATGTTTTTTACTTGTATTCAGTTTATATTTACTGATGCCATCTAGTAATATTTAAGCACTGTAGCATAACACATTCGTAATGAAAGTCTTGGCATGCTTCACATCGTTGCATCAGCCTATGGTGACATAACCGTTAAGATGCTGGACTTAAATCAACAGATTTGACTTCGTGTTGGATTGCAATTAAGTGGTTACTACTTGGACGAGTGACTGACTGCGGACAGGTAAACATCTCGGTATATAACCAACACCAAGGTCAACTAATTCACCCAGCTTAAGTGAATCAAGTACTGGCCTGTCGACTGGCAATGCATGTTTGCCCATGTTGGGTGGCAGACAAGTAACACGGTTTCGTCCCAGTGGCAGGTGTGCAGCTTTGCAAAGGTCTGCTTAAACACTGCAGATCAACTACAGATCACTACAGATCAGCTGACATGGCACTCGCTACTTCTAATCCTAACCTTACTCTTAACTTTACTCTTAACCCTTACGCTAACCCTTACCAAATGTCAATACTAACCCTAACCGTAACCAACTCTGCAATCTCAGCTGATCTGTGGTGATCTGCGGTGTTTAGGCAGATCGGCTTTGCAATGGATTTTCCACAAAGACCTATGCAGCACTTTAGTTTTAACTTTAACATTTGACTGATCACAGCCAGTGAAAATTGCTGTAGGGCATTTGATATGAACCAGAAGCAGATGCTGACATTCCGTGACTATCTGCTGGGGCTTGCTGCCATGGAGCCCTGCACACAGCATGGCAGCACACCAGCCGAACTACGCTGCCGATACATTTTCCGCTACTATGACGAAAAGAGAGATTCCCAGCTGGAAATATCTGATTTTAGGTTTAGTTGTCAGTTATCTTACTTACTTTATTTTTATATTTACTGTCCATGCTAGTGATCACAGTATTGTTTTCAGCATCATCGCATAGGTTTTTTGTTCGTTTGTTTTTCTCCGTTAACGCGATAACTCATGAATTGCTGCACTTAGCTTGATAGAATTTTGCATGAAAATGTACCACATCAACTGCAAGAACCATATTGCATTTGAAGGTCATAGATTAAACGTCAGGGTCACTGGACTGGATTTTTGGATTGCATGATAGGACAATGCTACTACTTGCTGCTGCTTGCAGGCCCAACTAGGTTAATAGCTATTGGTTGACACTGACTTTTTTGCTATGAATATCGTAGCATGCCATGGCTGTTGCCACGTACAGCTTTAGCCTTGCCTGAGGCTTGAGTATAGTCCATATTTTTGCCGACATAACTGCGTATAAACTTGTAGCATGGGTGTATATCATTGGTGTATTATTATGGCACTAATTGATTTTAAGAGGGTGTTTCAATGTCACAATGCAGCTGATGTACACCATGTTCGGAAAATGTATCAGTGTCATATCGCATCACTGATACATTATATCATTACGTCATGTAATGAAAAGATGCACGTTTAACTGCAACAGAATAGAATGCCACGAGTAGATTTATTATATCGCACAATGAGATATAGCATTTAAAAATTGTATTAATCGGTCTAGGAGTTTTTATATATTTTGGTAATGCATTTTGCTTAATTTCACAGCATCCTTGCCATTCGTTGGTCATGATGTCATTGCTATAAATATTGTAGCTGTGTAAGAAGCAGGTTGTTGATGTTACTTGCATACTGTATTGTGGAAACTGCAGAAGGATGGTGGAAGACATTCGATGTCTCAAACAGCTTTCATTGGATGAAGACTCGGTGAACGAAGATGTTACCAATTCTGCCAAGTCTGTCATGCTGTTTAATTTCAGTTTCAGCCAGTCTGATGTACACTGTATTTAGATGGAAATAACTGCATATGCTAATGCATTTGAATTTTGGCCATGTGACTTTGCTACAAAGGGGATTTCAACCACTTAATTTTTTTCTTTAATCAGATTACAGCGCCGGGTGGACTCATGTTGGGCTTTGCCTCAAATTTCTAGTTTGGTTTTTGTTTGTGATTAACTGCTAGTCTTATCTCCTAAGACATATTTTTGAATGCACAGTAGTCTGTTTGGAGATAGCATAAAGGACATGCTGCAATTGGTGGATTTTCTTGCAACTGTTGGTTTTGTCTTTGTAGGCTGTTTGGAGACAGCATAAAGGATGTGCTACAGTTGACTGATTTCCTCGCAGCTGTTGGCTCTCTCAAGTTTCGTGGAACCTCTGTTCTGTTTCGTCTGCCTCGTTCTGCACTCTCCCATCTTCTAACAAGGTCTGCAACAAAAAGTTTTGCTTGTACAAGTTATTATGCAGTGGCTGATGGGAAGGCCAATACCAGGGTGGATTTTTTGCAGAGAGAGTCGCTATCTGGCAGCGCCTTCAAAGTAGATGCTTTTTGGGCATGAAAACCCTTTAAAAATGCATGTAACGTGTATAAATTTTGCTAGTTTTACTGCACAGATTTATAATGTACTGCATATGCATAGCAAAGCAAAGGGAAACTTTTGGCATCTTAGGACCTAGCCCTTTTGATCCCTCTAAATCTGCTTGTGTTTATGTTGAAGAACTGTCAAACGTCAGAGGTGGTTTTATATGCTAAGTACAGTATACATCATTGAGTGAGAAATGATGTTGACAGAGACATAATATTGATCACCGGTCACTAATATAAGGTCATGTGCTTACTGTAAGTTCATGTCCATCATCAAACTTGTCATTTGTGATTTGCTAGTGGGGACAGCATAGTGTTGACTCTTTTTCAGCTGTTTGTTGGAGGGTGTGTCAAACTCATCAAAAGTTATGTTGTATACGGTAATGTAACTTTGGCCAACATTTTATTTTTTTGCCAGCTATGAAACTGAGGCTTTGTGGGCTAATGGTAGCATTTCAGACTAGTGATCATGAGGTTGCTGGTTCGACTCCTGTTCAGGCTACCAGGTAACAACCCTGGGCAAGTTATTCACACACATGTGCCTCAGCCTCTGTTCACCAAATAGTATAATTTGGCAACGGTCAGAGGGCGGTGACACTCTGCAGCTGGGAAGGTAATCATAGATCTGGCATTGCACTGACCATGCATCACTGACTCAGTGGTCTATCCATCTATTGGCTCAACAGCCAATGTATGGGGGACGTTAAGCTCCTTGGGGTATGGCCCCTTTACTGTCACTGATGGAACTGAAAGTGGATGTCAGCAGAAATGTGTTTTGTATATATATTTCTTCTGCACGGCTGAATTTTTGGGAATTTTTTGTAACATGTCACATTTATTGGTGTACGTCTGAAGTTTGCTCATGGATGTGTTATCGGTTGGCTTGTGATGGTCAGGCGTACAGATGAGAAGAGGCTGAAGACCAAGCTGGCAGCAAAGCGTCCCAAACTACTAAGGGACTCTCAGCCTCCGAGCACTCCCGGTCTGTCTGCCTGTCTTCATCTTGCACTGAGCTGAGTGTTAGTACGTGTTATACTCAAAGCTGATCAACACATTTCTAGTTCACATCCAGTTGTGACTTGGCATTGTTGTCACTGGTGCGCTATGTAGAAATTATACAGGAACAAAAAGTCATCGAAGTAATGACTGCATCCGTGATTGATGTTTTTTCTAAGTTAGCTAATAAGGCATTGTGTGTTTTTTTTGTAAGAGTTTTCTAAGCTTTTGGACGATTTTTTAAAAAGCGCATTTTAAGATATTTGTAAGTCTGATTTTTAAAGACTTTCTTAAAGCCATCGTTTTACTAGAATCAAGCCCATGGGGTTTTCTTTATGTCTCAGTGCTCAGCTATGGTGTGTAATTTATCCGTTGCTTTCATTAATTGATCAAACAATCAGTAAAAAAATAACCACTTACAAGAATGACCAATATGCCCCTAAAAACTAAGATAAAGCCTAAGGATGATGAACGAATTTATACACTAAATCAGAAATAGAACGTTTGCTGAAATAGTAGCGTTTTTTGGTTGTGCAGACTAGCGAATCGTATGATTTGTGTGTCTAACATTTACTTGTGTCATATGTAGCAATGCCCGTAGCGACGTCATTGTCGAACGCGTATGAGTTGGCAACTCACACGGTGAAAGTCCGGCGCACAGGTGCTCTCTATGACGTCATGGCGCTCTGGGACCTCACAGGTAGATAGGCATTTCACTACTCGGTACTTGCCTGCCAGTAGGATTATGTGTGTAAATTGTTTGCATCATTTGTGTTATGCTTGTTTTATTGCTGTTGTTTTGCTTTTATTCACCAACACTGAGGGAGATGTTAACTTTAGTCACTCTAAAGTTAACTTCCGTAATTAAACTTATTATTATCAGCTTTGCTGCAGTTTAGTTATACCACTGTTTCAGTCATACTTGTTTATGTAATTTTACTTGTTCATATATGCATACAGAGAGAAACTGACTGTGGTAACTAGTGTTTTGAGGTGACATAGCAGCATCATATAAAAATAATGTGAAATGCTAGTGTAAGTTTAAAAAGTTTTGCATTGCATGTCAAAAATTTTGTCAAACAAAATGTTAGTGGTCTGTAATCTACTCAGCTGACGTTATCATTGTCGGCAGGACGGACAAGCCTTTGTATAATATATACTCTCAGAACAGTTCCAGAAAGTTTCTCTCCATGACCAGCCTGGAACTGACTCGGGACACGGTGCCAGTAAGGCTGTGATTGTGTATCGATCATTGGATCAGTCCATCAGCATTTCTTCAGAAGCGTCTGACACTGCATCATTTCTGGCGAAAATGTTGTCATTCTATGTAGTTATAAAACTAATTCGCAGTTTTAGTTCATTTTTAGTTCGCCCAGAAGCGATAGCTTGCGGAGCGGGCTTTTGTTTTACTGCAGATGTTTATTTATTTTTTATTTCAACGCGAGATCTCTGAGATTGGCACGAAATTTTGCACGATGATCACATCTTGGCTGAATTTTATAATGCCGGTCCAAAATTTTGGGAGTCCACCCGAAAAAAATTTTAGAGACCAAAAACATGCAAAATTTGGCCCAATTTTGGACGACTTCAAACTTCGACGGTGAATATTTCTGGAACTGATGAAGATATTTAAAATCGGACTAGTAGGTGATCTACTGCGATTCCTGCCGTGTTCGGTGAAGAAAGTTTGGTGAACTTTGGTCCACTAATTACAGAGATCTCAACGTGGAATCATACCCACCCAAATCGACTTTTTCGGAAGACTATATTTTAGCCCCTAAAGGGTGCTGTGCCTCCAAATTTTTACGCGCACTAGAAAATGTCAAAGTCTTACGAGCATTAGGGATGGGGGTCTCCCTTACAATTTTTTTCAAAGGGGGGTCAAAAATTGGTTCAAAATGTAGTAAATGAGCGCTTTTAACTTCAAAGTTAGGGGGTGTAGCCCAACGAATCTGGCACATGACGTGCCGCTGTTTAGGCATGATAAATTGTATACAGGGCTTGGGGGTACCACCCTTTTAAAATTTATGAGGGCAAAAAACGTCCAAAATTTAGTACATCTTACGACAACCTTCGAGTTTGACTGTGAATATCTCTGGACTGAATAGAGATATCGACAAGCGGTAAATGGCGTCATCAACAGCAATTTTTCCCACATTTAACAAAAAAATTTGGTAAACTTTGGTCCTGGGATCATGTGGCTAATGTTTAACTACCCTAAGTCGTCAGTGCGCGTTCTGCGTATGCTAATGCATTTGAGTTCGGGCCACGTGACTTTGCCACTGGGGGAATTTCCTCCCCATGAAATTTTCCCCAAATTGGACTTGAGGCGTTGGTCTTTGCCCCAAATTTCTAGTTATCTCTGCATTCGTAAATCTCGGATCATTTTGTGTTTAGAAGTGCTCATTTTTTTTATCAATTTCTCGATATATTGATGTGTTAAAAGGCTCGGCAGTCACTGGGAGTGTTCAGGGTGTTCTTGAAGGGGACAGATTCAGATTTCAGCGAATGCCGTCTGTGGATGCTTTTAATGAGGTTCCATTCTTTTCAGTTCATGTTTGCTATCAGTGGCTTCTATCCTCCAAATCTGGAATCGAAATTGGGTGCAACTTCCGCCGCCCACTTTTGGGCTCAAGTTTTCCCTCTCCTCTACTTTCAAGTTTATTCACCCTTCCCTTTTTTGGGCTTCTTCTCTTCCCTAAGGGGAAGTTTAGTTAAAGATGTAGACTAGGGGAAGTTAAAAATAGGGGGGAGTTTTGTTAAGAGTGTAGATTGCAAAGTGAAAAATATGGAGGGACGTTTTGATCTGCACCTTCAACATAACTTTTTCCTCTCTTTTTCACTGGGTGCAAGTTGCGCCCACCAGGTGTAGGAATAGAAGCCACTGTTTGCTATTTTAATAACTTTCGTACTGTAGTGCTGTTTAATTGAGAAAAAAATTGTCTATATAATAGTTGTATGTGAAAGGATTTTGTCAACAGATTGCCAGCATATTTAATTGCTAGATAAGCAGAATTTAATTAGCAGAATTTGGAAGCAATGAAAAACTTTTTGTACAGTTCCATGAATTAAACTGAGTATATTTTTTGTAGTCACTGCCTTGTTGCTGACATGTATATATTTCTGCCACTCTGCCTAGTGGTAATAGTGCCTGTCATCATTTTGTTTCGTTATTATGTTTGTGCATTTTTGAAAGACCATCCCCGAAATGACCTATACTGTGTCGGGTGGGACGTAAATCCCTACTCACTTACTCACTCATCATTCTCACTCACTTTTGCTTATTTTTCCATGCCTGCCACGGGCTAGGCTAGGTCATAAGAAAATTTAAAGGTTATTTAGTTGCAACTGTGATTAGTGTTAGCTTGCAACCAATTTTTCATAGGCCACGTGCACTGCTAGATGATATTAGCACCAAAGTTCTGAAAGTGAATTTGATCTTAATCATTTAATCTGTCATTGGTGATATGTTGAGGAATTAGTTGTATTTTATTCTAATTTGATTTTGCTTTCCGCAGTTTGCTGCCGTGTTATTTGTAGAACTCGCATGCCAATGAAATGATAACTGGGTTACATTACTTTGAACGCAGGATCAAAGGCGCTAATGGCAGCTTATCCAAGGCACGTTAATTCTTTGCAGTATACAGTACTTCTAGGCTTCTTTGTAAAGCCAGGTTGCATCATTAAAGAGTTAGTACAACAGAATACTTTTAGCAGTGTTGTAAAATTTTGCTCCTAGCATGTTCTCGTTTGCATGATACACTGCATCGGCATTGCATATACGAGAAGTAACATGGCATGAGTCAAAAGTCTTTTCGGTAACTTTCTGTTGTGTACCAAATTATACAAGATGACATTTTAATTTAGTGAAGAGTCTGCAGTTTGCAATGCTGTTTTTCATTTATTGATGTCTTATTCTCTTCTGGAAATATGTACTATAAAAGGTCTAAATAATTTGTAGGAAATTTGGCATTTTTGTCTCCATTTTTCGTGTGTGAGTTGTTTATTCTACACAGCAGTATGTTGATTTTGAAAAAAAAACTTTGTTAATATTTTGTTTTGTTTGTAACTGCCTTGACCTAAACTAAATAGTTTCGTAATTATGATGCATTGATGTAAATTTTAATACTTGCAGGAGGCGTTTGACTGGGGACAAGTAAACTACTCCGTCTGGATCAAATGTCTGCTGTCTGTCTGCCAACAAGCTAAGGAATTATTCAGTGAGGAGCCAAGACTTCTCAAACTTACATCACCGACATACATACTCGGTACATATACGTTCATTTCATCATGAGTTACTAAACAAAAGTGACAAATGCCTGCCACATAACTCTGTTTATTTGATTAAGCATTGCGCTGTGTATTGTATCAAAATGACGATATAAATATCGATACTAGAGAATTGCGTTGTGGCAGTCTATGCCGCCTTGATAGTAAGGAACAGCCTGGTGTGATGCAGCGCCCGGTGTGGCAGCCCATTCTTACCCGTTACGACAGTTACCCCCGGGTAAAAACTAGCTAGCCCACAGTTACCCCCCGGGTAAAATCTGGCGTGTCAATAATTACCCCCGGAGGTAAGTCTTG